>CEPH01016993.1_pt1 | contig 16278 bp, 30 predicted proteins | sample 530571 | NCBI WGS metagenome assembly CEPH01 (sample SAMEA2620413, study PRJEB7988) | marine metagenome | biome: marine biome (ENVO:00000447); feature: surface water layer (ENVO:00002042); material: "saline water (ENVO:00002010), including plankton (ENVO:xxxxxxxx)" | depth 5 m | reverse complement strand
CTGTGTATGTGCCGTCTTTGTGTACCTGTGGAGTAGAAACTGTGATTGTGGCATTGAATTCAAAATCTGGAGTTACAACTGAACCTAGAGTCAATCTAACTAATAATACTTTTGGACTTGCTCTATAAGCCATATTAGAACACCGTGTTTACAATACAATGTCCACTGAGGTCCGCCCCGGTGACTGATGAATTGACGTTGATTTTGAATTGAGTCGTACTTAATGTTGATGACCCTGTGTCAGGCACTGTAGCTTGGAAACCGCTGGTAGGATATCGTAGTTGAAACGAAGTTGTTCCTGCATCATGACCCAAGTATGTAACATTTTTTAGATTCCTGCCAACACTGTGCGTCACTGTAATTACATTTCCTGCAATACTTGTACTCCAACCACTTGGTAAATTTGCTGTGCTGGCAACGTTTCCTGTACCGTCAAAATTTACTCTAAACGTATAAATTTGCACTGGAACTGTGTTACCAATGGTAATAGTGTTTGCATCATTTGTAATGGAAATATTATCACCAGCTACAAGACTTTTTAGGTTTACAGTATTGCCACCTGTAATAGTTCCAAAAATTCCTGTACCAGCACCTAAATTATTGGCGTTCTCTAATACTGATGTTCCTACTTGATCGTTGTTGATTGTAATACTTGTTGCATCAGCAGATAATGTAATACCAGCACCACCAATTATGCTTTTGAACTGCATATTATGTGTGCTAGTGCTTTCAAAAACTCCACTACCAGTTCCTAGGTTGGTTCCGCCTGTTATCACAACATTACCACCAACTGTTAGTGCTTTGTTTTCAAATTTTTGAGTTGTACTATTATAGATTAAAAAATGATCGTTAGCAAGGGTACTGTCGTCCAAGCTGAACGGAGGTATTACGTCAGTGGTTAGTGATGCATTTGTGGCTGTGATGCTCATACTGGCTCCTAATTAGTTTTATGTATTTATAACAGATTAGATGAGCAAGCGAATTGAGTCAACTCTTCCGTGACTAGTTTCAGAATATGATTCTGAAATATGACTACGATCTACTCTAGCACGTAAGAAAGTAAAGTTTCCGTAAAAAGTTTTACCTAATGTTTCAGTGGTTGTTGAAGTTTTTTCAATATAATCTGTGTTCCCACTAAGTTGCAATGGAAAGAAATCATTCGCTGTTGGAGATGATTCTAGTGTGCCTTCAATAAAAATTCTACCTTTAAATCCATTTAGTTTAAAGGATATTGTATGTAATCCGTCGGTATATCCATAATATCCATCTGCTTTGATGTTTTCGCCTGTGTAGCTCATCGAAGCAGTGTGTGTTAACATTGTTACTGCACTATTCGGCATTCTCTATCTCAATCAATACATTTCCTCCAACGAGCTCTTTGATGACTTCTTGTAGTGAAGCTACAACTTCTGGATTTACAAGTTTTCTGCCTTCGTCGCTGTCTTTGAGGAGTTCACTGATCTTGATCACAACTACGTCTTCATTGATTTTAGCCATATGTCTTCTCCTTAAAGTTATTTATTCAAATTTTAGCTCTATGTTATTTTCAACAACATCTACTACAATTTCTTTTGTTTTTTTACCTTTGTTGAACAATACATGTCTAGCTACAGGTTTTTTAAGTTTGTCATTGATAACACGTTTCATTGGTCTTGCACCCATTGTTTCACTGAATCCTAGCACCACCAGTTTGTCTACAGTAGCCTGTGTCCAACTAAATCCTAGCCCTTGCACAAGATTTATCTGTTGTTGTAGTTCTGTCAACATTTTGTTTGCAATGTTTTCTATCACAGTTTTATCAAGTTTCTTGAAGAAAATTACAGCATCAAGTCTGTTTCTAAATTCAGGAGCAAAGTGTTTTGTGACTGCTTCTTCTTGTGCAGTATCATTATATCCTCCTGCAAAACCTATTGCACGTTTTTCCGCATCTGCGGCTCCTAGGTTACTTGTCATTATAACAATGGCGTTTCGTGCATTTGCAGTTTGTCCATTACTGCCTGTTACAATACCATTATCCATTATTTGAAGTAGTATATTTAAAACATCAGGATGTGCTTTTTCAACTTCATCAAACAGTAAAACAGCATTAGGAGTTTCTTTTAATTTATTAATAAGTTCTCCACTACCAGCACCACCTTCATCATAGCCCATATAACCAGGAGGTGCACCTATTAATCTACTCACACTATGCCGTTCTTGATATTCACTCATGTCATAACGTAGAAGTTTCATGCCTAGTGATTCTGCTAATGTTTTACAAGTTTCTGTTTTACCAACACCAGTAGGACCCGTAAACAAATAGTTTCCAATTGGTTTTGTAAGTTCTTTCAATCCACTTTGTGCTATGTAGACTGCATCAGCAAGTTTAGTGATTGCTTCATCTTGTCCAAACACTTTTTTGCCTATGCCAGCTTCAATGTCAACATAGTCATTGTTTTCTTTTGCTTTACCCAATAGTTCCACTGGTATATTTGACATTTTGCTTATTTCAAATTTGATGTCTTCTTTGGTTATTTCCCAATGTTCTTTGTCTTCTAAAACTTTTTGTCTAGCACCAGCTCTATCCAATACATCAAATGCACTGTCAGGTAACTGTTTTGCATGCACATGATCTTTTGCGAGATCAACCACGGCACTTACTGCCTCAGGATTATAAACCACTTTGTGATGTAGTTCGTATGGATTGATATTGCCTTTTACAATATCTCGTGCAGTTTCTATATCTGGTTCTTCAATTTCAACTGTGTTAAAACGTCTAGTAATAGCAGTATCTTTTTCAACATTCTTTCTATATTCGTCCCAGGTTGTAGCACCAATTATTTTTAATGAACCAGTTTCAAGCACTGGCTTTATAAGATTTGCTAGATCCGGCGATCCGCCACCTGCACTTCCGGCTCCCATAATACTGTGTATTTCATCAATAAAAAGTATGATGTCTTGCCTGTTTTTGAGAATATTAATAAGTTGCTCAACTCGTTCTTCAAAGTCGCCTCTGTATCGCGTACCAGCCATCAACGCAGTCATGTTGAGCTGATAAACAATTTTACCCTTGAGTATATTAGGAACACTGTCTTCTGTGATTAACTTTGCAAGACCTTCTACGATTGCAGTTTTACCAACACCAGCTTCGCCTAACAGCATCACATTATTCTTTTTACGTCTAGCAAGTGTTTGTGATACATCAAATAGTTCAGTATCTCTACCAATCAATTCATTACTTGATTGTGCTTCTTCATTTAGATTGATACAAAACTGTTTTAAAAGTTCAAGCTCTTTTTCAGCTTTTTGTACTTCTTGTTGTCCTACTTCAATTTCTTTGAATTTGTTTATAACTTGTTCTCGTGATACACTGAATGCTGTCAGCATTGCATAAGCTGGAGTGTTCTTTTCACTCATAATACTTACAAACAAGTCTCTTGGTTCAAGAGTTTTTCTACCAGCAAAAATAGTTTGTGTAAATGCTCTGTTGAATACACGTTCTAAAACTAGTGTTTTAGCAGGTGGATGTCTTGGATCTTTTTCTATACGTTGTTCAAGTAGATATTCGTTAAGCAAATCTTTTACATGGTCAATTTCTACGTCAAACTCACTGATAATTTGTTTTACTTCTTCATCATCTAATAGTGCATATAAAAGATGTTCAACTGTCACATAGCTACTGTATGTTCTAGTCGCCGCCTTTACAGATCTGTTCATTATATCATTTATTTTTTTCACGTTCTTGTTGCTCACTGTTGTTCCTTTTAACTAATATAGTATAGTTTAGCTAAAAGATCAAGTATATTATGTGGATTTTTTATTCTAAATCTTGTTCAATGATTTCGTTATCATCTTTTTTTACTGCTTTTTCATAGTACAAGATAACTGAATTTTGTTCTTCGATAAATCTTTTGATTTGTTCAAGATTAAGTGCCAATGCTTCAAAACTGGAGGCTGTCATGGCATACAGTACAAATTCACCTTGTGTGTCTTTGATGCGTTTAATAACATCTTCCAGATTTGATTCCGTTACGACAACAATATCAGCATCTTTCATTGCGACAGGATCTGGTCTCCTTACTATATTGATTGTAGGAGTTTCAATTTCTGGTGTTTCGACTACTGTTGGTACTGTAACTACTTCTTTAATTGGAGTTCGACTGCAGGCAGTCACTACCAGTAGCACAGCCAATGGCGCCAAAAAATAGGTCAACTTGTTCATTTATTTTATCCTCGCTTGCTTTAGGATCAGCAAGACTATTTTTAATTATATCTGTATTAGCCAATAGTTTTGCTATTGCCTTGTTTGCTTCTTGTACTTTTTGTAGATTAGTATTCAATTCATCATTCAGCACTTTTTGTCTAGCCAATTCAGCTTTGAATTCTTCAATCTCTTTTTGCACAGTATTTCGATATTGCTCAAACTCAGCTACAGTTGTTTGATGTGCTGTTTCTAGTTTGGCGTTGTTAGCCGTTAGTACGGCAATTCTTGTTTGTGTAGAAACATAGTATTGATATGCAAACCAACCTACACCTCCTAATACACCTAATACTATTATCAGTAAATAAATTCTTTGTATCATTGTTTGTACCTATACACTATTCTTCCGCGACTTATATCATATGGTGTCATTTCAATATCCACTGTGTCGCCCTGCATAATCTTAATATTGTTCTTTCTAATCTTTCCGCTGATACTACCTATAACGGTGTAATCGTTTGGGCCTTCTAATTGTACTTTGAAATTTGCATTAGGTAGACATTCTAACACAGTTGCTTTAACTTTGATAACGTCTTCTTTGCTCATTAATACCTAGCTAAAAATCTCATACGGTCTTCAAGAGCTTTTTGATTTGCATCAGCTTCTTGTACACTTTGATATCTCACTGGATCATTGATGATCATTTCTTCTAAATTGTCTATGCTTTGTGGTATTCCGTTTTTGCCAGTGTTGTACTGCCAGGATTCTATTTCAGTTAGCTTTGATACGTCCTCAAGTATTTTTCTAATTGTTTCGTGCAGTTTAGATCCTCTACGCATTTCCACGTATATCATATAGTTTCCGTCAACATTGGTGCTTGCACTTACTTCTGTATCTTCAACATCATAAGCACCTGTTTCTATAAAATTGCTGAGATCACCAGCGGCCATTTCATTCATCACTTCAAATGCCAGCACAACCATGTTTCTATCTTCGTCAATCTTGCTTTTGTATTGGTCAATGCTGACTATTGCATCAACTAGATTTCTAAGTTGTCCTTTGCTGACTGCTTCATCTATCTGCATTTGTAAGTGCCTCCTGTGAGTCTAAGTTTTCATCTTCTGCTTTTTGAACATCATCTAAGTCTATGCTGTCGTCAGCAAACTGTATTTTATCTGCTGATTGCGACTGAATAAGTTCACGAGGCATTTCAATGGTGACCAACCAAATCTTAGACCGTTTTGGTTTGGCTTTGTATTTTCCACGTTGTATGTCTGTTTCAGGATCTTCATAGTCAACGTCGTCTGGTGTGCGAATAGTTCCAGGTTGTACCAACGTATCCTCTTTGTAGTGTACTTTACAGTTGTATTTCAACAACCTTTCAGCACCTGCAGGATCTGGCATCAACTTGTATGGGTACATCAGTGTAACTGTGATCCAGTACTTGTCAACATCAGGACCTAGTGCAATTTCTCCAGCACTCCAATGATCATAAGCATATAAATTTGTGCGTTCTAATACATCTTCAAAACTCAAAAGTGTATCCAAAATACTTTCAACTTTGTATGCACGTTCTAGTGATCTGTTAATATCTTCAATATCCATGAAATTTTATCCTCTTAAACATATTTAGCACGTACAGAACTTTCAGTTGTAATTACTAACTACTTATGTGAACAGCTGGTCATGTAAGAAGGGTAACCAAACATGGCAAGAAGAGCACTTAAAAAACAGAAGCATATGAATAATAGTATAATAAATCTTGAAACATATCGCAAACGTAAACAGCAGGTACACTTGTTACCAAGGAACCTGCACCAGGAAGATTATCTAACACTGTTAAACGATGATAACAAACACATAGTATTTGCTACAGGACCTGCGGGAACGGGTAAAACTATGTTAGCATGCCACAGAGCCGTACAGGCTTTCAAAGATGGCACACATGATAGAATAGTTATTACTCGGCCAGCAGTGAGTGTTGACGAACAACATGGATTTCTGCCAGGTAATCTTGTTAAAAAAATGGAGCCATGGACACGGCCTATATTTGACTGCTTTGAAGAGTATTACACACCACATGAGATCAATAACATGATAATGGACAACAAAATTGAAGTTGCACCGTTGGCCTACATGCGAGGGCGTACTTTTAAGGATGCGTGGATTATAGCAGACGAAATGCAGAATGCAACCCCAAGTCAAATGAAGATGCTGTTGACCAGAATAGGTACAGGCAGTAAATTTGTAATTACAGGAGACTTAAACCAACATGACCGAGGCTATGAAGAGAATGGCCTCTCAGATTTTATTTCACATCTAAGATCGGCAAATTCTGATATGATTGGATTAGTAGAATTTAGAAATTGTGATATTGAACGACATCGTGCAGTATCTGAAGTTCTAGCAATCTATAACAATCAGTGATCTAAGATTAGATCGCATATATTAGACCAGTTGTTCACTTTAATCACATTGTCGATTGTGATGTCTTCACTAAATGGATGAGTCATCAATATTGACTTCAATCCCATTTTAACGCCTAACTCTGCGTTTTTAGGCTTGTCTTCAATCCAGTATAAATTGCTATCTTTGTATTCAGCAAGTGCTTCATCTTTGTCAGCACCTGTGTCTAAGTATACAAACTTATCAAACACATCACCAAATATCCTTTTAAGATTTTCTGTTCTTGCCATGCCTGCATACTTGTCTGTGCTCAACGAAGTAATTGCATGGAATACATATCCTGCTTCAGCAAGTTTCTTAACACCCCAATATGCATCTTTACATGGTTCTAAATAACCAATCCTAGCACTTTCATTGAACTGCCTTACCATCTGTTGCATTATATGTTTTTCTTGACCAAACTTCTTAGCCATGTCATAAACACTTGTTTTTGTTGCAGGAGTCAATCCCTGCTCTGTCATATGATGGAAAAATGCACTAGTCCAATCTAGCAACACTCCATCTACATCTGTTAAAATTACGCCTTTTACGTCTTTCATAAAACCTCTCTCTTACTTAAACAACGGTGCAAAAGTTTCGTACACCACGTTGTATGCATTACATTCATATTCATATGTGTCATAAAAATCATAGTCATCTTCAAACACATCATCTAACTTGCCAGTGGCAAAGTCGTTCCAAGTAGCGAGCATCAGCTCCATACCCTTGAGAAGATCTCCACTTCCCCAGTTTGAAATTGTTGACTTTGCTTGGTCGAAAGTCATTTCCATCTTATTTGAACTTGGAATCTTAAACATCTGTTACCTCTTTGTTTCTAACTATACATATATAATAGCAAGATATCTTGCCTTTGTCAACCAAAAAGTTTCAAATAATATGGTTTTAATTTGCTTATTGTGTCCTCATAATCCTGAGGATTATTGTATAATTTTTTTGGTATCATATCACCTGCAAGTGTGCTTTTTATTAGATCACAGTTCTTACACAGAGTTTGTGTGTTTGTGGGGCAGTCTGATCCGCCATCTCTTTGTGTGTGAATATGATCAACAATCAACATTCCCCAAGCAGTTCTATCTCGTATCAGCTCGTCGTCGATCTGTTTAACCATATCGTGTTTCCACGGATCCAGTCCACAACTATCACAGGTTTTAGATTTATTAAAAGTCCAAGGTCGATCAGTTCGACCTGGCCCTCCATACTCACGCATTAGTCTTTGGTGTTTTTCACAAAGTCTACTGCCTACTCCTTTGTATATAGTTCTAGGGTTTGTGCAGTGAGATAGAATGCACTCTCCAGAAGGGTTTGTCTTCTTGCCCTTGTATCCTACATTGAGTCTTTCAAAAAAGTGTTTACTCATCTTGAAACTTTGTTTAAAGTAACCTTGTCATAATCAACTGATATAGGCTCCCAGTTGCTTCTCTGTAGCCTTTGTATATTATCTCTGTACAATCCCAATTTACCCCAGGGTTTGATGCATGAGTTTGATGTATCAACTGCCTGCTTGTTCATTAATTTTTTGCCATTGATATACAAATCAGCATATGATTCGCCAATTTTAAGGTCCAATACAATCTTTACTTCAGTCCATTGACCTACTTTGAATAAACCTTCTACATCAACATTTGGACCTATATATTTTGGTGTTGGCCATCCAGCTGGTTCAACTGCTATTGTCCGTAAACCGCCAAGCATACGCAATTTTATAGGTGGTTGTGTTACTTTACCATTTTCACTATGGCAATTTCCGTTTTTGCCAGTTTTGGCGTGTATCTGCATAAAAATTGCATCATAGTCTATCATATTATTGAAGCGAACATTAGCAGTATATTCATAAACGTTTCCAGGTTGCATACGTTCTGAAGTTTGAATTTCAGCACGTTGCTTTTTAAAAAACTTATCAGTAGCACAGCCTCCAACACCACTTGATTTATCTAATGTTGCTCTCACAAAGTTATTTCCATTTTCTTTGAGTTTTTTAATATCTTTTATCGTATGACAATCCTGATACATCGTCACATTCCAATCCGAGTCTGTTACAACAATAGAACTGTGAGCAGTCGTACCTAATACTACACATGCCAATATAATAGAAGTAATTTTAAACATTTTTCTCTCTACTTTCTGTTATCTTTATACAAATACAATAGCATGATGTCTTGCTTATGTCAACCTGTTTGCTAAATAAAGAGATGGAAAAATAACCTCAAAATTTTTTTTGAGCAGAAAAAGGAAAAACAATGACACAACTAATAGATCCAGGTAAATTCACACACGCAACGGGCCTTTTAAGGTCCTTTTTTTTAGACAAAGGTTTTGAAGAAGTACATACTCAAAACAGGTTGAGCATATTGGCCGCATGCGAAGATCCATTTAACGTAGCAACATACAATTATGCAGGCCAGGTATGGCCACTACCGCAAACTGGCCAAATGTGGCTAGAATATGAACTCCTTACCAAGCCCTCATCGAAGGGCTTTTTTTGTGTCTCCACGTCTTACAGACAGGAGCCAAATGCAATCCCAGGCAGACATGACATAATATTCCCAATGTTTGAATTTGAAATGCCAGGCGATATCAATGATTTAAAATCAATGGAACTAGAACTTTGTGAGTTTTTAGGTTTTGATGAAATAACTGAAAAAACTTACAGAGAATGGCAACAACACTACAAAGTAGATTTTGATAGTGAACTTGAAGCTGAACACGAAACTGCAATGTACAATAATTTTGGAAGTTGTATGATAACAGACTTTCCGGAATTCACCAGTCCGTTTTGGAATATGAGCAGACACGCAGATGGTGTACACAGTAAGAAGATAGATGTTATCTTAGGTGGTATGGAAACAATAGGAAGTGCAGAGCGTAGTACAGACGTAGAGCAGATGCGTGATACATTTCATACTATCACAGAAGGTGCTTATAGTAGTCTACTGTTTGATTTGTTTAGCAAAGAAAGAGTTGAAGGCGAATTAGAAGAATTCTTGCAACATGACTTCTTCCCTAGAGTGGGTGGAGGCATTGGCATGACCAGAATGATCGCGGCTTTAGAAAAGTTGGAAGTAGCAGAAAAGGCCGCATAATGATCAAATAGTTTAGGGTGATGGAATTGGTAGACATGCACGACTGTTTATCGTGTGGTAAAGTATACTGCAATATATTTACCGTGGAGGTTCGAATCCTCCCCCTAAAGCCAACTTATAAATATGTTTATGGAACGTAGTAAACAAGAAATTATAGAACAAATCAGCAGTATTATTGATGAAAGCATAAATCCAGCAGTTGCAGGACATGGTGGCATGATTGAACTAAAAGATTTTGATGTTGAGTCAGGTCGCGTACTAGTGCTTTTACAAGGCGGATGTTCAGGTTGTGCAAGCAGTACAATTACACTTAAAATGGGTGTAGAAAACATGCTGAAACATTATGTACCTGAAGTCACTGCCGTAGATGGCATGGATGATCCTAACTTTAACAATCCTTATTACAGACCAGACAATGGTGCAGGATACGGAAGTTGGAACCCTTAAACACCATACTACCTTTATCACAACACTGTCAACGTAATTGGGATCTATCAAAAAGCATAGATCCTGCTCACTTGGAAATTTTTAAAGTTGCAGTAAAGTCAGCACCAAGCAAACAAAATGACAAATATTTTCGTGTCACTTTCAACCAAAATAGAGAGTTGATACGAAAAGTATATGATCTAACAGGTACCAACATCAGTGAAGTAGTGAAAAATCCCCAAGTTCTCGCTAACTTACAAGTGATATTTTGGAGTGATAGTGATCCAGAAGAAATGTGGTCATTTTGTAGACGATATGATAATAATGTTGACAGCAAAACCAACGAAAATATGTCTGTTGGTATAGCCAGCGGATATCTCAATTTGGTGGCTCATATGCTGGGGTATAAAACTGGTTATTGTGTTTGTTTTGAAGGTGACAAAATGCGACAACTATTCAACACAGAAGATTGGCCTTTGCTTATACTAGGAATAGGCTATCCTAAAACTAATTTGAAACATACCTATACCGAAGAAGACAACTACAACTTTGATACCTTCAGCAAAGATATTAGTGTAGAGTTTTTGAGTTGATGTAGTTGTTGAGATCACGCATTAGATGTGCTACAACTTTTGCCCAGTATTCGTCTCCCCAGCTTCCTTCAGCACATCTGTTTCTAGCTGTCATAGCCGAATCAATACGTTTTTCCATCAGTTGAACATAGTTCATAAACTTCTCCATTATGTTTTGTATAGTTCATCTATACTGCCTGTTAATTCATAGCCGTCAATTTGCGATTTGTATTCTGCAGGATGTCCAAGATAAAGATATTTGAAACCTCTTGCTTTGTAAATTGCACATTCATTTCGCAAACTTTTCATGCCTATATGTAAATTAGGATCTGCATAGTCCCAACAAAATTGATAACACTCACAGTTTTCATCATCGTAGATTCCAATCATGCTCCATGCTACTAGAACATCATCAGCATAGTATCCAACTATTTCATTGTCAAAAAATTCACAATCAAATATAGGCATTACACTTTTGAAATTATGATATCTACAGTAATCTCGATAGATACGTTGTAGAACTTTTGGGTCAGGATTTTCAATTATCTTTGAGAATTTATAGGGAGAATAGTTTGTTTTAGACAAATCAATTCTAGAAAAAAATTCTTCGTTAGGATTCATATTCTCCATTTAACAACACTGTCATAATTTTCTTTTGGCCAATTATCGTAGTAGCCTTTTTTGTGTAAAATTTTACTAGCTAAATTTAATTTACTCAGTCGTTGTACCAATATCAATATAGCTTTTCCAAAATTCATAGTTGCACCATTTAGTAATTCAGGATCGTGTGGGTGATCTTCTAGTGCCACAATATCCTTTGGCATTGCCTGTTTGTTGAATTCATCTACTATATAGGTTAGTTCATGTAGTTGATACTGTTCAGTAGGTGCATAAAACACAACAACTTCAACGTCATCTGACCAGTTCAACACTAAGTCATCTAAAGTATCAAATCCTGCTACATATTTTATTTTTTCATCTACCATTGCCTGTTTTGCAAAAGGGCAAGGAATGTGTCCGATTGAATCATTGTGAACAGAAACAAATTCGTTGATCCACGTCTTTATTTCATCAATCAATCTTCGTCTTCTCCGCAGTAGTGATAAACATACACAACAGATTTACATTGCGGACATGAAAGATTACTTACGATATCATATTCTTCGTCATCTTCAACATCATGATCGCCACCCCATATAAGTTCTGCTCCACAGTGCCAACAGTTCATTTACAAAAATTTCTCCAAAACTTGCACTCTGCAAGTTTCTGACCTTCTTCAGGATCAGGATTGTAACACACAACTTCATGTCTACTGTTTTCCCAACAGTCACCGGTGACTCCACGCATTTCTGCAAATTTTGTGAAGCCATTGTCTATGCTGAGTATTACTAGTCCTGGCAATATCAAACCAAATACTATAATTGTCAAAAATGCAGGACCAAAGCCTTCATTATGATATGGTTCGTTTGGGTTACTCATTGTACCTCCTGTTATTTTATATTACTGTTCATTCTTACATGTCTAGTTGGAAGAGTATATCCTACTGCTCCACAACTAACAAAATTAGGATTTGTTTTTAACCAGTTGGTCAATTGATCTTCATCTTCAAAAAACATTTCGCTAGCTGATCCATTTGCTTTATTAAGTATTGTGTATGTCATTTATATTTGCACTCCATGGTAGTAATGTATATATCAATTTCCGTACCGTTTCTTTTTGATTTCTTCTTGCATTTCTAACATACGGTCTTTGTATTCTTCGTATAGCTCTGGATTGCTTTTACTACCAGTGCCGTCAACACCAAAGTTACAACTTGCAACAATTAACAAAAGTCCCATGCTCCCCCAACCTACAAATTTTGCAAATTTTAAAAATAGCTTGTAAGCCTCTTCGGCTTGTTCCTGTGCTACGGCTTTTACATTTTTGTCTGATTCACTCAAAGATTAAACTCCATCTGTTTAGGTAATTTGGTTGAACTATCAGCTCTGTCGTTGTAGAGCTGATCTTTTAAATCTTGTATTCTTTCTGTAATAAAACTAATTGTGGTGCGGATATGTCCAGTATCATGTGGCTGTAACAGAGTTTTATAATGCTCAACCTCACTTTGCAACACTACAATAGTATTAAGAAGCTCTTTATTTTTCATAGGATCTCCATCTAAAAACTGTATTCTACTAATATATAACATCCTCAAAAAGTTGTCAACCTGTTAAATACTATTGTGACCAGCTGTTTTTTGCTGGTTATTCTAAAACAGGAGGAGATTTTTATGGAAATCCTAACTAAAATTAAATCATGGGCCGGAGCTCTAGCAGACGTGGGCGTGAGCATTGCGGCACTTCTTATCGTATTAGAAGTACTCGGAATGGGCAAAATGCCATTCATGCCAGGCGACATCAGTGTGGTTGACAACGTGTCATCGATGCTGGCTAGTCTTGGAGCACAAGGTGTAATTGGCTTGATTGCTATTTGGATACTATATTCTATATGGCAAAAGAAATAAGCACATAATTTAGTGTGAGAAATCTGTGAGAAGACTCACTCCTAAAAAGAGAAAGAAAAAGGAGCCTCCGGGCTCCTTTTTTGTTGGGCTAGATGATAAATAAGTATGCACTTAATTATACGGAAAAACCGTAAGTGATAGGCAAAATAAAGGAAACATGGCATGAAAGACTTAGATACTTTTGAAGAACTTTTCTCACGATTTACTAGAACAATACCCACAAAAGGCAAATATAGAACTAGGCTATTAGAGGAAGTTGAACTTATCGTCAAACACAGATTTGTAAAGCACTTTGTTAGAGTGCATCAGATCTTAGAACTAGCTAAAGATTTTCCGCACATTACTAGAGGTTCCGCAGGCTGTAGCCTGGTTTGTTACCTTATGGGCATCAGCGATGTTGACCCTGTTGCAGAAAATATACCATTGGCTAGATTTATAAATCCTAAACGCGAAGATTTACCAGACATTGATTTGGACTTTCCGCACTGGGCTCAACCAATAGTTATGGATAGAATCTACAAACATTGGCCAAGGCAAAGTGCTAGAGTCAGCAACTTTGTTACATTCAAACCCAAGAGTGCATTGCGTGAAGCATGCAAACGACTTGGTGCTGAACACAGAGACTTGGGTAAAAATTTTCGTGTTGAAAAAGTATTGCCCGGTAAAGAAAGCGAAGCAAGAAGAATCGCAAAGAAGATCGAAGGCAAGAAAAACTATATCAGCAAACACTGTGGTGGTGTGTTGATATTTGATCGTAAAATACCAAAAAGTCTGCTGAACGCAGAAAATCAAATACTGTTGGACAAGTATGAAATTGAAGATCTTGAACACTTCAAAATAGATGTGCTGGCCAACAGAGGCTTGTCGCAGTTATGGGACATCAGTGGTAAAACTCCATTGGAGTATCCGCATGATGATCTTGCCACTGCACGACTGCTACAATCAGGAGATGTACTTGGAGTTACTCAAGCAGAGTCGCCAACCATGCGAAGACTGTTTAGAGCAATACGAGTTGAAAGCAGAGATGATTGTACATTTGCTACTGCATTGGTTCGCCCTGTAGCAGTAAGTGGTCGTAAACGAGCCAGTTTCTTCAACGATTGGAGCAAAGAAAGTTTTGCGGATACCACAGTATACGAAGATGATGCTATAACACGTATCTCAGAAATGCTGGGCTGTTCTCACTATGAAGCAGACATGTGGCGTAGAGCTTTTGCCAAAAAAGATGAAGAAAGTGTAATGGAGTTTTATGAACTGCTTGGCTCACATCCACGCAAACAAGAGATCATACAGGATCTGCGTGGACTCAGTGGCTTTGGCATTTGCAGAGCACACGCCATTAATTTGGGCAGATTGATTTGGGCTTTAGCATATGAAAAAGCACACAACCCAAAACGTTTTTGGGAAAGTTGTATTAAACATTGTCAAGGCAGTTACAAAAAATGGGTACACAAAAGAGAAGCACTGTTGGCTGATGCATTGGGCAATCAACCTGGCATCTATGATCCTATCGATGAATTCAAACGCATTGGCTATTGGACCAGCAAAGAGTTTTTACCAAACTGCTGGTTGGATCGTTACGATGAAAGACGTGCTAGTTTTTGTGGACTGGTTGCTACCAGCAGAATTTTTAGAAATGAACAAGGTTATGTGACTTTTGTTACACTTGGTGTTGGCAACAACAAATACATTGATGTGGTATTGCAGGATGCCTACGATGCCAAACGCAAGACATTGCCAATACTAACAGGCACTGGATTTTTTAGAACTACCAACAATACTGAGTATGTTGACTGCAAACAATACAGTGGACTCACTGTTGATCAGCTGGAGTATGATTATGCTGAACCAGAGTATCCAATTAAAATTGCGGCATAAAAAAAAGGAGCATAAGCTCCTTTTTTCGTGATTGATTGCAAAAGCAACTAGAAACTAAAAGATACTCCTAGTTCCATTTCGCCTCTTTCACCTGCATCCAAATTCCAAGAAGTTTTTGCATAAACTTCAGTTGAACTATTGATGTCATAATCTGCACCAATGTTCATTGTTGGCATTTGGTCAAACCAATCTGCTAGTACTATTGAATCTGTAGCTGAACTGTCATAGATACCTATTTTAGTGTTTGCCCAAATGTCAAGCGAACCAGTGGTCCAAGTAACTTCTGGTGTTAGATCCATAGTTGTTTTATCAGCATCTACTAGATGCTTGGCAACTATTTCGTTCTCTAAACTTATTCCGTTACCTAAGCTGGTTTCTGCGTATGCAGAGCCAGTAAAAAATAATCCTGCAATCGCAGTTAAAATTAATTTACGCATGTGTCTTCCTTCCATGTACATGTAAAAAACAGACGATTAGACCCTTTTCGTCTGCTTTCTTATTTACACTGCGATTTTATAAATTTTATGATTATGGTGTTGTATTGTTGTGTTTTAATCGACTCTGTGCTGTTTTGAACACAATAAAAAATAATATTAGTATAGGTATGATCCACCAACCAAATGTTTCACCTAGTGCCAATCCTAGAAAAATCAAAAAACCGTAAAATACTACAGCCTTGATTGTATCTTCAAAAATATTTCTTGGACCATCAAATCCAAGTACCAAACAAACTAATAAAAATACAATCAGCAAAGTCATGATAGATAATCACGTTTTAGTTTTGCCAACATGTTTTCTGCATCAGGATAGCGAGTCATCAAATCTACTTCTGCATCTGCCATATCCAATGCTGTCATTAAGTCGTCTGTTTCTTCAGATTCTAGCTTTGCTAATTCAACATCAATCCAAAGCAGAATATCTTCAACAGTTTCTAATCCATACTTACGAATAAGTCCTTCTGCTAATTTCTCGGTATCTATTTTTTTATCTGACATCATCACTCCTATAACAAAAAAATGGGAGGTCTTTCTCGAGGGCACCTCCCTATTCCCGCCTAGACTTTTATGTAGGAGCTAGGCCTAACCACGTTTATACTCGTATCCTATTCACAACTTTTATCTGTTTTAAGTTGTACCGGGCCTTGTCGTCACCTAAGTGTTTCGAGCTCCGTCC
>CEPH01085737.1_pt1 | contig 16311 bp, 15 predicted proteins | sample 530571 | NCBI WGS metagenome assembly CEPH01 (sample SAMEA2620413, study PRJEB7988) | marine metagenome | biome: marine biome (ENVO:00000447); feature: surface water layer (ENVO:00002042); material: "saline water (ENVO:00002010), including plankton (ENVO:xxxxxxxx)" | depth 5 m | reverse complement strand
ATTAGGCATTACATCCATATAAGACATATAGTCTTGCCCCATAAATAAAGGCTCTATAATTGATTTACTTACGTCATATTTATTAACTGTAGGTAAACTTGAACTTGTTAAAGTCGCCATAATTTTTTAATTTTTTATTTTAATAATGATTTTGCAAAAGCATCCCATTCGTTTGTTACTTTTTCGTTGGGAGTGATTGAAGGCTCACTTTCAGCTTCTACTTTAGTTTCTGTAGCTTCTAACTTTGCTAACTTAGCTTCTATCTCAGTTACCTTGTTTGTCAATTCAGCAATAGTGCCTTCCTTTTCACCAACAAGAGCAGCCAATTCTTCTTTTTCTTCACGAAGTGATTTAGCGTTTTCTTCAAGCTCTTCGAACTTATTAACGATAACTTCGTTGTCAGAAATAGAAATAGAAACTTCATCAGAAGGAGTAGAAACTTCCTCTCCTTTAACAGCATTCAAGATTTCTTCTTTTACGCTGTTGAACCAAGTTTTTAATTCTTCGGTCATTTTCTTATTATTATTAGTTAAACTTAATTTATCATTAACCTCTTGTTCGTTGACGTTAGTAAACTTTGAAAGGTCAAAAGATGCTGCCATCTTCATAGGCTCAGTAATTTTATCTACAAAACCCATGTCAAAAGCTTCTTGACTAGATAACCAAGTTTCTTTGTCCATCATATCAGAAAGTGTTTCAAACGTCATGCTTGTCTTTCTAGAATAGATTTCCATAATCTCCTCTTTTATCTTGTCGAGTAAATCAGCAGTCTTACGCATATCTCCTGCTTCGCCTGATGATTTTCCAAAAGGATTGTGAATCATAAAAAATCCATTTTCTGACATTTCTACTGTATCACCTGCCATAGCTATGACGGTAGATATAGATGCAGCCAAACCTTCGATTTTTATGTTTACAGATCCATTATGAGAACGTAAAGTGTTGTAGATAGCAAGACCATCAAATACACTACCACCAACAGAATTGATTCGCAGTGTAATATCTCCATCACCTACAGATTTTACTTCCTCAATAAATTCTTTAGCTGATGTGCCAAAGTCACCTATCTCATCATAGATAGATATTTCTACACTATTATCAGCTTTATTTTCTATTGAATACCATTTGTTCATTTTGCAAAATTAATTAAAATTAGATTCTTGCTTTCGCAAAAGTTATCTAATGTTATAGTTCTTATCGTATTTTCTCTTGTGTTTGTATATAATATTTTGTATTGTTCTTTCCGACACATCATATTTTATTGACATATCCATATATGTGTAAGTATAATTTTTTTTGTTTTTTTCTAATATCTTTTCAAAGTCCATGATTATCATAAAATCTCTTAGCTTCTTTGGTTCTATCAAACCTTTTTCTGCTAGATGATTTAAAACATTTTTTATACCTGCTTGTTCAGAATACTTTATCTTAACTTGTTCATATATGATATCTATAAACTCTGTAACAATATTTATGTCGTTTTGTCTAATCATTAAAAAGATGCTTGGCTTTCAATTGTTGATATTCTGCTTTGTACATCAGTCACATCACTTTCTACTATTAATACATTAGCTGCAGATGAACCACCACTAACAAGTTGTTGTGCTGACATAAGTTGACCTCCCAAAGCAAACTTTTCACCACTATTAAGTAAACCACCATCAGCAAACTTAACACCGTTACCATTATAGCTATTTATAGCTGATAACATTGGTCTGAACATTTTAGTTGATTTTTTATTTATTATAGCTTCGCCACCTTCAGCTTCCATAACTCTTCCACCTACTGCAAACTTAACACCACCATTAGCATGTGAGTTACCAACAAAAACACCACCTTTAGTCAATCCACCATGTGAGAAAGTTTCAAGGTCAGATTCAAAGCTAGATTGTGCAGGTTCTCCACCACCACCACTGCCTGTAAGAGCCTTTAGATTTGCTATTACAGAAGCTAATTGTGATGCCATAGCTGCAACTCTTATTATTGCAGTTAAAGGATCACCACCTAATCCTTGATTTGCTATAGCATGAAAACTTTTTGTTAAGCCATGTATACCTTCGGCAACTGCAGCAGCTTGTGTTATTTTTATACCTAATTGTCTTATCTTGCTATTTTCACCTTCTTGCTCACCAATCTGCATTAACAGTTTACCTGTTTTTTTCATTGTAGCAATAGTCTTTTTAGCAGACTTCTCTTTTTCTTCTTCGCTTTTTAAGAAGATATTGGTTTCTTGTTCTTTTAGTTTTATTCTAGCATCTGTTAATTTTTTATCTATTTCAAATTTGTCTTCAGAACCATCTTTTAATAACTCTAATGTATCTTCTAAAAGATTAATTTCTATCCCCAACAATCTTAAAGAAAAGTCCTCTTTAGTTTCTACCTCACTTGCAAAAAATTCTTTTTTAGCTTTAAGAATTAATCCTTGTAGCCTTAACTCTGCTGAATCTGCTATACTTTCAAAATCTCCTGTTGGTTCATCTGATATTGTAGATGTAGAACCTTCCTTAGGTTTTCCTAAAGCTGACTTACCAAAAAGGTTGTCAATCTCTACAATATCAATACCTAGCTTTTCTAATTCTGCATCTAAAGCAGCTAACGCTTGTGCTGCACTCGTACCATCCTCATCTACACCTTTAAATAATTTTTGCTGTATTCCTAAAGCTTCATTAAAAGTAGTGCTGCTCATTACTAGGTTGATAAATACTGCTTGTAACTCACTAAATCTTTCATCTCTCAATAATCCACTATCTAACAAAGTAGACACATTTTCTAATGAACCTGCAATACTTTCTACGGATTTTCTTTGTTCATCTGTCAAAGTACCCTCTGCCGATTGGAAAAGAGCTCTCATGGTTTTTTCCAATTCTGCATTAGTTTTTGCCAATGCTTCCATATCTTGTCTTTGTGCCAACAAATCTATAGCAGTTTCAGACTGCAAAGCCTTTCTAAGTCTAAGCTGTTTAATTAGCTCATCTCTATTAAGTTCTAATGCTCCTGTTTCATTATTTATGGCAGTAACATTAACACCAAAAAGATTACTAAGTTTGTTTAGCTCAGTATTCATTTCGGACATTTCTTTTTCAGATAAGTTTTGTTTTTTAGCCAACATATCATATTTTTCTATAGAAACTGCTATTGCTTCATCTGTCTTTTTAATTTCATCAAACTGCTGTGCAAGTGATTTAGTAAAATCATCAGCAGGATCTACAGATTTTGCAAAAATATTTAAAAATGTTGCAGCAGTATCTACTATGCTTGTCAAAGCAGGTGCTAATTTTTCTACAAGTACAATTCTAACACCATCAAGTGCAGATTGAAATCTTAAAAATGCACCTTCTAAAGTGTTACCAATGATATCAGCCATATCACCTGCAGCACCTTCAGATTTTCTAAAAGCTTCTGTTTGCAATTCTATTTTGTCAATATGTTCAATCATTGTTGATATTGCAGCAACTTGTCTTACATCAACAACTTTTAGCATTTTTTCTACATTGATGCCTTCATCTCGCATTCTTCTAAACTCACGAACCATATCTTCTCCTGAGTTAACTGTAAATCCTATGGATTTTGCTAAATCAGATGATGGATCACCAAGCTTTAAAAATATATTACGAAGTGATGTACCTGCAATAGATGCTTCAATACCTGCATCAGTAAGAACACCCATAATAGCAGTAGTTTCTTCTAAATCAATACCAAGTAGTTTTGCTACAGGGGAAACCTTTGTCATAGATGTCTGAAATTTTTCTAGTGTCAAAGCAGAGCTTGTAAAAGATGCTGCCATGACATCAGCTACCCTAGAAGATTCTCTAGCATCTAATCCAAAACCTCTAATTGTAGAACCTATTACAGTTGCAGTTCTAGCTAAATCTTCACCTGTTGCTGTTGCAGTTAAAAGTGCAGCTTCTTGTGTTTGTAAAACTTCACTAGCAGTAAAACCTAATTTGGAAAAATTAAGTTGTAGACTAGCCACTTGTTTTGCAGTAAAGAATGTAGACCTACCTAATTCTTGTGCTGTATTACTTAATTTATTAAATTCAGTATCAGTTGCGCCTGATATAGCTTTTACCTTTGCCATTTCAAATTCAAAGCCTTTAAATACCTGAATACCTTCTTTTAATTGATTTGATAGAATCTTAGAAATTTTATTAAAAGCAATCAATGCTGCACCTGCTGCTGCTGCACCCTTTGCAAGTTTACCAAGACCAAGTGCTGAACCTTTAGCAGAATCACCAACACCTTTGGTAGATTTACTTGCTCCTTCACTACCTTTTTTTAAACCATCGTATTTTTTGTTTAAATTTTGAACCTCTTTATTAAGTGATTTTAAATCTTCAAGACCTTTGATCTTAATTTCATATATTGATTGTTGCTTCTTTGCCATTATATTTGTTTTGGTAATTTTTTTAATATTATATCTACGTCTTGTGAAACTGCTTTATGTATATCATTAATAAAGTGTCTTTCGTTGCTACCCACCACTCTATTTATAAAACCTCTTCTAAATCCATTATTAGAATATTGTTTACTATTTTTTGTTGGTGTTCCCTGCTGTGAAATCTTTCTAGCAATATTGATTGCCATTCTTCTTCTTTCTTTTGGATTACTAGGAAACTTTTGATTGTTGCCATTTTTGTCTTTGTCATCCATCCATTCAAGTATTTCAGATAAATCCCAATTGAATGGCTTTTGACCTTCGTTGACTTGTCTTATATAGTCTGCTTTTGATTGTACAATTAAATCTAACTCATTTTTTTTGCTCTTAATTGTAAAGTGCATTGTGTTAGATAAAGTTCCTGAAGCGTTGTGGTTTTGCTGAGATATCTCTTTTCTGAACCTGTCTACAAACTTGTTGCCAATTATTCCTAAAGTCTTACCTAATGTATTTAAAACCCCTTTCATATTTTATGCTTCATCTCTAGTTACTAATTTGTAGTCTAGAGCATCTCTAGATCTAGAAGATTCTTTAATGATCTTGTTTTCAATAGATTCTAATTGTGTTTCCAATGCAAAATCAAATGCAGAAAAATGATATAACAATCCATGAAAATTAAAAGGACTTGAACCATTTCCTATTCTACCAAATTGATCAAAAGTAAAATCTAAATTATGTGTTTTTTCACTAAAAATTACTACACCGTTTTCTCTAATAGTCAAAATTGAATCTTTTCTTATTACTGTTATAAGACCTTGATCAAAAGTTGGTGTCCAAAACTTTGTTGTTATATTTTGAGCTAAACTAGCTGAAGCAGAATAACTAATTTTATAAGCTTCATTAGTAGCTTCTCCTATAGACAAAAACATATTATTGTCATCACTTTTACCAAGAAGCGCCATATTAACATATGCTTTACCATGAACTTTCTTAGGACATATATAGAAAAACAATGTAAAATTATCTGTTAAGGTCACAGGATCTGCCAACGACATAAATTGCTTATCAGTATTATTAGAGTCAAAAAATATTGCATTTTCATTTACAACACCTCTACCATCAATACCAACAGTAGGTTTGTTAGCTTGAGTTTCTTGTCTTAAAAAATTTCTACCAAAAGAAGATTGCCATATTTCCACAAAGTTGTTTGAGTCAACTTTTCTTACACCATGAAAAAACTGAAACACAACACTAGGATCAACTTTTTGTATTGTAGTAGTAGTTACCGTACCTGTTTGAGGAGTAGTTGTTGTAGTTGTAACAACTTCTTCAATCTGAACAATTGGTTTTTGATTTTTTGCAGTAGATCTTCTAAATATTCTTTCTTGTGGTGTCAAAAAAACATTAGTTTTGTTTGTAATACCATCTTCTGTTTCATCAAATAATAAAGGTTGTAATACACTATTGACTGTAACAAAAATTCTATCCTTTGACAAAGATTTAGTTAACTTTATATTGGACTTTCTATCTGTAAAAACTCTCCTCATTATATATTTATATTTTCTATATCAATATTCATAGCACTATTTGTTGGAGATGATCCTAAGTTAAAATATTGCTGTAATTCACATTTTGTAGATGTTTTAGCGTGTGGCTTATAATCAATAATTTTATTTATTCTATAATAAAACCCATCGATATAAATTAACTTTCTAAAATCTAATTTAGTTATATCTGTATGCGTCAAGTTGAGGTAAACAACTTTAAGTCTAGGATTTGTTTTTAGTTGCTGTATCATTTTGGAATAATATAGCTCGTACAAACCTCTTAATTCTTGAGCTGATGTGCTAATAATCGTTTCATGAGTAACATTGCTATACGATAGATTGAAATCTACTAATTCATAACCGTTACTTATTTGATGCTGAGAAAGGTTTTCAGTTGGTGGATCATGTATTAATGCAGAGTTACTGCCATTGTAGTCAAAATCTATTTTTAAATTATCAAAGCTAATAAATCTTGCAAGGGGTGGATTATAATCAGATCCTGCATCATTTCCTCCTGCTATATCATCCTGATCAAAACTTATACGAGGATTTTTTCCTGAATTAGATATGTATGTAGTATTTACTTGACCACTACCTGTTACATTATTACCACTAGGCAAACCATCACCATCGTATTCAGTAGCTGTCGCAGTTTTCAAAGCTATCAATATTCTTGCACCTATATTAAAATTTTTCTCAGGTCTTTCTGTAGCACCTGACATAGTTAATGATACAATTTCAGTAAAATACATAGGTATTACAGGTGTTCTGCTTATTTCTGAACTTACAATATAGTTGGGTTCATACCAATTAAAACTTGAAGAAAAATAACTATTGTCAATAACTAACTCTCCTGAAGAGAAATTGCCATCTATAAAATCCTCTTCATAAGCACCCCAATCAATAATATTTCTTTTATTGAATGCGTCAAGCATAGCATCATTCGAAGCATCTTTGTATTTTAGTTTTAATCTAGATTTTATCTCATGTATAAATTCATCTTTTATTTGTTTAGAATAATCTATTTTATCTGTCCAATCTAATGAACTTCCTGAGCTTATTGAATTATAAAAGTGATCATAAGGTTCTACGAAAACTTTCTTTGCGATAGGATCTGTGTGATATTGTAAATTAAATAATTGCGATATACCTTTAATAAAATCTATTTGCTTACCCTTTGGCAAAAGCCTACCTACATTAGTAAAGGTTTCTCCATTAAAAAATGAAGCTGTTTGTTCTATTTGCAAATTTGTATTACCTGACATCGTAAATTTTATCTTACAATTAAGTCCTGAATCAATAAGTACATAAGATATATTTTCATATTTTACTGTTACAAAAAACAAATCTCCCTGATTTGCATTGACAGTTTCATCAATATTAAATGTATGAGTTATAGTGTCTGAAAAATTATTAGTTGATTGTCCTGAAACCTCTGCTTCTTGTACTGATTCAGCAACAATTAAGTTGCTACCACTACTTATATCAAATCCATCATCAGATGAATTCTTTACGAGTCTAGCAGTAACTTTATATTTGTTTCTAAATGGTAAATCAATAGCATTATTAAAATTCACAAAGTTATCTTGACTAGCTTCAACAAAAAACTCTATGCTACCTGTCAATCTAAAAACACCACTTCCTTGTGATGCAACACAAAGCATATTGCTTCTAACAAAACCATCTTCTGCATTTGCACTATGTGTATGGCCTTTTTGTGCATTACCTGTTGTATCACTTGCATTTGGAGCATCATCTTGTATAATGAACTCATTTGTTTTACCTGCAGCAACAAACTCTAGATTTACAGCAGAAGTTGATGTCTTTCCAAGACTTTGTGTGCTAGTAATATCTATAGTATAAGATGAATTATTTATATCTCTTCCTACAGTAACAGAATTTCCAAAATTTTCTGAAACATCAATAGTGTGTGGTATTTCGCCATTTATCTGTCTAACTTTTCCTAATGAAACATCTGTCACAGATTTCGGCTTTTGAAAAATAAGTGGCATACAAAGATTTTCAAAAAAATCGCTATCACAAAAAGTTGACACTACTTTATATCCTTGAGCATTAAATATTTTATTCCACACACTTTTAATATAAACGTGAGGTATAAAATCAGATGACATAACTCTATTTGCATCAGCATCACCCTCTCCTACAGTTATTAATGGATAAATGATATGGTCTACATTAGTTGAGTAATTACTAAAAGGTTGAGTTCTTGGATCAGTAAAACTGTAATCTGTTTCTACTATACTATCATAGTCGGTATATGTTTGATTACTAAATTTTAGTTCACTTAGATTTAAGCCTTTGATAGTGTCTGCCCAATCCATATTATTACCCAAAAATAAACACTCATATTCTAAAACATCTTTATCTCTAAATATTTGAGTTATCCTCAGCTTACCTGTTATAATTGGTAGATTATCTGCAAATATTGTAGCAGGTATTTTGCCATATGAATTTTGACTATCTACATGACCATACTGATATATATGATTGAATAATTTATTATTTTTTTTTGTTGCAGGTATTTTGAATGTTTTACTAAAACTACCTGTTCTTGTACTAAAACTTCTTACATCAAAATGTGAATAGGATAGTGACAATGGAAAGTTTTCGCTAGTCGTTATGTCAAGATTACCAAGTATGTTATTAGTAAAATCTCTAAGCTGAATTTTAATTTCTGCCATTATTCTATTGTTCTTTTGTTTTTACTTTCAACGTAATTTAAAGTACAGGTTTGTAAATTTTCATTATCAAAGGTCGTCATAGTAGAATCTTTTATAACAATAGGTCTATAATAATTTCTATTGAGTGTAGAATAAAACTTTTTTGCGTTTGGTATATCTGTAATATGTTCCGTTACTTTTATATAATCAATTTGTGTTATTCCTTTATTACTCGTATTATGCAACCTAAAGAAAGGCGATATAAACTTTATACCTTCTCTTGCTACGCTAGGTCTTTTTGGATCATGTGCTTGACCACCAATAGTACCTGAAGATGCGTATCCTGTTACATAACCTCTAAATACTTCAAATTTATCATTTGCTGTTTGATTAAAAGATGCTAGTGTTGGTCGATGTGGGGGATTATTAGTATCGTTACCATTTGTGTCAATTCTAGTCGTTGCATCAGCAGCGTAGCCTATGAATCCTACGTCATCAAATCCTGCTCCATCTCCACTACTCTTTATCCTTACCTCTATCTCATATAAATTTTTTGGATTGTATGGTATTCTACTTTTACTTCTTGTCCAAATAAAATCACTGCCATCTGTATCATCATTATTACCTTTTATATATGTTCTTGTTCCTGTAAGATGACCATCAGTTGTGCTGAATTGTCCATCAGTTGTAAAATCACCATTTATCAAATCCCAATTATCAGTAATATTAGAAACACCACCGTATCCACTCCAATCTTCTTTAAATACTTCTTTGCTTCTCCAACCCTTCTCTATCCAAACATTTGGTGAAGCTAACAAGTCCTCAATCATATCTTGTTCCTCAAAACCGTAAGGTCTTGAGATAGCTGTACCCTCCTTAAAAGCTTTTACTTTAGACTTTCTAATACTTTGATATTTATCATCCGACAATCCTGCTACTCTTGGTACGACAGCTCCAAAATCTTCAAAATAAGGTGGATTGCCACCTATCTGCATATTTGTGGTATTTATGTTTGCACCTAATTGACCTCTAAACATAGGATATATGCTTTGCTCGTAAGTCTTTGATGATATATTTATGGATTCGCTGAAAGCACCATCAAAAGTGTAGCTATCTATACCACCCAATCTATTTTGCCAATGAAACCTAACACCATCTTTTCTTCTTCTGTTATGGTCAATAACATAGGTAATGGTTTCACCAATACGATCGCTTCCACTAATTTCTGTGTAAACCTCATAATACTTAATATTACTAAAATCTGACACCACATGGTCATCGTTGAAATTTGAATTAGGAGCTTCTTTTATGTTTCTTGTTCCTACACCAATCTGACATATAGATAAATCCTCATCTATAAAGCTAGTGCCACCCCATGAGTCCAATTCAGTTCCTAAATTTCCATCACCTTTTACAGTATTGTCTATAACTAAAACATAAGTGTTGTTTGTTGGCCCATCAGTAGGATTATAATTAGTTGGTATTAGATTGCCATCAAAATCATAAAATCTTATTAATGCTCTTACATTATGTACAATATTGTTTTTAGTGATAGTTTGATTTATAAATGTCAAATATTCACACTCATCAGTACCAATAATTCTTTTACTTGTAGGTTTCGTTGTTAAATATTTTTGTCTATTTTTTTCATAATTACTACCTTGTCTGTGTGTATATTGGTATAGCAACTGTGAGCTTTGTGGAGGTGTAGAATTATTATTCAGAACAGAGCTTAAAACTCCAAAATGTTCTTCTTCATGTAATAACGCAGAATTTGACACATGAATAATACACTCATCTTGATCTCCTGTAAAGATTAAATTACCATTACTATCTATTCGTTCTAATTTAAATACTACTTTAAATTTTTTATATAAGTTATTAGATATTTGTCCTAATGTGATATCTCTTTTTACATATTGTGATGTATCATGAGTACATGGTCTTAGATCAAATGACAAAAAATCCCTACATATAGAAGAAACATCTATTGTATAATAAGTATAATTAGAATTTGGTGTATTTCCTGATGAAGTATGATTTGGTATATCTATTGATATTTGCGTTCTAATACTAACCTTTTCATTGACAAGCTCGGCATTAGTTGCGTTATCAAAAGGTGTTATTTCATAAATGCCACTTGGAAAATTTTCTTTGTGTGTTGATAGAAGAGCATTCGATAATTTATGCGCTCTTGCAGATATCTTTATGGGTTCATATGGACTTACAAAGCTTTGGTCTTGTGGTCTATCTACTATTTTAGTTGTTGGCATTATATATTGTATTTATGTTTTAATATCTCTGATACTGCTGCAATTTTATTAGTGTTGAAATCACTATTGAATATTATTATCTCTTGCAAAAATCCTGAAAAAAAGCTTGAGTCACCACTAAATATAGAACCTATTTTCATTGGTGATGTATTCCCAAAATTAGTGCTTGGCTGAAGGTCTGTATCTTCATTATATACAACAAATGTTGAATTTTTATGAATTTGCAATGCATCATCAATAAGAGTAAAAGTCATTACATTTGTACTTGAAGCTGAATTACCTGTAGACTGAACACTTCCTGAATTTGAATCATTGTTAAATGTAAAACTAAAATCAAAATTACTATCACTACCACTTGTTGTAACTTGAAAATTTTTGGAACTTGTTCCTTTAGATAACAAAACTCCTCCTGAGCTTGTGGTTTTAGAAACAATAAATATTGTAAACCTATCAGACAAACCAACAGTATTCATGCCATTGTTTACGCATTGTAAAAAATGTGATGTGCCATTTAATTCTAACACAGGGTAATCATTATCTGCATAATCGTAAACATATTGTGGCATATTTGTCGTTGTCGTTTGCTCGAAATGATTACCATTACCACTTTGGTCATGCCATTTACTAATTACCTCAACACCACCACTAAATTGTGTTTTTACACCTAAGTCTGACCTTAACCAAGAAATGGGTGATAAATCGCTAATCAAAAGATTATCGTTGTAAGAAAAATGATGAGAAAAGCAATTCAATGTAAAAGTAAGCCTGATTTGTATCAACTTGTCATTATATAATTCTTTTTCTCGTTCAACAGATATACTATCAGGACTTAAAATTACATCTTTATTTGTATAAGAGTCTAATACTCTTTGCAGCCAAGTCAAACCCTCCTGCTCCAAAAGTGTGAATACTGAATCCAAAGAACCTGCTTGATTTTGATAGTAAGGTTTTACTATAAGGCACTCAAAGGTATATTCTTCTATAGATTCACCCTCTGTTGCAGGTAATTCTGATGTTGGAGGTAAAACCAAAAGTAAGGGATAATTGTTGTTGTGATTTTCATTTATTTCATTTTCGTAACCAAAAATAAAATCACCATTGATCCAATTGCTCTCAAATTTTGTTTTTAGCTCTCTAAGTTTTGTAAAAGCCATTATTTTATTTGTTTCTTTTGTTCTTCACTAATTTTAAGCTCATAATCGCTTCTTGCAGTTTTCCAAGCTAAATATGTCATTACTTTATAAAATTTTTCATCTTTAACACTTTGTATCGCATCTTTACCATCTTTTGTAAAAATATTATCTGCTGCTATGTCGTAAAGTGTATTTAGCCAACCAAAAGGCTTCATAATCTTACTAGCTTTTGCAACAGCTATACTTTTTGTTCCTCCATCTCTGAAAAGGATTTTATAAGTGCTAGTGATGCCACTGTTCGTTTGTTCAAAAAAAAACTGAACTCCCAAACGATGTCCATTGTTAATTTTTTAAATTTCTCTGTTTTTTCGTCTAAATTTTCAAAATCTATATCTTCATCTACTTTTTTACACAAAATAGCCATTTGTTCAGGTAAAATATCAAATCTACCATGTTTTAGGTATGATGTGTTCATCTCCAACTGTTGACTTTCTATGTATTCACCAAAAGTTGCTTTTTTTATAAAATCTACAGGAAAATAATATATGTCATTATCAAACTCAAAAAAATCTATACCTTTTGGTTTGTATTCCTCCATGATTTCATCTAGGCACTTAATTATTGCCATAACATCATCAATAGGTACTTTTTTCATAACTGACTTACTAATACCTGTCATATAAACAAAAAGTTCTTCATACATTTTGTTTTCTTGTGATATGAAAAATTTAGTCAAATCATTTTCACTGTTTTCTTGGTCTTCAGTAATTTGATACTTTTTGATTATTTCGTATAAACCACAATAATATTCCAAAGTCATCTCTGACCATTTATTAGGAATATTATATTCTTTTTTATTTATTTCTATTTTTAACATTCTACATTCTCTTTTTCTAGATTTATATCTTGAAGCATGTCAGATATTTTACCAACCAATTCCATAGTTGCAAAATGCACCTTTCCCTGCAATTCTTCAAAGTAATCCTTACTTTGTGAAGTTTTCAATCCTGCAAAAAAGCCAAGAGAACTAAATAGAACTAAGTTTGGTATACAAAACAACCATTCATTAATACCACTTTCTGATAGGCTTATTGAGTAGAAATCATTATGATATGTTAAAATATCATCTAAAACATCTTGAAAATCTTGATATTTACCATTTTCACTGTATTCAGTAGCTTCGTATACCTGTTTTTTTACATAATACAAGTATTCAAGCACTAATTGCTGATGTTTGTCGTTTAAATATTTGATTTTACTCATTTTGCAAAATTAATTTAGTTTATCTGAGATTTATCGCAATTTTTATGTAATTTATAAATTTATATGCAGTTTATCCAAAAAATACTATTTTTTTACCTCTAAAGTGCTGATTTAGTGCCATAACAAGGCAATCTACCATATCATCATGCCTTGCAGAAGGAAATTGTTGACATTGCAATAAAAACTCCTCATTCCAAGCTCCTTTTAGTAAAGTTACCCTTCCTGTTTCTAGAGTAGCACTGATATCTTGTACTCTAGCCATTTTATCTTTAGTTGGTGGCTTATCTTCTTTTACATTAAGTCCTGTTTCTCTTATGAGTGTTTGTACTATAGATTTACCACTAGCCTTTGGTTCTACAAATATTTTTGATTTGTTGCTATACCCATTCTTTTCTACAAACTTAATTATGTGTTTGATCAGGTCAGGAAACTCTAATCTTACATTTTGTACCTCTGTGATTTGCCATTTGTTCTCCTCGAACACGTATGCCAGAAGTGCTGAAGGATCGTTTTTTTCACTTGCAGTATATGCAGGATCAATTATAAAATTGACAACACCATTTAATTTTTCATTTTCTATTTTGAACCATGTTTTTTTTATTATTCCACTATTTGCAGGTGTAGGTCTTTGTTGTAGCTGACCTGCATAGCCATAACTACCAAGTGCTGATTTGTAATCGTCTAATATTTCTGTGTTAAATCTTTCTTTCCAAAACAAGCCATCTTCATAATGTTTGGCAAGTTCTTTTGGTTTCAAGTCATCAGATAATTCTGCAGGTATGCATATGTGTCTATGTTTATCAGGTGAGTTGTAAAGCAGGTATCCACTAAGATCATCTTCGTGTACTCTTTGCATTATAATTATTCTTACCCCTGTTGTTGGGTTGTTAAGTCTAGAATACAAAGTTGACTTATACCATTCGTTGGCATTTTCTCTTTCTACTTGCGATGCAGCATTTTTTGGTGATGTAGGATCATCAACAAGTATTATGTCACCACCCTGACCTGTAACAGAACCACCGACTGATGTTGCTCTTCGTGAACCTAAAAAATTATTTTCGTATCTAGCTTTTAGGTTTTGGTCTTTTTTAATGTGGAAGGTTTCACCCCAATGTTTTTGATACCATTCGCTTTGCACTATATCTCTAGACTTGGTGGCATGTTCTATGCTGATGTCTGCAGAATATGATGCAGTGATAAATCTCATCTTTGGATATACTGCCCAACACCAAGCAGGAAACAGAACTGTAACAAGTAGTGACTTTGTGCTACGAAAAGGAATATTTATTATTATGTCTTTGTTCTTTGGCTTATTTTCTTTTATTCTTTCGGCTTCTGCCTGTAAAATGTCGCAAAGGTATTTATGGTGAAAGTTTACTGATATGGGTACAGATGGTTCAGCAATCTCAAATGCTCTAACGAAAAACTCATAAAACGATTTCTCGCATATTGCTTTTTCCATAGCATCTAACAGTTGCTGCTTTTGTTGTTTATCCATCTATCTCTATAAAGTCTGCAAGATCATCATCTTCAGTATCATTTTTCAAGTCCTCCATTTTTAGTTTCAGTTCTTCAATGCTTATATTGTCATCTAAGTTTATTTGTATCTTTCTACTATTGTCTGATTTTATTTCTGTGGACTGCAGCTTGGGTACTGCATAGTTTAGTAGCTTGGCTATGGCATTGATATATGCTTCAGGATTTTTCGATGACAGTTTTTCTAGTGCATCCATAATGTTCACCTCCTGCCCACTAAGTGCATGAGCAATGATTTCTCTTGTTATCTTAGTATGCTTATGTATGCTACCCTTTTTGTTGCCTACTGCATTGTGATTTCCGAAGGTTCTTTTGGGAACATATTTGTCTTTGTCAGGCAACTCTTCTTTGCTCATGATACAAATATAACAAAAAAACATATAAAATTGAACTTAATATTATTTTCGTAATATTATTGCGACAATCTTAACATTTTTTTTGCTAACTTCGTGGCTCTTCTATCAACGTTGAATAAACGTATCCCAAATAAATATTTTATTACAATAAATACTGCTAGGGTATAAAATTGAAATTGAATTTGTTGTGCTTATGTAGATGTGTATAAGAAAGCGCACTGCAAACTTTGACGGACTTACAAAAAATAATATTTATTAACAATAAGAACGGATTTTTTAAAGTGTTGACAAGTTTTAAAGATTAAATTTGCGTATTTGCGTGAAATTTGCAAACATATTTAAATAAAATAATACTAAGATCTTGACAAAAAAAAAGAACGTGTTTAAACGTTCTTTAATTAGTTTATTTGCTTTTGCTTAGCAGCTTGTGCAATATTGCAGCATAGCAATAATAAAAAACAATATTAGAAAAAAGTCCGGAAGTTTACTCTCTTTCATCGTTTCTAAATATTCTATAGAATAGACCGTTTTCGGCTTGTCTTAATTTGAAAATGTCTTCCTTTGTTCTAGCTTGTGACAATAGTTTTTTAGTATTTAGAATAAGATTAAAATCGTCCGCCGTTTCTTGTTCTAATATTTCTATGTATTGTTGTACATAGTCGGGCAAATTAAACCATTCGTTGCTTATTTCTTCTCTCAGTCTTTCCTTGTGATATTCATTATATTTTACTCTCATTTTATTTAGTTTTAGTTAATTAATTGATTTAGCTTTTAAATTATAAAAAAGTTTTTCTTAGGATCAACAATTTGATTTAGATAATTTTGTGCTTTGTTTCTACATCTAAAAGACTTAGCATCTTTTGGATTTTTACTAATTTCAGGAATAACTAATCCTGAAATTTTATAAACATTTGAAACGAAAGAAACACTTTCTTTTTTACTTCTGTCTAAAATTATAAATTTTTGCATTTTGTTTTAAGTTAATTAATTTAGTTTAATGATATATTAATCCCACTTTTTTATTCTCTGTTATTGCGTTTAAATCGTTATTACTAGCGTTTATATATCCTTTTGCTATTAGATCGGATTCATTATCAAATATTCTAGCGTGTCTATCTTTGTCAACGTTAATAAGGTGATCGACCTT
>CEPH01017552.1_pt1 | contig 16415 bp, 14 predicted proteins | sample 530571 | NCBI WGS metagenome assembly CEPH01 (sample SAMEA2620413, study PRJEB7988) | marine metagenome | biome: marine biome (ENVO:00000447); feature: surface water layer (ENVO:00002042); material: "saline water (ENVO:00002010), including plankton (ENVO:xxxxxxxx)" | depth 5 m | reverse complement strand
AATTGTGTTGATAAGCTGAATGTTATTCCTGATTATTGGTTTAGCGCCGATCCAAACTCTTTTATATCCGGCTTTCAATATTTAATCAACAATCACAAAAATGAATCCTTTAAAAAAATTAAAATTTTGATTCCTTCTTTCTTTACAAAAGACTTAAATTATTATAGAATGTTCTGTGGAACAACTCCAATAATGAGAGTCCCCAATGGGTGGAATTTATTTCAGATTCTTTTAAAAAATGTTTCAAAATACTTTACAATACAAGTACTGCCGGCAACAACAACAAAATTTATTAAACTTTTTGATTCTGAAAACTTTAATTGTGAAAACCTTTTCGATGAAAATTGTAAAGAAGAAAGATTTAAAAAAGATAAAATAGTTTTTGGCACTGTTGAATTTGATAGTGAATCCGTAATAGGAGATAAATTCAAATGGGGTTTAGAGAATAAATTAACTTCTTCTGTTTTGCCTTTGTGTTACTTTTTACAATTTAAGTTAATAGAAATTTATGGATTTGATTTTATAGGTCCAAGATTCTATTCTGACATAGAAAGGCATCCGTGGAATGACGAATCTCAAGAAACAGATAGTGTAGTCAATTTTTCACTTAGCTTGTTACAAAAATGGAAAAAATGGGAATCTTTGCACGACATGAAACTCCTCTCAGGGGTTAGTAGTCAAAAGAGCTTATTAAACAAAATTTTAAACTATAAAGACCAGGATTAAAAATGAAAAAAACATACATTATAGCTGAAATAGGGATTAACCATAATGGTTCAATGGAAATAGCAAAAAAGTTAATTGATGTAGCAAAAGTGGCTGGCTGTGACGCAGTAAAATTTCAAAAGAGAAACCCAGCTGTTTGTGTCCCTGACCATCAAAAAAATGTTATGAGGGAAACTCCGTGGGGGACAATGCGTTACATAGATTACAAATACAAAGTTGAGTTCGAAAAACAACAATATGATGAAATAAATGATTATTGCAAAGATAAAGAGATAGATTGGTCTGCTAGTCCGTGGGATTTGGATAGTTTAAATTTTTTAAATCAATATGATTTACCATTTATCAAAATTCCATCTGCTATGATTACCAACGAAGAACTAATGAGAGAAACTGCAAGAACAGCCAAGAAGGTTATTTTTTCAACTGGAATGAGTACCTTAGAAGAGACAGATCAAGCTGTAAAGTGGATGCAAGAAGAGAATGCAAATTTTTCCCTTCTTCATTGTAATTCTGCTTACCCAGCAGCTTTAAAAGATTTAAATTTAAGTTGTATTAAAACCTTAAAAGAACGTTATGATTGTGAAGTTGGATATAGCGGTCATGAGTTTAGACTAGGAACTACAGTTGCTGCTGTTTATTTAGGTGCAACTATTTTAGAAAGACATATTACACTAGATAGAACAATGTGGGGCTCTGACCATTTAGCATCTGTAGAGCCACAAGGTTTAATTAAGCTAGTTCGTGGAGTTAGGGAGCTAGAAGAAGCTTTTGGTGACGGAGTAAAAAGAGTTACTGACAGCGAGCTTCCATCAAGAAAAAAACTTAGAGGAAATTAAATTGAAACAAATTAAAGATGTAGCATTTTTAATTCAGGCTAGACTATCTTCTCAGAGATGTCCAAGGAAAATGATTAGACCATTTGCCGAAACTACTCTACTTGACATAAACATAAAAAAATTAGTAGATTCAGAGCTAATCCCAAATGAAAACATTTACGTTTCTGTTTATGAACCGGAATTAATAGAAATAGCCAATAAATATCCTGTTAATGTTTTTGAAAGAAGTGAAAAATCTGCAAAGTCAGAAGGGACTCCTATGACTGAAATTTATGAGTGGTGGAATAAAATTCCTCATAAATTTGTAATTCTTACAAATGCATGTGTTCCGATGTTATCAGTCAAAACAATTGATGATTTCACTAATGCATATTTAAGTTCAGAAAAAGATGGGATGTTTGGAGTAATTGAAAAAAAGAATTATTTTTGGTCTTCTGATGGAACGTTTTTAACTCGTGTAGACGAGGCGGTAATGAACACTAAAACCGCAGAACCCATTTTAGAGGCGGCACATTGTCTTTATGCAGGATCTTTAGAAAAAATTGGTAAAGGGGTTTGGATGGGGGATTTTACAAAAAAAGGTGAAATAGAATTATTCCCTGTTCCTGAAGAAGAAACTTTTGACATAGATTATGAATGGGAATTCAATTTATATGAAAAAATCTATAAACAATCTAAGTGACAGATTTATTAAAATAACTGATTTGTCAAAACCAGAAATAAAAAAAGCTTATAAGCAGTTTGTAGATAAAATTGGAACTGAGCCAAAAAATAATGTTTGGTTTGATTCTTATAAAAAAGAATGTTTTGGTGCTGATTACACTTATCAAAATTGTGATGATCCCACTCAGGCTTGTTTTTTAACAGAAAAAAAAGATTTTAAATTTAATAATAGACACGGAATTCCACATTTTAATAAAATAAAGCAAAATCTTTATCAAATGAGTGATCTCATTGTAGACGAAGATTTTATTATAGAAAGTTTCCCCCAAATTAAAAAGTTTGCAGATAAATCTATTTTAATAATAGGTGCCGGACCTTCCACTAACATGGTAGATTTGGAAAGCATTGATAGTGATTTTGTTTGGGTTTGCAATGATTTTTTAAATCACGAAAAAGTTAAAAATTTGAATCCTTCTCTTTTTTACATGTCCAATGAAGTTTATAAAAAGAAAACCAGTAGAGAATTTTTAATAAAAAATCAAGACTGTGTGCTTTGTTTTGATATTAATGTACACAGAGATTTTTCTACATTAAATCTTTACAAAACTACATTCAAAGACAAATGTTTCTTGTTCAGCACTAGAATGTTCACTACCATTGGAATTGTCCCAAGAATGATCAATCTAGCTGCTATTTTTGGGGCAAAAGAAATAAAAGTCGTTGGACTCGATGGACACCCAGAAAAAGATTATCAAACTGGTAAAGGTCTTTCTGCATTTGAGAAAAGCAAAAAAAACATTCCGAATGGGCAAACATTTGATTCACAACTGAGAGAATACATAGTTTTTTGGGAATTTATTAAAAATAACTTTAAAAATCTAAAAATTGTAAATTTAGGTCATGTTTATGAACATAACATGACAAAAAAACTTTGCAGGTGGTCTAAATGAGAGAGTCATGCTGGACAGAATATTATTCTTTAAGTAAAAAACAATTTGAGATAAAAAACAAATCTAAAATTGTTCAAAATCTTTATGATATAACCATTTCGGAACATAATTTAACCGATCCAATAGTTCAAAGAGACGAAAATTACTTTAATATTATTAATGATTTGTCTAATAAAGTTAATAATTTATTTACAAATCCAAATAATTTTACCAAAAGAGCACACTGCTTGGCATTAGACAACATTTGGAATTGTGAAAATGAACTTAAACAGCTTGGGGATTTTCTAGTACCACAATTGCAAGAAAAGGTTTTTGGTTCCTATGTTCACACAGACAACATAAAGATTTATAGGAATTTTACTTCAAATGAGCGAGACTCTTCTTCTTGGCTTTGGCATTTTGACAATAATCCAAAAGAACAAATAAAAATATTGATTTATTTAACAGATGTGGAATCTGATTGCGGCGAGTTTACATATTTAATTAAAAATGGTGAGGGACTTAAAGTTCCAACTTCAAGAGTTTCTTATCCGGACAGATGGATTGAACCATGGGAAAACAATCCACCACCAGCATATCGTTTAAAAGATCAAAAAATTTCTTGGTTAGGTGGTGATAGAGTAGATCCTTACTTTATAAATAAATTGATTAATGAACATGGATTCAAAATCTATAGTGCAACTGGTAAAAAGGGCACTTTGTTTTTATTTGATAATAATATAATACATAAAGCAACGATTCCAAAAAATAAGTATAGAGATGTTATTGTAATGCAATTTAAGCCTTCATCAAAAAAAATATCTCCATTTATTAATAGGTTCAATACTGGAAATGGCTGGCAGCATACAACTTTTAACAAAGATCCATCAATTTTACAAGCTGTGGTGGTAGACATTTAATATGAGAAAGATTTTTTTAGATTGCGGCGCAAATAATGGCTGTTCAGTTAGAAAGTTCAAAAAGATTGTTTCTGATTGGGGTGATTATGAAATATTCTCATTTGAAGCGAATGAGGTTTTTTACGAAGATATTGAAAATACAGGTGTCAATTTAATTAAAAAAGCCGTTTGGATCGCAGATACAGAAGTGGATTTTTTCGTGGTATCGAACGATAGATATGGAAATAAAGATATGAGAACTGGTGCAAGTACTCTATGTCAACAAAAAAATAAATGGAATCTTCAGTGTCATAAAGAAGTGCAAATAAAAAAGGTTGAAGCGATTGATTTGTCAACATGGATATTAAAAAATTTTTCAAAACAAGATAATATTATTTTAAAGATGGATATAGAAGGATCAGAGTACGATGTGCTTGAAAAAATGATAAAAGATAGCTCTATCTACTTTATAAACGAACTATGGATAGAATTTCATCAAAAAAAATCAAATATAGACAAAAACAGACATGATAAACTGAATAAGTTTATCGACTCTTTGAACATAAAAATTGACAGACAATGGAATGCTATGTAGTTTGAAAATCAATATTCCATCTACACTGAAAAAGAATCAGGAACAGAATGTATTGTAATTAAGAGAGATAAAAAATGATTATTTATGTTGACATAGACGAAACAATTTGTGAGTCCCCGGAAGATAGGGACTATTCTAAAGCAAAACCTATAAAACAAAATATTAAAAAAATCAATGATTTGTTTTATAATGGTGATACAATAGTCTACTGGACCGCGAGAGGTACCATGACAGGTATTAATTGGAGAGAAGTTACAGAAAAGCAATTCAAAGAGTGGGGCGTAAAATACCATGATTTAAAATTTGGAAAACCTGCTTATGATTTGTTTATAGACGATAAAAATATAAATTCTGAAAGATTTTTTAAGGAGTAAAAATGACTGAAGTTCAACATACAAATTTATCAAAACAAGCAATTGGCGCTCTAATGATGGCGCTGCAAAAGTCTCTAATGGAACAATCCGATATTGTACCAGTTTTAGAAAACTTCAAAATGACTAACTCACCAGAAGGTTTAGTTGTGCTAAACCCCCCGTTGGTCAAATTCAACGAGGATACCACTAAAGACTGGGACGTTGTTTGTGATCAGCCAGAATAAGGAGAAATAAATTGCCAATCTATGTTTATCAATGTGGAGATTGTTTAGGAGAGTGGAAAGAAAATCACTTAATGAGCGAAACTGTAGAAAGTTGTTTTTGGTGTGATTCCAAAAATGTCTCAAGAAAGCCCTCTAATTTTTCTTTTACTGAGAATAAAAAACAAAAAAACAAGAAAGTAGGCGATTTAACAAATGAGTTTATTGAAAACTCAAAACAGGATTTAAAAAATCAAAAAAAGGAACTAGATAGTAGCAGATGACACATCTTTTCTTGACACTTTCAGTCGTTCTTAACGTTATTCTTATATGGTATATTATTCAACTTTTAAAAAGGTTTCTAACATTTCAAGAGGAGTTGGACAATTTTAGTATAACTCTAGAAGAGTATAGAGAGCATATAGATATTGTTAATGGATTAGAACGTTTTTATGGCGATGAAACTCTTGGTAATCTACTTCGTCATTCAAAGGCTCTTGTTGAGGAGTGTCAAAGTTTTCAGCGTGTCTTGAGACAAGAGGAAGAAGAGTATGCCGAGGAAGAGAACTAAAAATCATTATTTCAGAAGAGAACACCAGGATGCAATTGTAGAATATTGCCAAACGCAAGATCCTAAACGTCGAAATGAACTTTACAAGGATTTTATTGGACCAGTGTTCGACGAAATGGTAGATAAAATTGTGTATACTTATAAGTTCACTTCTCTTCCAAATATTGATTCTCTTAAAGACGATTGCAAAAACTGGTTAATTACAGTCCTCAATAACTTCGATCCAGATAAAGGTTCCAAAGCATTTACTTACTTTAGTGTTGTATCAAAAAACTGGTTTATTGCAGAAGTAAAAAAGACATCAAAAAAAGCGAAAAGAGAAACCCACCTAGAAGAATATTTTTTAACCCACACCGATCAGTCAAACATACCCTCCATACAAAGATTAGTCGTTCATAATACCTACATTGAAGACAGAAACAAACATGAATTTTTCCTACACCTTAATAAAGAAATACAAGGTTGGAAAAAAATGCCCCTACGAGAAAATGAAGTAAAGACTATTCAAGCCATTGAGATTCTTTTTAACGAAGCTAACAATATAGAGATTTTTAATAAAAAAGCTATTTACTTGTATATTAGAGAGATTACTGGTCTTAATACAAAGCAAGTTGTAAGCTCTCTTAATAAAGTAAGAAAGCGTTACGCGGAGTTTAAAAAAGAATGGGACGATCAGTAAAAGACCTAGAAAATTATATTCAAGAAGCAATCAGCAACATTCGCGACGACCGCGATATTACCTCTACCCTTCTCACGCAAGTTTTTGCAGAAATAACCAATGGTCAAGAAACTCATAAGGATCTTGGGCTAATTGCAGCCAAGTATGTAGAAACTTTGCAAAGATCCAATGAGCAATTAGTAAAACTTACGTCTATTATGGCGAAGAAAACGAATACGAGTGTTGAGCTATCGGAAGAAGATAAAAAGTCTCTTTTTGACGTAATCCAAGGGGAAAAATAAAAAGTTATGAGTGGAGAGTTTCTCAAAGTTCCCTCTAATGCAAGCTTCTTTGAAAGAGCGGCTAATCCAGAGAATACATCGATAGATTTAATAACCTCTGCAGAGGACCAAATTCGTAGGGCTCTTAAAAACAAGTTTGAGCCAGATAGCCTCTCAAAGCAAATTAAATTTTATGCTGTTTGTTTAAGAAAACTAGATAATTCAAAAGATATTCATGACGGATTAGTGAGAGTAAAAGCAAGGATTCCTGAAATTCATTATATGCTACCTATTCCAAAAGATAAAAATGATATGGCAGCAATTGCGCTTTATCCAACATTTGTGGCATATGAAAATAATTTTAATCCAAAAATAGGGGCAAGAACAAAAATAACACCTGGTACAATTCTTACTGTAACTTTTGGTAATATGAGTAATTTTTCAGAACCCTTACTTTTAGAGATAGGTAAAATACTAGAAAGCGAAAGCCCTAGTCCTTCTACTGGAGGTGGTGGTGGAGGCAGCACTGGAGGAAGAGGAGGTCCAGTAGATTTAGATACAAGCACAATAGACGACACCGGCAAATCTTTTAAAAAAACATGTGTCGCCATCATTAGAGAAACTTCAAAGAAAACAGGTGTTGACCCGAGAGCTTTAGCTGGAATTATGAGGGTTGAGTCTGGTGGATTTGGAAACACTAAAGGTAAAGAGGCTGATTTTAAGTTTACTGCTGCCGACAAAGCATTGGTATTAGATGAAAAGGCTGGGGTCAAGCGCACTAGTGCGCTTTATGGAAAAAACGCTTTAAAATCAGCACCACGTTTAACAAAGATAAGTCCAACCCCAACCGCTAGTGACACAACGGAAGCTAATGCGATTGCAAGGGCTGTAAACTGTCAATTTTTTAATAGAAGTCGTTCCAAGGGTAGTATCATTTTAAAAAATTACGATGAAAAAACATTAAGAAAAATTGAAGCTTTGCCTGATTCGACTCGTGGTAAAAAGAAGCGCCTCAAGTTCGATAGGAGCACATTTACCTCTGATCACAAATACGATTCAACCGACAATAGAAGAGATCAAAAAAATGCACACAAATCTGGAGATTCTTTTGCTAATCTTTTTGGAGGCAAAGACATGACAAAATCCGCTCTCGGAAATGTTTACAAGATAGCTCCGATGAGTGCTATAAGAGTGACAGCGCTAGGACTTTTTCAAACACTTGGAGGAGAATCGCTGCTTCCCTTAAATGGAATCAGTAAAACATCAAACGCACTAAGAGAAAGTTTAACCATCACAAAATTTGATAATATATTAGCTCAATTTTATAAAGATCCCTTCCTTGGAAGTATTTTATGTGCGGCGCAATGGTGGAGCCAGCCTAGCAAACAAGGTGCTAAAAATAAGCTAAATAAAGGCTTCAGACAGCCTATTGGCTCAAGAGATGTTGCTGACATTTATTATGGCATCGTCCCTTATCTTGGAGGTGGTCCAGATAATTTTAATTACAGCTTAAAAGTACTTCAGTACGGAAATATCTTTGAACAAGAACATCCAGATGTCATAGAAGAATTGGGATTTAAAATAAACTAAAATGACCGAGAATCTTTTCAATAATGCTCCGTCCAATGCAAGCTTTTTTGAACGTTCTGCTAATCCTGACGGCGGTACGTTAGACATAATAAAAACAGCAGAAGATCAAATAAGACTTCTCATAAAAGATTCTTACGAAAATGATGCTCTTTCAAATCAAATTAAATTTTATGCTGTTTGTTTAAGAAAATTGGAAAATACGAAAGATGAGCACAAGGATCTTGTTAGGATAAAAGCAAGAATACCCGAACTACATTATATGTTGCCAATTCCAAAAGATAAAAATGACATGGCAGCAATATCCCTATACCCTACTTTTGTGGCTTATAAAAATAATTTTTCAAAAATACCCTCCAACAAAGCAAATTCTGTTATTCCTGGTACAATTCTTACTGTAACTTTTGGGAATATGAGCAACTTTTCAGAGCCTTTGCTTTTAGAAATTGGAAAAATAAGTGAAGGTGTAGAAAGAGAAAGCCCTTCTTCTGGCGGTGCATCCACTGGCGGCAGAGGTGGCATGACCACTTCAAAACCATCAATCCCAACAGAACCGCCTAAAGATGGTGGAGTCGGAAAGTTTGTTGTTTTGTTGGGAGATTCAAACACTGTAGCTAATACCATGGCTCCTGGTACCGGCAAAGGCAAAGTAGATATATTTAGAAGTTGGAAAAACGAGTTTTACCCTAGCTCTGATTATAGAAAGTTTATAAGAAGTGGTAGAAAATTAGTCGGACCTGCAACAAAAATCGGTTCCATACAAAAAGGATCTACAACTGCTCCACCTTTAGATAATTTAGGTATAAAAAAAGAAAATATAGCTGTTATAATAATAGGATCAGCAGGCGGAAACGACTCTACGACTGTAAAGCCAAAAGACGTAGCTAACGACGCGTCAGATTTTAATAAAAATGTTCGCGCTGTTTTTGAAACACTTAAAGATTACGAGGATAATGGAATACTAGTTGTCTTTTATGGATTACCTTTTGGAATGAGCGATACAAATCCAAATCTCGCCAAATTAAGAGAAAATATGGATTTAAATTTACAAAAACAAGCAAAAGCGGTGGGATTTAGTAATTACGTGTCGGTGATGGAAGACACTAAAAAAATAAAGCTAGCAGCAAGTGCCGCCGGTATGCCAATGACTGGTGAATTCAGAAACCATTATAAACATCCTGGCGAAAAGAGAAAGTATGCAGAATTAATTAAAAGCGTTTTACCTTTTAGATAAAAAAACAAGTAATTGAAATAATTATAACAAAAGAGATTTTAATGAATAATGTAATTCAACTTAGCGTAGAAAAGAATGGGGACACGTTAGTCCTTTCTTTTAGACAATTAAAAATGACACTAGAAGCAAGCTATCAGTCTACGGATAAAACTTTTATTATCCCAAATGAAAAAGCAAAGCTTAAGAATTATGTTGATGAAGTTTATTCAAAATCGTCGCCATTGAATGCTCCAAATAAAGCAGATTTTGTAAAACAAATAATAAATTATATTTTAAAAATTAACGTAGATTCTGTAGATATTAATTCATTAAATGATTTTTTGGATAACAAGCTAGAAATAAAATTAGATGATCCGACATACTTTGGAAATGTTGCCGTAGAACTTGGCAATAAACTTGATCCACTAAAAGAGTTTCAAGATACAGTTAGCAATATTGAAAAAAAGAATAAAGAGCTTTATAATGCAATTAATGAAGAAAGTACATTTCCTCTAGACGAAACCAACATAGACGATGAGGATTTTGATTTCGAGGGCGAGAGCGAGCAATTTTCTCGTTCTGAAACTGATACTGGATCAAATCTAGATATGCAACGAAATATGCCTCTACCAGCTGTTGGTGGTAAAAAGCCTGTTGCTTCTAGATCCGGGATGTCAACTAGCAAAGCAGGACAATTAAACAACCTACCGGATAGTATAACTGTTGAGTTAAAAGGGGTTGGAGGAGATAGGAACATTGAACCGGTACCAAAGCCAATTTATTATTCCGGTGACAGCTATCTTGAAAGTGAAAATAATTCTGGTATTATTTGCTCTAGAGATGAACATTATAGATTAAGACCTCAAACTGGGATAGGCGCAGTGTATATTTACGCCGGTCGAAAAGGTTCGCCAAAAAAAGAAGGACCTGCGTTAACCTTATCGGAACAAGCCGATCCAGAAGAAGCAAATCGCAAGAAAGTAACAGGCGAGGCTAATGATTTAGTATCAGATTCAGCCTATATATACGTTTCTCAAAAATCTGACGTTGATAGTCTTTTGAAAGTTACTGCTAAAGGAAGCTATGGCAAAAAATTTATAAAGTTATCAGACAGCCGCAATGCAGAACAAGAGACAAGGAAAGGATTATCTTTAGTAGCTATGAAAGCAGATGACATTGTTTTAATGTCTCGTGTTGCTGGCATAAGATTAATAACCGCACCAGATAAAAAATCTTCTAAAGCAGTACCAGGTGTCGACGGCGGTGAGGTTATTTCAAAATTTGGCATCGATTTAATTGCAGGTAACGACGATTCTGATCTTCAGCCCCTAGTAAAAGGTGAAAATTTAAAGTTATATCTCGAAAATCTTTCAGATGTCATAGATTCAGTTAGGGCGGTATTAGTCGATTTTATAAATTCACAATCAAAATTTAACGCCGCAGTTATGAAACACACTCACTATGATCCTTATCTTATAACAATGGGGTTTTTATCAACAAACGGTAGCAATCCTTTAGCTTTTAATGGTGGTAAAGGGTATGGCTCTATTGAAGTCGTTACAGCAGGTAAAATGGCATTACTAGATACCGCAAGGCAGCAAGCCAACATTTTAAGTATAATGCTAAATAGAACAGGAAATGACGTTAATGCGTTTAACCCGATTGGGCAATATAAAATTTTAAGCGAAAAAAATAGGACAAATTAAATTATGGCTAAAAAACCCACATATATTGCGATTAGCAGCGAGCAACTAGAAGGAGCTATTAATTCGTATAAAAACCTCAACCGTAGCAAGGGGCTAGAAAAATATAAAAATAGATTTGTTGGGGTGCCTGGGGTTTCTCTTACAATAAAAAATATAATTCCAAGATATTTTATATTTTTTGGTGAAATGGATTCACCAAAGGGCGCCGATACCTCTCCCGACGACATAAAAAAACATTTTTTTACACAAATAAGAAATCAAGGGTTTCGCTTTAGAGAAGAAGGGTTTTTTACTGATATCGGAGCCTTTGAATTTCCGGGCAGTATAGTAGATGCAGAAGATTTGGCTGATGCTTATGGCTTTGGAAGAAAACACGCCACAATTGAAGCTTATGATTTCACAGATAAAACTAACAGAAAATTACTTTATCAAATATTTGTAAGCGCCCCAACGCTTTTGGTTAGAAATCAAATGGTAGCTACAGATTTTACAGCAGCTGACAGCGCTGGTATGGCATTTGAGCAGCAACAAAGAGAAAGAGCAAAGAGGGCTCAAAAGAAAGGTTCATTGGGTCCAGTGATTCCAGGTGACATTTCTGTACAAGATGACAACAAAGTAATTTCTATCTACACTATTAGCAATATTGATAACTACGCCTATGTAACGAGCTTTCTTTTAAAGAAAGTAAAACAAAGAATAGACCATCACTCAATAGTCTTAAATAAGCAGATTGACTTCATTTATCAGTCGACAAAAATTAGAAAACTACCACAGGCAATAAAAAGTATAAAAGCTAATAACGTCCCCGACGCTAAGGCAGCCGATTTAACAAAAATAAAATTCATGTTTGATAGAGAAGATTATACACTTAGAGGAATTCTTTTTCTTAATCAGAATAACAGAAAGGGATTTCTAGTTCAAACAAATGAACTTTCTGGAAATTTGAAAAAGTTTTTTAATGATAAAACAACAAATTCAATAATATACAATTTGTCAAAAATTTATAACAAATATTCAAACAGAATTACTGTTGTATCTAATAATCTTTTTGAAGGAGAATCAGATTTAAAAACATTTATTCAAAGATACATATACCCAAAAAGCACATTCAGAGATAGTGGAACTGGAATAACAAATGATCTAATAGAAACCTTTATTTTAGGCGATATTAGAATGCTTGATGATGATGTGTTCAGAGAATACGTTGAAACAAATGCCGCTTTTGCTTCCGATGCTTTTAAAGGTCAGATGGAGGCGCAGGTAAGTCAACAGTATGAAGGCATAAATGATATTATTGGTGAAGCGTTCTTTAAAGGAAAATTTAGAGAAATTGAATCAACAGAAGATTTTTTTGAAGACTTGTTAAATTATGTACCCATACCTGAATTAATAGCTTTATCCACAAGATGTTTATTAAAATTAATACCTTTAAGGGAATGGATAGATAAAATATGTAAAGATTTTATACTAAAACACTTCGACGAACATAAAGAAACTATTATTCAAGAGTTGGAGTCAATGGATAATGGTGTTGCAAAAGATTTATCAACTAGATTAAAAGACATTTATTTCAATAGAATACTAAATGAAGATTTAATTATTGACACTGCCAGGGGTGCCGCAGAGACATTAGTAGAATTAACCAGCAATGCTTTTGTCACAGATGCCTGGAGAGCTGGTAGAGTAACAGATATGAAGCTATTGTTTAGTAGATTGTCTTTAAGATATGCTCAAACTACACGCGCACTTGGGCTTGATAGTCAAGAATACATAAATGATAAAATAAGAAAAGATCTTCAAGATAATGCAGACGTTAATTGGCTTTGGTCTGATAGTTTAATAAAAAGAAAACAACAAAAAGAATTCAGAAGACAAGAATTAAATGATTCTTTAAATGGATTAAGAGAAAAAAAATCTGTCTTTGGCGGTGTTAATGAACCAACTAATGTAGTTAGCACAGAAGAATATTATGTTAGAAAAATATCAGAGATAGACACAGAGTTAGTCGAGATAAACAATGGCATCACAAACGCTAGGGATTTATTGTTGCTTTTCCGTCAATTGTTTGAAACGGTGTTTCCCGCTTTGTTAGAGCTGAATCCTTATTTAACCACTGAAGAAAAAAATGAACTTAAAGCTCATTACAGAAACGATTTATATTTCATCATCCCTAACGGTTATAATAAATCCAAGGCTCTGAAAGCTTTAAATAATATTGAATCAACAAATTTAAATTTTGAATTTCCTGTAAATTATGATAGTCTAACACTATCACAAAAACAAACCGTATATGATCAGAAAATCGTAAAACTAATTGATTTTTATGATCTCATAGGAGAGCTAGAAAATAGTCCTAATAACTCATTGAAAATTTTAAATCAACTTCAAAAACAAGGTACGGAGGGGTTAGATTTAGCTGTAAATGAAATTTTTGGAAACGACACAGAGAGATATTATTTATGCTTAGCTATTATAGGTGCAATACCAGCGGCGATATACATGATAGTAAAGCTTTTTCAAAATTTAGATGAAACGATAGACGATATTAAAAAAGCCACCGGTTCTGTTGTCGACGCTGTAGAAAAAAGAATTCTTTTGTTTATGAGGTATGATTATCCTTACCTTGATATTTTAGCGGAATTTGGAAAGCAGTTGGGACAAATTGCAATAAATTTAACTCGTGATTTAATAGTAACTGGTCTAATGATGGGCATGGAGGAATTAAGAAAACTCTGCAGTGATGAAGAGCAAGTAAATGCACCGTACAACCCAGTCGGATCAATTGATTTATCTAACTTTTTAATTAATTCAAAAAGAGGTACAAATGGTCAAAAAACTGGGACAATAGAAGCCTCACCATCTTATACAAAAATATCTACTTTAGACCCAAGCATAACTCCACAGATTTATGAGTCAATACTTTTGACCCTATCTCTTAATTTTTCAATTAACGAACTATTTTCACTGTTTGGAGATACGGCGTCTGATGAATTATATACTAAAGTGTTAGAATATGTTTTAGAGCTTTCACCAGATCTTATTTCGCCTGATAGTGGTTTTTTTAATTATTATTTAAATGAATCAGGCATGAGACAATTTATAGAAATTTTATCTAAAGATATTGAGTTTTCGTTTTTTGCAAAAGCAAAAGCAGAGTATGAAAGACAAAAGGAATTATTGCTTCAGGCGTGTATCACAGATGATTACAGTTTTATTGTAGAAAACTTTGATTTCCCAGAAGGACAAAATATCAATGATTTTTTAGCGGCAAATGTTGCAAAAAATAGAAATGCAATTGATATAATCAGAAGAAACGTTGAAAACATGATGCAAGGAAATACAGTTCCAACTCTATGTGAGGATGGTAAAGGCTTTTTAACAGATCCTCAAAAATTCACTGCAAAACAAATTGCGCAATCAATATTTGACACAATAGATGAAAACAATAGTCAAGCTGTATCAATTGCAAAAGATCTTTACACTGATCCTGGTGCTGGTTTTGAAAAATTTAGATCAATATCACCATCTTTAGGTCAAGAGCCTGTTAGTACTTTGGATTTAATTGATAAAAATAGAACAGAATTAATTAATTTTGTCAACAAAAATGATTTTGCTGGTAGAAAGATTTTTGAAAGTCTTTTCAATTCAGATTCTTCAATCACTGATCCACTTTCCATAGATAATTTTAAATTCATAAAAGAAGAAAATCAAGAAGTTAATATGATAAGATTTTTCTTTGAAGAGAGCGATATTTCAAATGAAAAGATTGATTTTAAATTTGATATTAATAAAGATGAATTAGATTTTAGATATGGATTGACACCAAAAGTGTCCGAAGGAGAAGAAGAGATTATGACTGAAAAAATTGTTTCTTATTCTCAAAATAAATATTTTGAATCAATAAAACAGCAATTTGAAATAGAAAATATACCTGACTCCGAAAATCTCACTCCTTCAAATAATTTTTTTGGTTATCCATTTGGTATAATTACTCAACCTTCTTATAATCAAGCAATTAAATATATATTATCTGATTTTGTTTTAAATTACGAAAATCAAGAGGGTGAAGACGCCTATTTAATAATTCTAAATTCTATTTTTAAAGATCTTTTTCTTTTTAGTTTTAAAACTGGTCTTTATCAAAAAGATAGATTTAATCTTTTAAATCTAAATAAACAAATAGTTAACTCTTTTTCGGAAGACACAGGGCAAGATAATTGCTTTTTAGGTTTTTTTCACCCACAATCACTCACAGAGGAAACTGTAAAATTTGCAGAAAGAATAGTTTGCTATTATTCGAACTCGGCAACACAAACTCCTGTCAATATTGCTTTTGTTAAATCTACGTTCGATTGTTTTATAAGAACGATAGTTCTACAAGAATTCATGCAATCATTTTTTAATTTTGGAATATTCCCTCAAGAACTTATATTCAGTGAAGCTTCGCCTCACACCACTTCTTTTTATGAAAAAATTGTAAGAATTAAAATTGAAGATGCGCTGAAAAATTCAATAAATTCATTATCAATGGATTATGCGTCTTTTTACAATGATATTTTTAAAAAATTTATTGTTGATATTACTAGGATTATTTTTCAAAATCAAAACTTGAGCGAGGAAAATGCTTTAACTTTTGTTATAAATTCACAAATACAGTTTGTTAAAAATATGTTTAAAAAAGCCTATATAAATGCATTTGGTCTATCAGAATCAGTTATAGGTGAAACTGAATTTCAACTATTAGAGCAGAAAGTATTTAACGATTTATCAAATGATAGCGATGTTGAACAAAGTGCGCAAAACGTCGCTCTTTTAAATACAATTCAAGAAAATTTTGATATATCCGAAAAAATTAGGTCGATTCAAAATGATGGTTTAACAGCATATTACGATGCTACAAAAAATGTTCCAACTCAAGTGTTATTTAATGGAGACACTTATTTCTTTAAAAAGATTGAAGATGAAGAGACTGGGGTTACAAACATGGTTACTGTAGAAGTTGAAGAAAACATTCCAGTTTTTTTAAAAAATGCAGAGGAGCCTGGAGTTGGTTATTTAAACTTTGAAGACTTTACAGAACAGGTATCTACTGATCCAAATAAAATTACGCATCAAAATGTTAAAGGCTTAATTCTAGATAAATATATTGAATTAAAACCAAATACAAATTTTTTAAA
>CEPH01005211.1_pt1 | contig 16489 bp, 19 predicted proteins | sample 530571 | NCBI WGS metagenome assembly CEPH01 (sample SAMEA2620413, study PRJEB7988) | marine metagenome | biome: marine biome (ENVO:00000447); feature: surface water layer (ENVO:00002042); material: "saline water (ENVO:00002010), including plankton (ENVO:xxxxxxxx)" | depth 5 m | reverse complement strand
GTAGGTAGGTTTATATGGGGAAATGGTGAAAGTTTTAAATATATACCAAGAGAACAAGTAGAAAAATACATTGCTGACGGCAAACTTAAAACTAAAGATTCTGTTTCACTAGGTTTAAAAAATTTAGACGTTATTAATGACGAGTTTGAATCAACAACAGGAAGTTTAGTCAGTGCCATAGCTCAATTTGGTACTGGTTTTATATTTACAGCACCTATAAAATTAGCACAAACAGCCTCTACAACAAATAAAATTTTAAATACAATGGTTAGAGGTTCAATAACTGACGCTATTGCGTTTGACCCCTATGAAGATAACATATCTGCTGTGTTAAAAGCAAATGGCTGGTCTACAAATATAGTAACAGATTATCTAGCGACAGACCAAAGCGACTCTGAATTTGCAAACAGAATGAGAAACGCAGGAGAGGGTGCAATAATAACTGGTGCTTTAGAACTACTCATAAAAGGAGTAAGAAATTTAAAAACTATAAGAAAAGCTAAAGAAGAAATTACAGTCAAGGGTGAAGTTAGCGAAGAAACAAAAAAACAAATAGCTAAAAACGATTTAGAAACTAAAGAATTTATAGATAAAAATATAACTAAAGGTCCTAAAGGTAATGACTTTAAACTATCAGGTTTAGAAAAATTAAAAAATTCTACTGACGCACGTAAAGACGCAGAAAAAAAATTAAATTACAAAGAGGCAGTAGAAGCTACAGGAAGAGTAAAAAGAGAACAAGACGAACTTACAAAAAGTTTACGAGCTTCAAAGTTAGGTAAAGAAGTAGAAAAAGAATTAGTAAAATCTTTTGAAAAAAATTCAGGTAAAAAAATATCAGATAAAGATGGACTTATAGATAACAAACTTATCAGATTGTATAGAGAGGAAACATTAACAGAAGTTGCAAAAGATAAAAAGACATTTGTAACTGAAAAAGGAGAGCCTGTATCGTTTGCTCAAAGCCAAAGAGAATTAATTGATGAAGGCATAGCAGGTATAGAGTTTGCACAAGAAGAGTTTTTAACACCATTTCTAAGAGAAGATTTACTTGATAAAGTTGTGGCTACAGTTACAGAACTTGCACAAAATAAAGAAACAAAAAAATTCTTTTCTAAAGGTAAAAGAACAATAGACAATATATTTAATGTGGCTATTAGACCTGAAGGAAAAGAAATGTTATTAAAAGATGAACAACTTTTAGACGTTTTAACAAAGACAGGTTTAACTTTTGAAAATTTAATATTAGCCACAGTTGGTATAGGTTCAGATGCAGGTAAGCTATTAAGAAAATTTAGAGACATTGAAGGAATGAGACCAAAAAATTTAAAGTCAAGAAAACAATCCGAAGCTATACTAAAAAATCAAACTAAAATTAAAGAAGTTTTTTTACGAATTGAAAATTTAAGAAGAGGTATAATGGTTTCTTCTATACCTACAGCCGTAAGAAATTTTAGCTCTGCTGGATTTAGAGTACCATTAGAGGGTATAGGAAATATAATGGACAGTGTTCTATTAGAAATATCAGAAAATGGTTTTCAGTCTGGTGCTAAACAGTTGGTAAGTGGAAGAGCTTTTAAAAATAGTATGAATCAAATGAAATATATTTTTAGAAATCCTTATTCCATTAAACAATTTTCTGATTTATTATTTAATCAAGAAGGCATGAAAAAATTTGAAGACGACTTGTTAGGTCAAATAAATGAAATAAGAAGAAGAGGAGGAAGGCTAAGTAGTGACGACCCAAGTAGAGGAGCACTAGAAAAAACACTATCAACTGCTGAAGATATTGTTGACTTGTTAAATACACCAAATAGACTGCAAGAATTTACAGTACGTAGAGGTGTTTTCTTTGGTGAGTTAGAAAGATTACTGTATCAACAATGGAACGTAGATTTATTTAAAGAACTTAAAAAGGGTAACGTGCTAAAGTTAATAAACAACTCGCCGTCGTTTAGAACAAAGGGTGATAAGGTTGATAGTTTTGAAGAGATTATGGAAAAGGCAATTAAAAAATCACTTGACGTAACCTACGCTAAACAACCTGAGTTTACACCTTTCAGACAAATCACTAATTTTATTACTAGAAATGGTTTAACTGTAATTATACCTTTCCCACGTTTTATGTTTAATTCAATAGAGTTAATGGCTCAATATGGTGCAGGTGCTTCATTGCCTTTAACAAGAAAAATAACAGACGCTTTAACTAAACGTAGGACAGGCGAAGAACTATACTTTAAAAAATACGGAAAAGTTCCAGACTTAAAAACAAAGAAAGACCAGAAGATAGTTGAAAGATTAGAGCTAGAACAAACAAAAGATATAGATGCAAGAAAAGGATTTACGGCTAGAGAAAGGGAACTAATAGGCAGAAACTTTGTTGGTATCGCAGCAGGAATGGCTGCCTTTCAATGGAGAGCAAGTGCTGACGCACCATCAGACTATAAAAAAGTACCTGTTGGCGAAACTATGGAAGCAGATATAACTCCACAATTTCCACTAAGACAATTACTTTGGTTTGGAGAAAATGCAAAAAATATATATGAAGGTGGACTTGGTTTTTGGTCAGAAAGATGGAACTCAAGAGATTTTGTTGAAACTTTTTTAGGAACTAATGTTAGAACAGGTGTAGGTCTTAGCATTATTGATGGGTTAGTAGACATAGCACAATTATTTTCTGGTCAAGGTGACTTAATATCAGACGAAAGATTAGCTAAAGCTGCAGGAAATGCTGTTGGTCAGTACTTATCTTCATGGGCAGTGCCAATAGGTCAGGTTGTTGATGTAGCTAGAGGTTTTGGTGTAGTTGGAGATGAGTATAGAGAAACTAGAAATGACCCTACACTTGACGCTATGGAAACTTTTTATGACAGCGTTGCAAAACCATTTAAAGCAAGAGGTTTTTTAGAGTTGTTTGAAAGTGAAAAAGAAACAGCAGAAAAAAATCCAATAAGACAAGACGTATTTGCAGAGGGTGAAGCAAGAGAAAGAGGTTCTCCTTTTTTTAAATTATTTGGTTTAAACGTAGCAGAAAAAGATAGTGAAGACGGAGAGTACTTAGAGGGTTTAGGATTTAAAAATTTTAGAATCGGCAGTAATTCTAAAGTGCCTAGTATAAGAAACTTTGAAAATAAAATTATAAAACAATCCATTCCTCTTATAGCTGAAACAGCTAAAAGTGCAGAAAGAGATGCTAGAAAAAAATATAATGAAAATGAAAATCTTAGAAGAGTCTATACAGAAAAAGCGTACACTTCAAAAATAGCAAGAGCACAAGTTGAACAAACAATTTCACAAATTAAAAAAAATATAAGTCCAACAAGAAAGAGGATAGGTGCTTTTGTAAGTGAAAATCCAGAGTCTTTTTTGGTAATTTATAATTTTAGAAAGTTAAATAAAAGACAAAGGTCTTTAGCTCTAACTGAATTTGTTGCTAATAAAGGTAAGAAACCTGATTTAACTAACAAAGAAGATTTAAATACGTTATATGCCATAACAGAAAATGTTAAACAAAAAATAAAATAATTAGCGACTGTCACCACTGCCGTGTATTGTGCCTTTTTCTTTTCTTCTTTGTAGTTTCTTTTGATTTTGTTCAGCTATGCTACTCAACGATAAACCTAAATCATTTGCAAGTGTAGCACAGTACCAAAGTACGTCGCCTATTTCACTCCCAATCTGTTCCTTCCAATCATCAGGCATACTTCCTGTGCCATCTCTTACAACCTTTTTAACTTTGTTTGCTACTTCACCTGCTTCTCCAGACAGTCCAAGTGCAGGATATAAAATTCTATGTTGGGGTGGATACACAGCAGTTGTTATTGCTGTCTTTTGATATTCATTAAATGTCATTGTATTATACTTTTTTTCTAACCATTGATATACTTCGTCTTGTAATTTTTTTTCATGCTGTTTTGTTAAACCTGCCCTGCTCATATCGTTTAACCTTTCTTAGTCTTTCAAAGTATCCTTTGTTAAAGCCACGCTCCCACTCTCTAAACTGCATTGTGTCTTTATGAAAAGGATTGGAGACTCTACCCTTGTAAAAGTCGTCAACACCTCTTTGATACTGTATCACTAGAGGTGCATCATACTTTCCAAGTCTGCCTCTTCTCTTATTTGTTCTCACTGCTATGCTCCTATATCTACAACTTCACAAACGTCACCACTACAGGCTAGTGTTTGACTACCTGAAGTTGTATCTTCACCTTCATATTCAGATAATTTTTTCCAATTTATATTTTTTTGAGTTCTTTTCATTTCGTCGTACTCTTTTTTTGTACATTCTTGATAAGGTGCTTGTTGATATACATGGTCAAAGTGTGGTAAAAAAGACACACCTGACATCTCGTCAAAGTACTTATAAACAAAAGCTGCTACCTCAACCCACTCGTTATCACGAACAGTTACAGTACAACTTGGCTTGTGTTCACACCATTCTTGTTGATAAATCAACCACATTGTTAACTGGTCTATAGCAGACATGTCGTTACGTGTAACACAACCATCTGGAGACTTAAAAGGAAAACTAAACACAGTCGTGTCTTTAGGTTTATTAACACATGGTTCGTTAGGTATGCCTTGCTCAATCATAAACTGAGTGAGTGGGTCTTTGTTGTCACCTCTAACAGTTCTGATGTAGTACTCACTGTGTCGTGCGTGTATTCCACTAGCACTGTCGCATAACTGTGATACAGTTCCTGATGGTTTGCAACATGTGATAGCTGTTGACTGTGGTATATTCCATTTTTCTGCGTACTCTTTATTTGTAGCAACAGCTTGTTGTTTTAAATAGTTTAATAAACTTCTTAATTCAATATTCTTTCCGTTTGTTAATACGTTATCCATGATGCCAGTAAGAGACACTCCTAAAAGTCGCTCTTCTTCTGTGTTATTTTTCCATATTTTACGGAGATATGGAAACTTAGTTAGTGTTGACTGTGCTGTGCCTAATATCGTAGCTAGTCTTACTTTTTTTGCTAAAGATTGTTTTGTGTCTGTAGCACGTATAACAACTTCAGTAAGATTACAGAACTGATGAGGTCTTAGTATTATCTCTGAACATGGATTTGTACCAAAAGCAAAGTCTCCTTCTCGTCTTCCGTTTTTCTTTGCTTGTTTCTGTGCTGACACTCGATTAAATATACCTCTCTCACCTGACTTAGACTCAATCAAAGAAGTAAACTCTCGCATAAATGTTTCAGCATCTGGTTTATCTGTGTAACATACAGAGTTGTTTGACAGTGCCATGTGTGGTGCAGTTGACCACCATTCACCAGACTTGGCTTGTCTCATGCGTAGGTCTGATAGATTACTAAGACTTATCATAGCACTTCTTCTTACACCACCAACAACAACAATCTCACCAATCTTACACATTAAACTATGGCAGTCATAACTAGACAGCTTTCTACCTGTGTTGTGTTTGAAAAGATTAATTGTAAATTTAAACAAGTCAACCAGAGGAGCAGGACCACTAGCCCTACCACCAAATATTTTTAGTCTTGCACCTGCAGGTCTGACTTTACTAACGTCAAACGTAGGTATTTCTCCTGCATAAAGCAGTGCTATTAAAGCTCTTAGTGATTTAGCCCAGCCTTCTTTACTGTCTTCAACAACAATATTTGTAGAACTTTCAATAAGTGTTTCTGGTATTTCTGGAAGTTTATTTATGTAGTCACGTTCAACAGAAAAACCTACACCAGTGCCACATAAAAGCACGTACATTGTCTCGTCAAATGCTTTTACGTCGTCAACAGGAATATAAGAACAGTTGTAACCTGCCGTGTTGTCTCTATCAAGTGCCTTACCTGCAGTCATCAAGGCTCTCATACTAGGCATAACTTCTAGTCCAAGTATAGCTTGTTCAATATCACGCTTATCCTTTGGAGAAAACTTTATTTTACTGTGCATGTATTCAACATAACGTGAAACAGTTTCTTCCCAAGTCTCTCTTCTGTTTTCTTTTTCTAACCATCTAGCGTATCTCGATACAGCAATAAAATTTTGATAGTCAGTCGGCAACATATTACTATTCATTACAATCACTCCATATTTGTTTTAATAGATTTTATTTTTAAACCACCAATGTCATAAATACAATCTTCAATGTTTTGTTCAATCTCTTCTTGTACCATTCCGTCTGCAGGAATCGGATATTCTTCTCCGTCTACTTCAAGCACAAGGTTAACTCTTACTCTCATTTTGTTTCTCGTTTATAAGCCTATCGAGATACCATCTTGCTTTTTTTAAATCTTCTATACCATTTTTATAACGATACCTCCAGATGTATTTTATTATATTACCTTGTAAGTAATATTCAAACCCATCTTCATTTGACGCTTTGATAGCGTCTATACACTCTATGCCACTTTTATTATAATGTGGTGGACTATTCACCATGTCGTCTTCTTTCATGCGTTACCTTCTGTTTCTGAACTAAAATCTAAATATATTACATTGTTTTTATTTTTTATTTTAGCTACTTTTTCTTCATTGTCTACATAGTTCATTAATCTGTATCTAAAATTTTTATCTACCTCCATAACATTTGCTGTAGCACTTACAAGATTAGCAAGATACAGCATGTTATAATAGTCGTTATCGTCTAAATTATTATCTTCTGAAACTACTACACTAATTCTTACTTCACCTGTCCACTTTTTATTTTTATTTAACATAGGTTTAAGTTTTATTACGTACTCTTCTGGTTTTATACTAATTAATGTATCGTCTTGTTCTTTCATCTAAACTTCCTTTTAATTTTTTGCCTAGAAAATTTAATAAACTTTGGGTGTTTATCTTTACCTTTTTCTTTTAACCATTCTTCAGGAATTATTCTGTCATAATAATCAAAGTCATATCTAATACACCATTGATAATATCTAGTTTTAGCACCTTTACGCAGTCTCTTATTACTGTTTTCAAACACAAAACGTATGTCTAATTTTGGGTGTTGTTTTTTTATTGATAAATGTTTTTTTCTGTCTGCCGCTGTAAATATACCTTTTGTTTCTATAATAATTCCATTGTTGAGAACAAAGTCTGGTGTATAGGTTCGATACGTAAGGTCTTCCCACTCTATCTTTAAACACTCATACTTGTATTTTACTTTTTGTGTTTTTAAATAGTCGGCTACTTTTAGTTCTAAACCACTTCTGTATCCATACTTTCTAGCATAAGCAAATCTTTTAGCGTCCAACTGTATATTCCTCTGCTAGTGAAACATAAAAAACTTTCTTGGGTTGTTTAGCTTGAGACTTCACTGCAGGTAACTCTTGTAAATTGTCATAGCAAGAAAACTTGTATGGACAAAAAAAACATTCTCGATTTAATATCTTATTTCCTGTGGGCTTACCTCTAAAGTATTCGTCTTCTGCCTCGTAACATCTTTTAAATTTATTATCTGTTACTATTTTATGTGTGCTTTTTATTTTGTTTAACTCTTCTTCAATATCTACTGTGTCAGCAGAAACATATTTAAATTCGCCATTTGATTTGTTAATGACCCACCAACCACCTAATTTCTTTTTGGCAGCAACTGAGTATCCAACTAACTGTGACACATAACCAAATGAGTCTTTATCTTTTAGTGTGTCACAGTCTGTAAATTTATTTTTGTATGACCAGTCAGATGCAGACTTAATATCGTCAACTGCATCATTAATAATTAAGTCATACGTTCCTTCTACTGTATCATCATTAACAGGTAATGAAACTTTTTCTGAGTTTGTATAGCTTACACCTGACTCTTTAAGAATACCTTTAAATATAGCTTCAACAATATCACCAAGCATCATATTCATTACAAATGTATTTGGTTTAGGTAGGGCTGTTTCAGGTTTGTTTTTTTCAAACCATAACTGGCAAGTTGGTCTACCCAAGTTAGACATTCTTATTTTAAATTTTATTTTGTCTTGATTAGAACCAAACTGTTTTGTTAATGCTTCTCTTATGTCGTCACATATTTGTGTAATAGTTTCATCAGACATACAGGACTTGCTATCTGTAGCGTCAGATAAATACTGATGAATAGCAAGTTCTGCAGGGTGATTCACGATACTACTGGGATTCCGTCTTCCATGTCAATAAATTCTTCAACTAATTCCTTATCAACATCATTATTAGAATGGGTAGTCCATTCACTAAAAACATATTTATTATAACTATTTACCCACTCTATAAAGTCAGCAAACATAACTTGGTCTTTTTGTGTTATATCTATTTTTTTATTAAAATTAATATTAAGTTTCGGTAAGTAATGAGGGATTGTTGCGTCGTGTACTTCAGTTGAAGTCATTTTAATTTCGTGTTGCAAAGGTAATATCTGTTTATTTTTAAATGTGTTATACACTTCTCCAATTAATTTAAAAGCATCTTTATTATCTACTTCCCAGATAAAAGGTGTAATGCCTAATCTATCACTAGCGTCATTACCTAAAGCGTCAACTACTTCATTTAGTTTTATTGTACCAAACAAAACTCTAGTTCTTTTAGCTGAAGTAGGACCAACGATTAATTTTTTAATTTTGTCGTCGAGAGAGTCAAAATCTTTTATGTACCCATTGGGTCTGCCACAATTAAAACCACCCTTAGTATCTTTTAAATCGTTTTTTAAACTATCTGCCATTATTGTTTTAGTAAATGTAGGACTATCATTCTTGCCTGAAGCAGGAACAAATCTTTTATACATAAATCTTTGCAAGTAGAATCTAGCAGTAGCTGAAGAACCATAAAAATATTCTTTATCTTTTTCAATTCTGTATGAACCACCAGACAATAACTCAACTTTAGTTTTCTTACCGTCTATATTTTTTTCACCCATGATAGCTGAGTGATACAATTTTAAACGTGGTAAATTATTTTTTTTACTGTCCTCTGAGCCACTATTTGTTTCAGTGTCCATGCCCATTACTTTAGCCATAGCGTCATAATTATCAATATTTATTTTTACAATATCATTATTCATTTATATCTCCTTGTGATATATTTTTTAAGAGGTTAGTTATATCACACAACGTCTTTTGTGTCAAGCCAATTATAACCAATCTTAGCCTCTAATAATAAAGGAACATTGAAATCAATATTCCACTCTTTGTCAATTAAAGTTTTTAAATTATTATTTGTTTCATTAATAATATCAATAACTTGCTTTACTTCAGTTGGGTGCACGTCAATGACGATTGAATCATGTACTGTATTAACTATACAACTTTGCATGTCTTTAAGTTTATTATCTATATATAGTAAAGATATAGGCACGATATCTGCAGTTGCAAATGACTGAACAGGATAATTTTTTATTTGTGTAAACTGTGTAGGTGTTCCATTACTTTTTCTTTGTACGTCTGGAAAAGAAAATTGCCGTCCTGAAGGTGTTGTAATAACGTACTCATTAAGTGCCTGTTTTGCTAACTTATTGTGCCATTCAGCTATGCCTTCATATTTATCATTAAACTGTTTATAGTACGTAGCTTCAGCAGGTGTTCTTCCAAAACCACTAGCACCATAAAGAGGTGCAAATGTATGTGCTTTTGCTTCTTGTCTACTTATTGTTTGTCCTGCTTCTGTTATAACTTTAGCAGTGTAGCTGTGAACGTCAAAGCCTGTTGACACTTCTTCAATAGCTACTTTATCTTGACCTAAAAAAGCAGCTACCCTAAATTCAAGTTGTGCAAAGTCAGCTTCTAATATCTGTCCGTCTGTCCATCTTGAAATAAAAACTTTTTTCACAGGAAAGGTATTTCCTCTTGGCATATTTTGCATGTTAGGGTCAGCACCACTAAATCTACCTGTGCTAGTTCTGTGTTGTAACAATCTAACATGAAGTTTTTTGTCAGGTTTTACGTAAGTGTTTATGCCTTGTACAAAACTTGATAAATAAGTTTCAACTGCAGATAACCTTCTTACATTTTTTAAAAAACTTTCTGCTGCCGTGTACTTTTTTTGCCTTGCTAATTGTTCAAGAAATAATAAATTGTTTTTGTTTGTACTAAAACCATTTGCACTAACCCACTTTGAAGAGGGTGCTTTCATTTTTAAACCTGCCATTTGACTTTTATCAGATTTAAATATGTAACCTAAACCTTTACAGTCAGAGCACTTACTAGACTTTTTAAATGGAGTGCCATCTTTTTTAATTTTATTAATGTACCCTGCACCCCAACACTCACTACATTGTAAGGCTTTTTGTTTATATAACACTTCAGAATGTTGAGATACTTGTATTTCAAAATCTTTTTTATTCATATAAGTTTCAAAGTTATTTGCCCACGTAGATTTATCCAATGGTTTTTTACTGTAAAGTACCCAAGATAATTGCTCTGGACTATTTAAGTTAATAGGATAGTCACCCATTAAGTCTTTGCATCTTTGTGTTAAGTCGTTGATAAGTGTTTGACGTTCTTTCTCAAAAGACTCTTTTACGTTTTCTAATTCTTTTAAGTCTACAGTAAATCCACGCTGATATATTTTTGTTAAACATACTGCAACCTTATCAGTTAACTCAGCTACATTTTTTAATTCTTTGTGTTCATTGTTTAATTTGTCCTGTAGTATATTAGCTAATTGTTGTGTTGCATGTAAGTCAGCAGAAAGATATTCTGACAGTTCTTCAATAGGTATTTGCTTTGTGCTGTAACCTTTTTTAAAGTACTGTTTTAATGTGTCTTGTTTCTTTGTGTCTAAGTTGTATCTAACAGCACAGTCCTCTAAAGAAAGTGACTGTTTCAAACCTCGCTGTTGGACATAAGCATTTAACATTGTGTCAAATATAGCACCAGCATAATTAAAACCACACTCCCATAACCATAATAAGTCATGTGAAGCATTATGCATAATTAACAGTGTTGTTTTATCTAACACACTTTGTACAAAGTCTTTGCCACTTGGCGTTGGTTCTTCTTGTTCATGGTCAAAAACTACAAGATGTTCAACACCATATTCAGTAAGCATACCTACCATTGTCAAGCTATTGTCTGGCTCAAATGGGTCTAGGTGAATTTTACCATCACGGTGAGTCACTGTATTTTCTACGTCAAGTGTCACTTTCATCTGTATCTATCCTATATTTTTTTATTGCGTCAGTTGAAAATAATTTTTGTAAGTTTAATAAATACATAAAAGATGCGTTGTGGTCTCCACCTTTAACAGACCTTTTACTGTCTAAAGATTTAACTATTTCTTTTAATGTTGAAGTTTTAAATACAAGTGTTGCATAAATGTCACCATCTACACACAGGTTATGAAACCAATAATCTGATTCTGTTGCTTCAATACCAGATGGTTTTCCGTAAGACTTATATTCAATGGCTATATTACCTGTATCAATCCACATACCTTTTTCAGATTTAACTTCTATCTTTTTATTCTGAAACATAGAAACAATTTCTTCTTCCATGCCCTTTCCAAATGATAAGTCTCTTGAAAAATCAATGTCAAACTTTTTCCTGTCTTCTTTGCTCGGCTCTAAATCAAACAATTCGAGTTGTTCTTTTTTTGTCACGCTATGTATCTCGCAGTTTTATATTCTAATTCACAGTGTATCACTCCATGCCAACCTGTCAATTTATTTTTAACAACATTAATATGTCTTTGATTGTCCTCTTCGTCTTGACCTTCAACCACAGGATTTTTAGCAATCAATAACATCAAGTCTGCCTCTGCAGCTTTTCCTGTGCGACTGCCTTCCATCATACTTTGATTTAGTAAGACCTTACCTTCAGCTTCAGCACTTAATTGTGACATATAAAAGATAGCACAGTTATGTTGTTTAGCTATCATACGTGCATGAACTGCGTTTGCTTTGAGTGCTTCGTCTTGCCTTGCAAATCCTGACGTTCTTGCAAACTTATCGCCCATGTCTAAAATAACAATGTCAGGACTGAATGATTTACATACACTCTCTACCCAAGACATGTCTCTACCAGTAGACTCTTTTAATTTAATATTATTTTTAATTGGTTCATATAGTGCTTTTGCTTTTGCAGGATTGTCTCTTACTTCATGTATAGTCATGCCACTTGAAGCAGTTAAGTATCTTGCACCTACCCTATGTGTTGCCTCTTCATTACAAAGCACTACACATTTTGCACCCTGAGAAGCAAATCCTTTTGGACTAGCAATGAGACTAGCATGAAATGAAGTTTTACCTGTATTAGGTCTCGCACCTACTTCAATCAAATGACCTGCATTTACACCTTCAATCTTTCTAATTAAACTAGGTATATTAAAGTGCCATCTTGCTTCTAGTTCATTTTTCTTTAGTAGATTATCAATCTCAATGTTATCCCATTCTATATTTAAATTAGGTATGAAGTCGTCACCATAATTTTCTATAATGTGACGTAGAGGTTCAAGACTTTTGTTTGTGCCATTAACGTATTCAAAACCAATGTTTGCAATGTCCTCACCAATAACTTGTTGAAATAATTTAGATAACACTTCTTGTGCTATATCTGAACCTAAAGGTTTTTCATTTTTAATTTTATGAAATACACCTTCGTAAGAAACTTTCTGTGCCGTAGACATTGTGGGATTGTTTGATATAAACAAGGCTTCAATCTCGTCAGGTGTTACACTTCGATTGTAACTCAGCATTGCATTGTCAATCGTAGACTTTATTTTTTGTACGTCCTTTGTAAATAATCGGTTAGGACATTTTGCTCCTCGGTGTTCGTCATAAAATTGTTTGTCCATCAAGCTTCTAATCAGTGACAGTTCCATAAATTAATCTCCTGTGTTGGTCTAAATTTTCTAAATCAGTGGGGTTTCTGTATTTTAAATCGTCAACAAGTTTCATAGCTCTTACACTGTCAACGTAAGGTGTAAGTTCTCTAAAAAATTGTAGTGTCTTAGGTATTGCGTCAGGGTCGAGGGCTATAATTGCCGTTGAAAACTGCGATAAGTACTTTTTGTGTGAAGTCAGCAATGATGTACCCAACACAGCCACCCCAACGAATACTTCATTACCAATTACTGAAGCACTCACACAGTCTTCAACGACTACTGCGACGCTACCATGTCCAAAAACAAAAGGCAAGTCACTTTTTCCATAACGCAACCATTTAGGTTTTTTATTTCCAAGTGAACGCCCTGTAGCGTCAACAATTATTGAGTCATGCACTATTGGAAACACAACTCTATTGTCTTTAACGTCATAATATAATTCTTGATTATGTAATTTGTATTTGTCAACAAAAGTTTTTATTTTAATGTCGTCTTTTATAACATGTTCTGGCATAAAAAAATTATCTGTAGGAGATGAGTCTAGGGAAAGGGAACTTAGGGAAGGAAAACTAGACTCACCCTCTACAGACAACTTATTTTTAATTTCAGTAGCAGTCATATTTGTTTTAGACTTACCACTTAAAGTGCAACCAACTCTGTAACAATTCCAAAGTAGATTACCTAATACTTTAGACACTGTAAATGTTTTATGTCCTTTACACAATGGACAATTTATTCTTACAGTTTCATTATCATTTAAGTGTAATTCATTTAAAGTGTTTTTTATATTTTTCATGTGTTACACTTGCTTTTGTTTACACTTACAGTGTATTTTACAGATGCGTTTCTTTTTGTCAAGGCATTTTTTGCACTTGTTAAAGTATTTTTCATGTAAGGTTTTACAGACTGTGGATTTGTGTGTCCTGTCACTGCCATTATTTGACCTAAAGGTACACCTGCTTCAACCATTTCTGTTGTACCTGTCCTTCTTAAATCCATTAGACGTAATTTGTCAGGTATACCTGCGAGTTGCATGAGCTTTCTACCTACTTTACTTATTGTATGTATACTGTACGGCTCATATTTGCCACCTGAAGGCTTTGTTTGAGGTGCTACGTAGGGTTGGAAGCCAAAGTCTTCATGCTGTTGTGTGAGCATTTCTAATAGTTCCTGTGAGATAGGTAAAAATACTTCTGCTCTACGTTTAGATTGCTCAAGTACTAATTTAGAATTGTCAAAGTCTATATTATCCCACGTTAACATTCTCATGTCACCAATTCTTTGACACCATTCGTAAGACATTTGTACAATAAGACCTATATTTCTATATGTAAAGTCTTTGTAAGCCACGTTAAGTAACTCAACGACTTGTTCTTTTGTCCACACAGTCTTTCTTTGCTTGGGTTGTCTGCGTTTTATTGTACTAAAAGGATTAATAACAATGTGTTCCATGTGTACACCATACTTAAACAGTATATTTGCTACAGCACATGTATGGTTGGCTAAGTGTATTCCTCTTTCTGTCCATTTTTCATAGCAGTTCTTTGCCACCTTTGTTGTAATGTTGTTTAACCTTAAACCACCTACAGTTTCCTCAAGAACTTTTAATAGATAGTCATAGTCTCCTCTCGTTTTATCTCTTAACATATTGTAATTGTTAGATTTTTTATATATGTCAATTAAGTCTGACAGTTTTGACTTACTGTCTATTGATTTAATAGTGACATATTTATCACACCAATCATTTATTTTTTTATTTAGTTCTAATGCTTTTACTTTAGCGGCAACTAAATTTGTTCCTAGTTCGCACCTAGAAACAACGTCATTGTCAATATATTTTTTTGGTGGATTGTATCTATAAGCTATCCTTCCATACTTTAATTTTTTTGTTTGTACGTACTTTGGTAGTTTCATTCTGTACACCTGTTCACTTTGTTGTGTTTATTGTCTTCATAAATACACCTGTCAGGAAAACTCATTGATATAAAAGGTTTCATAAAGTCGTCACCCCAAGTTAACCAACTGACAAAAAATGGCAAAGGTATCATTGCAAATATAATAAATATAACTGCGTACATAAAACCTTTATTGTGATAGCCTTTATTTTTCATTTATTTTTTACCTTCCCAGTCTTTTTTATCCCAACGATTAGAGTCTTCCCAATGTATTTTGCCGTTAGCTATGTCTATATATACATCTAAATCGTCATCAAGCTGATAGTCTTCATCTTTCTTTGATACTGTGTCTAATGCTGTATCAATTCTTTTTTTCTTTTGACTGTTTAGTAAGTCTTTTAGTTTTCTTTTCATACTTATTCTTCTTTCTCTTTTGTCCAATTTAATTTATTGCTTTTCGCCATGTTGTCTTTTGCCCACAAGGGTTGTAGATTTGTATAGTGAAAGCATTTCTTTTGTTCTTCTTCTTTTGTTAAGTCAAAGGAACTACTAGGAATGATATGGTCGATATGCCAACCATGTATAGACCAGTTATCCCATGTCATATTGGTATCAAACTTACTTTCTAAGTGCTCTTTTAATTTTTTCATACTACAACCTAAATAGTTGATAGAGCTTTCTTTTTTTGTAGTCAAATATTTTCTCATTTCTTTACCAACTCTAGCAGATATTGAATGTCTTAATTTAAAACAAGGGTCAGTAGCGTACCTTTTTTTTGTATATACCTTTAGATACTCTCGTATTTTCTCTTTATTATTTTCACGATATTTCTTAGCCTGTTTTAGTACTTTTTCTCTATGTTTTTTACGATATTTTTGTTTATATATTCTTTCCCACTCTAATATTTTCTCTTTATTATTTTGATACCATTCTCGTTGTTTTTCTTTATTATTTTCACGATATTCTTTTATTTTATCTTTATTATTTTCACGATATTTCTTTTCCATCTCTCGTATTTTCTTTAAATTATTTTTCTTATAGTTCTTACGATATTCTTGTATTCTTTCTTTATTATTTTGATAGTATTCTCGTTTATATATTCTTTGTTTTTCTTTACAAATATAAGGCATTTCACTTTTCCCATCTGTAAAATATGTGATTGTCAATGCGAGTTGTTTTTGTTTTGGTTACTGCCCACTCAGGATTTACTGAGGTCGCATGATAATGTGTAGCACCATCTAAAATGTCTATTGTTTTGCCGTCATGTACAGTTACTGCCACCACCAATGCCTTTGCCCATGCCGAGTCGTCAGTAGGCTCGTCCTTTAAGCCGTCACAATACCAACTAAATTGACACTTGTGTTTTACAGGTGTATCAGAACCTACATGTTTAACACCTTGCGTAACAACGTCACAGATATTGTCTGGAAATCTACTGTCGTTGACTCTATTAATTACTACTTGTGCGACAGCCACTTGTCCTGCTGTACTTTGTGACCTAGCTTCCCAATATACATTCATGGCTAGACAAATTAAACCTGTTGTTAACATGTTGTTCCCCTTTCATTAATCTGTTTTGTCTATTAAAGTAACTCTATACTCCTTTAATATTTCTTTGACGTTTAGTTCACTCGTTGCGTACATATACATTGCCCTATGTTTAATACCTTCCCATTGAGAATTGTCGTCAATAAATTCTACATAGTATCTATAAAAAACTGTGGGTGCAGATGCTATCATTTTACTTTCCTTTTTTGTGTAGACAACTCAACCTCTACTTTAATCAACCTAAATAACTCATCAAAGTTTTCTTGCTTCCTTTTTTTATTAGTTATTGAAGGTGACAAGTTGTGTGAAGCCACAGACAT
>CEPH01015635.1_pt1 | contig 16561 bp, 13 predicted proteins | sample 530571 | NCBI WGS metagenome assembly CEPH01 (sample SAMEA2620413, study PRJEB7988) | marine metagenome | biome: marine biome (ENVO:00000447); feature: surface water layer (ENVO:00002042); material: "saline water (ENVO:00002010), including plankton (ENVO:xxxxxxxx)" | depth 5 m | reverse complement strand
AACGCGAACTGCTCTAGGGTTGCAATTTGCGTTGGATCTTCATCAATTGAAAGAAACGTTTCATCTACATCACGAAGTGCGGCGATAAGCCGTAAGCGGTTACCCTCATCAAGAATAATTTTACCCTTTTTTAACAGTTGCTGTGTATCGTTATTAACGATAACAACTAGTTTGTCCCCCATTCTCTTGCCCGCCTCTATCATATCGAGGTGGCCACCGTGAAGAGGGTTAAAAAAACCGGATTCTATAATAATTTTCACTAAACACTCCCTCCATTACCGTCACGTACCCATTTATACAAATGTTCTAGGCCACGACTAAGCGGCCATTCGGGCTTATACCCTATCTCTATCTCTGCTTGAGATATATCACAATAGGCTGCCCTAACATCACCGTCTCTATATTTACCCGTAATAATAGGCTTTGGAGCCTGCGCAATAGTGCTCAACTTTGTCGCCAAATCATATACAGTTGTCGCATCTCCGGAGCCTATATCAAGTAGTCGTATGTTTCCGCTAATAGGTGGTGTAAGAAGTGATTTGTATAGTGCTTGCGACACATCACGCACGTAGACAAAGTCTCGAATAATTTTTCCGTCCTCAAAGACTTCAATCGGCTTACCTTCATTAGCAAGCCGCGAAAAAAGCGCAACAATACCGGTATAACTGTTGTCCAAGGCTTGGCCAGGACCGTATACATTTTGTAGTCGTACTATCGTCAACGGCACCTCAAACGCTGTACACCACGAACGCAGTATATGCTCTTGTGCTAACTTCGTTGCAGCGTATATGTTTGTTGGGTTAGGATGGGTTTTTCCAGCTCGACTCTTTATTGGCACAAGAGGTGATGCGTGGTCGGTATCTAGGTAGTCCCACTTTGCAGCCTCAAGCTCAGCATGCGTCCGGGAGCCCACCGAAATAATAGTTCCGTCTTTCGCTTGCCATTCACCGTCGCCATATACTGCCCGTGATGAAGTGAGTACGATATGCTTTGGTGTGCAGTTATTTCTACGTAGGGCATCAATCATCTCCGTGGTCCCAACCACATTAACACGCCCGTGTCTACTTGACTCAGTTAACGACTGTCCCGTACCTGTTTCTGCCGCCAAATGGAAAATAATATCAGGTGAAACTATTTTTAAAACACTATCCCAGTCCCTAGCCTTGGATACATCCCCTTTATAAAAAGTTGTCTTTGAGGGTAGTTCAGGGGGTAATTTTCCAGTTTTATGAACCTGGGGGTGTAAATTATCAAATACATAGAACTCAAAGTCATCACCCGTTACATCATGGATATACCGAATAGTATTCACCCCGATAAATCCAGCACCACCTGTTATAAGTACTTTTTTTGACATAGCAGCCTTTCTGTCGTTCCCTTTCATTATACTACCTTGCGTATATAGGTTTTGCTATACTAGTAGGGTATGAACATTATCGTAACTGGCGGTGCGGGGTTTATTGGCTCGAACTTCGTACATCACGTCTATAAAGAGCGCCCCGACTGGAATATTACCGTACTTGATGCTCTCACCTACGCAGGCAATAAAGCTAACTTAGAAGGCCTCGACCCTTCTCGCGTAAAACTCGTTGTTGGTGATATCACTGATACTGAGCTTGTAAACTCTCTTGTTGCCGAGCATGATGCTGTTGTGCATTATGCAGCCGAATCACATAATGACAATTCCCTTAAAAATCCTCGACCTTTTCTTGATACGAACATTATTGGCACCTACACTATTCTAGAAGCTGTTCGCGCGCACGGAAAACGCCTTCACCACATCTCAACAGATGAAGTATATGGCGACCTTGAGCTAGATGACCCCGCAAAATTTACCGAAAACACCCCCTATAACCCCTCTAGCCCGTATTCTTCAACAAAAGCCGGTTCCGATTTGCTTGTACGAGCATGGGTGCGTAGCTTTGGTGTTCAAGCAACTATTAGTAACTGTTCAAACAATTATGGTCCGTATCAACATGTTGAAAAATTTATCCCCCGCCAAATCACCGAAGTACTTGAAGGGCGCAAACCAAAACTGTATGGGACTGGCGAAAATGTCCGCGACTGGATTCACACCGAAGACCACAGCTCCGCCGTTCTTACTATTTTAGAAAAAGGCGTATCCGGGGAAACCTATTTAATTGGTGCTGACGGTGAAAAAGATAATAAAAGCGTTGTCGAGCTTATGTTGACCTTAATGGGCAAAGATGCAGCTGATTATGAACACGTAGCTGACCGCCCCGGCCACGATATGCGCTATGCAATTGACTCGACAAAAATCCGCAACGAGCTTGGCTGGCGGCCTCAGTATACCGATTTTGAAGCTGGACTAAAAGCGACTATTGACTGGTATACTACTAATAAGGCCTGGTGGAAGCCCCAAAAAGCTGAAACGGAGGCTAAATATGGCGCAAAATAATAGTGAACATTCTTTAGAATTTGAAAAAACACTAGAAAAACATACCACAGACATCCCCGGCCTTATATGGTTCGATCTACCAGTACACGGGGATACCCGTGGTTGGTTTAAAGAAAATTGGCAACGGGAAAAAATGACTGCACTTGGCTTGCCAGATTTTCACCCTGTTCAAAACAATATCTCATTTAATGATGAGGTTGGCACGACGCGTGGTATTCACGCCGAGCCGTGGGATAAGTACGTCTCTATAGCGAGTGGAAGCGTTTTCGGTGCATGGGTAGATCTTCGCGAAGGAGATACCTTTGGTGAGACATTTACCCTACAGCTCGACCCCACAAAAGCTATTTTTGTTCCACGCGGGGTAGCTAATTCATTCCAAGTGTTAGAGAAGGATACCGCGTATACCTACCTCGTGAATGACCATTGGTCACCTGATGGTGAATATGCGTTCGTAAACCTCAACGACCCTAACGCCGCCATCGACTGGCCTATTTCACTGGATAGTGCAATTTTATCAGAGAAAGACAAAGCACACCCACACTTAACTGATGTAACACCAATAAAACCCAAGAAAACACTGATTACAGGTGCAAATGGTCAACTTGGTCGCGCACTCCGTCTTGAGTTTCCCGATGCAGAGTTTGTCGACCGGTCCGCCTTCGATATCACCAATCCCGAGTCCTGGGACGCCTATCGTTGGAAAGATTACGCCACAATCATTAACGCCGCAGCCTACACCGCTGTTGACCAAGCCGAAACCGCCGAAGGCAGGGTTGAGGCATGGCAAGCAAATGCAACCGCTGTTAAGAACCTTGCACGGGTTGCTATCGAGAACAATATTACTCTCGTACACATCTCGAGTGACTATGTATTTGATGGCTCAAAAACCAGCCATGACGAAGACGAACCGTTTTCTCCGCTTAACGTCTACGGGCAGTCTAAGGCAGCGGGTGATATTGCAGCAACAACTGTGCCTCAACACTACATCGCCCGCACTACTTGGGTGGTAGGTGAGGGGAAAAACTTTATTGAAATAATGAAAAGTCTTGCAGAAAAAGGTGTGAAGCCATCGGTAGTAGATGATCAGATCGGTCGCCTAACGTTTACGCAAGATCTAGCACGAGGTATTAAACACTTACTAGACGTACAAGCGCCATACGGCACTTACAACCTTACTAACGACGGCGAGCCAACCAGTTGGGCTGCTATTGCGAAAAAAACGTATGAGCTTACCGGCCATAACCCCAATGATGTTACCGGTGTTACGACGGAAAAATATTACGAAGGGAAAAGCGGTATAGCTCCGCGTCCTTTACAAAGTACCCTAAATATTGATAAGATACAGAGCACAGGCTTCGCGCCGCGTAGGTGGGACGAGGCGCTTCAAGACTATTTAAAGAAGCAATCTTAAACAGAGGGAGTTTTATGAAGGGAATTATTCTAGCAGGCGGGTCTGGTACACGACTCTACCCTATCACAAAGGCTATTAGTAAGCAGCTGATGCCGATCTACGACAAACCCATGGTCTACTACCCACTTACCACTCTTATGCAAGCGGGTATCAAAGACATCCTTATTATCACTACCCCCGAAGACCAAGCGCAGTTCCAACGGCTTCTAGGGGATGGTTCGCAGTGGGGTGTCTCATTGAGCTACGCCGTGCAACCAAAACCCGAAGGTCTGGCGCAGGCCTTCATTATCGGTGAGGAGTTCATCGGTGACGACAAGGTTGCCCTAGTACTAGGAGACAACATCTTCCATGGCTATCGTATGAGTGAATCACTAAAATCATGCATCGATAGTGACGGTGGTACGGTCTTCGCCTACGAAGTCTCCGACCCAGAACGATATGGTGTGGTTGAGTTTGATGAAAACATGCACGCTCTTTCCATTGAAGAGAAGCCAAAAGTGCCAAAATCAAACTACGCCGTGGTAGGCCTCTATTTCTACGATAACGACGTCGTTGAAATTGCCAAGAACGTAAAACCAAGCGACCGCGGAGAGCTTGAGATTACTTCAATAAATGAAGAGTACCTTAAACAAAAGAAATTAACCGTTACCGTACTCGATGACGGTGATGCATGGCTTGATACAGGAACAATTGATTCCCTAACCGATGCTGCGGACTTTGTACGGGTATTACAGAAGCGAACCGGGCAAATTGTAGGTAGCCCAGAGATGACCGCGTATAAAAATGGTTGGGTGACAAAAGAGGAATTGAAGATACTTGTTGACCCCTTAGTAAAGTCTGGGTATGGAAGGTATTTCGACCGCGTTGCAAATTAGCAATTAACACTAGGGTCAGGAAGATCGATGAGTTTAATTATTACGTGGTTATCGACGACCTTCACACCACCATCAGACGGGTAAATAGGCATTTTACGGATAGAGTCTATATTCGCAAGACAAACCTGTTTATGTTGAGCTGGGTTGGTACCTATACCACCCCCAAAGCTAAAAGAATAACCCATCGCATTAAAGAGCTCTGTTACACGCTGACTTCCTCCTTCAAAATGTGATACACCTATCATCATTCCTGGCTCACGTATAGCAAGTGCGTCCCTATCTTTCCAGTCACCGATAACAATTAATTTATATTGCTCGTATTGACCATTCACCCCTAATCTATCTGCTCGGTTAATGATGTCCCGAGCCATAGCCTGCTCTCGTGTATATTTGACGTTTTCGATTGATTGTAGATTAGTAGTTACCCTTACTTGTGCAAACGAAAAGAGTAGAGCGAGTGATAAAATAGTAATCCGCATATAGCGGTATGGCATAAGAATATACGAAAGATAAACTATCATTGCTAAGAAAATTGGCTGCGCTGGGTAGCGTGCGCGCACTTCCTCAGGTTGGCCAAGTAATATAACAAGGCTAAATATTGCGATATAAAGACCGCCGACTAACAGTACCATCTGCACTTTCCACACCCACGGCTTCTTTGCAAGAATAATACCTACTACTGCAAGGGTAGACAGTAGTGCAGGTAGAATATTATAGAAGCGCCCTTCACCCAGAATAACCATTTTTATATAACCGCCGATACGATAAAAGGCCTCTAGAGCCGATTGTACCCATACAACCTGACTACTAAGGTATGATCCACTATTAGCGTCTACAGTGCCTCCTGTATGTAGTATTTCAAATATATATATCGCAGTACCGTATATCACTAGCGACACAATTAACACCCCTATATATGTCATTGCGAGCCTATAGAAACTAACCTTTTTGCTTGATAATAGAAGGAGTGCCACCCAGAATACACCAAGCACAATCATAAAGGGTACGAATGATTGATAAATGGCCGCGGAGAATGACCACAGTAAAACAGCAGCGAGTGTGGCAATAGCACTACGCTTAAAATACCCGACCAAAACCATTCCTGAGCCAAGTAGTGTAAGTATCGTCCCTAGTGCCACCTCAAAACTTTGAAGTGTAAAGTTAAGTTGTTCGATAATAATAGGGCTAGTTACAAAAAGACTTGCCGCAAGGATCTCAAGATACAAACCTCCAGATATAGTGCCGACAATTCTATGCGCCATATAGATAAAAATAATCGTCGATATATATAGTGCAATAAAGGTAAGGCTATTAGCGAAGAATATATTTAGACCTGCTGGAAAGAGCACATCTTTGAGCAAAACAAGACCTAGTCTATATATGGACTCCCAACTTGCAAGTATTCCACTGTAATCATACAGAGCCCTGCCCGTATCAATAGAGTAATCATAGTGGAACAACTTAACAGAATAAGTGACTGTTATAAGAATGGCGAGCAAAAGTAAAAGAAAGGGGCGATGCTTAATATATAAATAAAAGTTATAGAGCTCATGCCCCGCAAGCGCAAGTAATTTAGCGGCATCTTTTGTAAAATATTGAACGTATTTTCCTCTCATCACCCTCATTATAAGGCTTCTTTCTGCGTATACGACTATAAAGCTTTAAAGCTTGTGGTTTTTATACTATAATAAGTAGCAGGAATTCATTATGATTCAGCCAACAAAAAAAGTAAATAAACGCAAAAAAGTTATCCTGTTAATTTCGATTGTATTCGCAGTCGTTGTTATCGCCGCATTTCTTGCCTATGCCTGGAAAACCCAGCTTGGTATTTTCGGCTATTACCCGTTCGGTCGCGCAGAAAATGAATCCATCAACTATGATGAACCTAGTCAAGAAGAACTTGATGCAGGGGAAACAATTAAATCTGACACCGTTAATAATCCTCCTTCAACAAAACCAGACAATCAACAGTCATCTTCGGACGACGATACAGATAATTCAAATACCAACAATACTGTCACGATGACCATTTCCTCGGCTCAGCAATTCGAATCTGTTGTGCGAATTCGCACCAACATTGAAGAACTTAGTTCGTCTGGTATGTGCACACTTAGTATGGCTAGTAGCACTGGCGCAACTTATTCTCAATCTTCAGGAGTGCAACCCCTCACGAGCTACTCAACCTGCAAAGGATTTGATATCAACATAGGTGATCTCTCGCCTGGTACGTGGGATATTTTAATTAACTACAGCAATGGCTCCGTAAAAGGTCAGGCGTCGACGGAGATTACAATTGAATGAAACGCTTGGTAAAGGCTGCTCGTTTGCATATCATTGCGCTAACTCTCCTCCTCGGTTTTATTGTTAATACCCTTGGACCCGTGAGCACTAGTTACGCAGCAAGCTCAGAGTGGATTGCTGGTAACATCATCTCCGATCAAGTCTTTACCAACTATCAGTCTATGAGTTTTGATGATATTCAGAGATTTCTTAATAGTAAGGTTCCTTCTTGTGATACATATGGTACACAAACGTCAGAGTTTGGTGGTGGTACACGCGCCCAGTGGGCTATAGCAAACTACGGACAAAGCTCCTTTACTTGCCTCAAAGACTACAACGAGGGTAGTAGAAGCTCAGCTCAGATAATTTACGATGTAGCTCGACAATTCCGTATTAATCCACAAGTGTTGTTAGTATTGCTACAAAAAGAGCAGGGTCTGGTTACCGACACGTGGCCACTAGATATTCAGTACCGTTCTGCAACTGGGTACGGGTGCCCCGACACTGCGCCGTGTGACAGTGAGTACTATGGACTAACGAATCAAATCACTTGGTCTGCTCGAATGTTCAGAGCAATCATGGATAGTTCGCCAACTTGGTATACACCTTATGTGTTGGGTGATAACTATATATATTACAACCCCTCAACAAGCTGTGGTGGTTCAATCGTTAATATTCAAAACAAAGCAACAAAAGCTCTTTATAATTACACACCGTACCAACCCAACGCAGCAACATTGTCTGCATCAATGGGTACAACTGTTAATTGTGGTGCCTATGGAAATATTAATTTTTTCCGCTACTTCACAAACTGGTTTGGTTCTCCTCGTGGTGATTATTGTGTCACCTCACTATCTCAGACCGTAATAGGTATTAACTTCGCGAAGCAATCAGACCGTAAGGACCTTGGGGTATTCCAAATATACTCTGGTGCTTCGACAGGGTGTATAGAAGCGCATATCTGGAACAGTGGCGCTCAATCATGGAAAGAGCATATATCAACAAACTCCTCAAGTATCAATCCTGATAATTCGAGCCTGCAGTATGCGGACTTAAATGGTGATGGAAAAGACGAAGCTATCCTTATTGGTCTTCGCAATACAGGAAGTGGTATGGTTGAATTCCATATATGGGATAGTGGTTTGAAAACATGGAAAGAACACATCATATCAAATATGCCAGCAATCGATCCGTCGATTAGTCAGGTATCTTTCGCTGACGTTGATGGTAACGGCAAGGATGAGGGTGTCTTACTTGGAGTAGCTAACGGGAGTACAAGTACCGGTAAAATTGAAGCTCACATCTGGAATGAAGGCATGCGTAGCTGGCGCGACCATATTATTACTAATGCAAATACAATAGACAAATCTGCCACTCAACTCTCCTTCGCTGATCTTGATGGTAACGGAAAAGATGAAGCTATACTAATCAGTATGAAGAAATCAGTGAGTGGTGGTGGAAATATAGAAATGCACATCTGGAACGAAGGCATGCGTAGCTGGCGCGACCATATTATTACTAACCAAATAGCGAACTAATCTCTGCTTCAGACCTCCTGAATCTGCTATAATTACTTCAATGAGTAAGTCTTGTCTGATTGTTTCCTACGGCCCTGTGCCAACACCAAAATACCAGAAAATTGAAGGTGGCGGCCAGCGTTGCTGGGGTCTTGCGTTAGGCCTCAAATCTAAAGGCTATGATGTTACTGTTGCTGTTAATAGCTCATTCCCCTTAGACGTGCAGCATGTAGGTGGCATTAAACTTATCAACTGGTCTGAAAATCAGGAGTTTGCCGCGACTCTCAACACCTACGAAACAGTGATTATGAACTACGCCATGGGCGGGCCCATGTCATTTGTTGTTGATCATATTGGTGATGACATTACCCTTATTCTTGATTGTTATGTACCAATTTACATAGAAGTGTCTGCACGCGATTCTGTCGATAAGGCAATCGAGTATTCCAACTACTCGCACGACATTCTGCACTATAACAAAGCACTTCAACGTGGAGACTACTTCCTTTGTGCGAATATTCCACAAAAGCATATGTACATGGGAGCACTTTCTGCACTTGGTATTATCAATCCGTACTCATACAAAAAAGAACGAGTGCTACTAGTTCCTTTTGGTGTTGAAAGCTCATTAGAGATTGAAAATAAGCGAAACCCCTATAAAGAGCTTGGTATTAAATCAACCGACTTTACCCTGCTCTGGTTCGGTGGTTTATACCCCTGGTTTGATATCACACCACTGTTAAACAGTATTAAGCGGCTGTCAAAAAAACATACAAATCTCAAATTCGTACTCGTTGGTGGTAAGAACCCTTATAATCAGAACCCGGACTTCATAAAGCAATACCAAAACGCTGAAAAATTTGTTGATGACAACAATTTAAGGGGTTCAGTTGTGCAATTTGTTGATTGGGTAGATTTTTCCGACCGCATTAACTGGTATCAAAATGCTGATGTTGTAATTAGTATTAATAATCCCGGTGAAGAGAATATCTACTCATGGCGCACGCGAGTTATGGATTATGTGTGGGGTGAAGTGCCTATGATTACCAATGGTGGCGACCCCCTTAGCGATAGCTTACTTACCGCACAAGCAGCTATTAAGCTCGAAGGAACGTCCGAGAATGATTTGTTATCAACGCTTAGTAATATCATTTCAAACCCAAACATTATTAAGGAAACTCACGCTAACTTGGTAAAAGAAAAGCAGAAGTACTATTGGGAAAAAGTTGTTGAGCCAATAGATACTCAACTTGCGTTAAACGAAAAACCATTTCTAGATGAAAAATTATTTAAAGAAGAGTTTAAACCTGACACGGTTGCGCTTATACAAGAAGGTGGTATTAAAAACAAAATTAAAAAACTTGCTCGTGCGCCCAGAAAGGTCGTCCGGCTTGTTCGATCAAAGGGAGTAAAGCGCAGCACACGAATCGTTGCCGATACCATTTCTCACCGCGTTCAGAAGAAAACAGTATCTCGCGGTAAGCAGTATTATTTCTTCTCCCATCCAATTGATTATACCGGTGCGCCACTTGTACTTCTTGATGTGATTCAGGATTTTACAAAAAAAATAAATAAGCGTGATATTAATCTTGTCTATCCAGGTGGAGAGCCACCCCTACTCCGTAAAGCATATGAGATGGGTATCAAGATGGATAAAATGGTGCTCAATATCGGTGGAAGGGTAATTCAAGGGCAACTAGGTATAAAGCCTGACGACTTTGTGATGCTCAATACGGTTGCGGTGTATCCCAACTACAGAGACTATATACTTGGGTTACTGGACTCTGGAAAACTAAATCACGCAACATGGTTTATCCACGAGGATATGCCGGAGCTAAGGTTTACCGACTTAGGACTTATTTCGCGTGTTAAGCGCTTAATCGCATCTGGAAAAATAACAGTTACTGTACCTTCGCAACAAACCGCCAATGATTATAACACTTTCTTTGAAACAGATACTGTCACCGTTACACCACTAAGGGTCGAGGTACCTAAGAAGTATCAGGATAAACGCCCTTTAAAAGACTTCTCAAGCCTTCGCTTTGTGATATCCGGAACACCTTCAGACGGACGAAAGGGTCAGTTGCTTGCAATCTCTGCATTCTCAAAATTCTATAATAAATATTACATCGCAAACCCAAAAAACTACCGTGATTTTGAACTCCACCTCATCGCAATCGGAGAAAAAGGTGACGACTATATCTCGACTCAGATTCGAGCGATCGGTGATGGCCTACTCGGTAATCACATCACGTACTATCCAAAAGTAAGTAAGAATCGAGCACTTGAAATTTCACACAACTGTAATATAACAGTTTGCTGTTCACTTAATGAAACTTTTGCCCTTTTCGTTGCCGAGGGTATGCTTATGGGTCATCCGCTTCTTAGAAATAAATCTTCTGGTATAGACGAGCAGCTAGAAGACGGCATTAACGGATATGTTATTGACGAACAGAATATCGATGATTTTGCCAAAAAAATTGAGCAACTACTCAACAAAAAGACATCAAACGCAGATTTAGCTAAAATGAGCGTTTCATCTCAAAAAATTGCAGAGAAGTTTATCGACCTAGATTACTTTGATGCTTTTTAATATTTTCTTTGCAACACGCTTTGCTTGATACTCAATTGTATTCTCGTAGCGATGCTTGACATCTTTATATTGATCTTTGAGTTTTGTATTTTTAGTACGTTCAAATTCTAACTGGCTATCTTTATTTTGTATCTGTTCTTTATAGTACCCAAATGACTGCACTACTGTTCGATTTAACTGCGATTGAATACGGGCTTTATGAATGTCCGATGCTCGAATCGACAAAGTCTTTTTTTTGCTCTTTGCATTAAGGAATTCATTGAGTGCGTTAGACAGTTTTATACCGTCAATATACTCATGTTTTATAGCTTGTGCTTGTTTAGAGGCGAAGGCAAATTGCTCTATCAATTCTTTCTTGATATCTGCTGGTGATTTTTTACTATATCCCCTACCAGAAAAATTATAGCTCTTTGCTTTCTTATAATTCTTCAATGTAATATAGCCGGGTCCACCAAAGTGGTCATAGCAATAAACTGGTGTCGCGGATAACATACTGTATTGAACGGTTTTCCCAATACTTACAACGACATCAGCAGCTTCAATATCTGAAGGTTGAACAAGTGTTACCTGGTCAGACTCACCAATATACCGTACTTTTACGTTTTTCATTTCCTTTAATGCAATTCTCAGCTCTTCAGGAACATGGTTACTTACAACTAAGATATTACTCAGGCTATCGGTTGGTTTCTTTGTGAAATCAAATTTGTCTGGCGCTGGGTTACCAAATACACGTAGCTTTTCTTTATCTGCGAAAAGATCATTGTAAGATTCGAGTGTTTCTTGAGAGTTAAAGTAGACGTAATCAGCAATAGAACTTTCCAGTGTGGGTAGAAATGGTGACTCAATAGGAACATATGGGGACATGTGGTGGAAAGCGATCTTTATATCCCCTACACTGCCCGTCTTTTCTATGCGACTTAGAAGCTTCTCTGGGTAGTAGTTGTGATGTATCCAAAGATGGGAAATCTCACTGAGAGTAATTTGATCTTCATCGGCAGTGATTGTGATACGATCACTGAACTCATCAATAAATGGTGGGGAATATCGATTTGTGAGAATTGTTACTTTAAAACCAGCTTCAAAAGCCTGGTTGGCAAGTTCTAGTGTTACAACCTCAGATCCTCCGTAGTTACAAAGCTCTTGCTGAGTGATAAGTAGGTGCTTCATAATTACACTTATCATATCATACAGCGACCCCTTATGTGCTACTATGGAGGTTAGTATGAGAAAGAAACATCCAAAAATATTTGCTGCATTCGCATTTCGCTACGACGCTGAATTAATCCCAGATTTATTAAAAAACATATCGGGAATTATTGACGGGTATGTCTCCTATGATGATAGGGAAAATAAAAGTACCTGGTATCACGAAGGTAAAATTCGTAACTTACTGATAAAGAAGGCTCGTGCAGCAGGGGCTGATTGGATATTATGTATTGACCCGGATGAGCGATTTGAGATAGGTGCTGCCAAGAAAATTAGAAAGCTTGTAGATACGCATAGCAACCAGAATGTTGTAATTAGCTTTCCGTTTCGTGAATTATGGACTCCGAAGCAATACAGAATTGATGGGGTTTGGGGTGAAAAAAGAAAGCGAATACTTTTCCCCTTAAAGAAAGATCAACGATTTATGAATCTGAAGGTACATAGCCAATGGCACCCTGTTAATGATAACTATAGCGAAATTCATACGGATATTAATTTATATCATTTAAAAAATATAGACCCTGAAAACCGTACCGCTCGAAAGGATTTATATAATTCACTAGATAAAGATAAGAAGATTCAACCTATGGGATATGATTATCTCGACGATGAAACGGGTATTAAATTACAAACCGTAAGTTATTCAAGACGCTATAAACCAACATATAGTAGTAAGTATTTAATTAAGCAACTAGGCTAGAGAGCGGTGCTATATGAGTTATCTTAATCTGTTCTTAATTAACTGTAAACCTAATCCCTGGGTGTGTTGGACTGTGTTTTGATTTAGTAAAGCCTTTTATCATAAATCGGGCAATATCAGTTGATTGATAGACGAGTTTATCTGACATACCTCCCCCCATGCCAATCGCCAAGTCTATAGAATACAGATCGTTTGTAAAAATATTATCCACCTCTATAATAACGAGGGTTTTACCCTTATTTATCACTAGTTGATCTAGGTAATCTCGTGTCGTTGTGTGCATTACTAGCTGACCTTGACTATTTACAAGATTTAGACCCACAACACCTTCATTATTTTTCTGTGAGTTAATTGTAATGTGTAATTCAAATGAATCGTATGCTTTAACTATAGATACAACCTTACCGCCTTGATAAACTTCTATGTTATCAACATATACTGATAGGTTATTATCCTTTAACTTAGTTGTCTTACTAGCACTCTTAATCTCGTTTGACTGTTGATCAGAAAAGAGTTCACTATACATAGCTGCTATCTTCTGTCCACTTCCAATAGCCCTCACCTTACCCGCCTCAATCAGCATTGCCTTTGTACAAAAGCGCTCAACAGAACTCATATCGTGAGTAACTAGTACGACGGTGCGACCTTGTTTTTTTAGCTCCCCAAAATATTCGAAGCATTTCTGTTGAAACGCCTCATCTCCCACGGCGAGTACTTCATCAAGGAGCAATATATCGCTCTTTGCTCGAATTGCAATTGAAAAGGCGAGACGAACCTGCATACCGCTCGAATAGTTTTTAAGCTTCTGATCCATAAAACGACTAAGTTCAGCAAAGCTCACAATATCTTCATACATTGCTTCGACTTCAGATTTACTAAATCCTAGTAGCGCGCCGTTAAGATATACGTTTTCCCTTCCTGTAAGTTCAGGGTTAAACCCTACGCCTAACTCAATGAACGGCGTTAACGATCCATTTACTTTTACAGAACCTTTTTCGGGTGTATATATTTGAGCCAACAGTTTTAAAAGGGTACTCTTTCCACTCCCATTCCTTCCGACAATGCCATAAAACTCACCTTTTTGTATTTCAAATGAAACATTCTTTAAAACTCTCTGCTTTTCATAGCCCTTTTTACGTCTGCCGGTGATTGTATTAATCAAAAGTTGCTTGATGCCGTTATGATTATCTTTTGGAAGTTTAAAAGATTTACTTACATTTTCAACTAATATAGCGTTATTGTCACTCATCCCTAAACCCTCTCGGCAAACTTACTCTGACTCTTCTTGAAATATACGGCTGCGATTATAACTACAATTACAACAATAATGTACGGTAGCGCGACGAGAAAAGGATTGTTAAATATATCTGCGCTTGTTATCACATAGTCATACCCCACTAATTCGGCACGTGCAGTCTGGAAGAGTGCGGCAACAGGGCTGAGCATTAAAACCTGTGCAGCGACTATATTAAATGACATAACCATCTGTAGGGGGTAGATAATAGGGGTTGCGTAAAAGAGGGCTTGTAAAACAACATCCCATATGTGACTAATGTCTCGAAATTTTACATATGCGGCAGAAAGAAAGAATGCGATACCTAGAGAGAATGTATATATAACTAATAGCGTAAGTGGGAAGAGAAGTACAGACCAGCCAAAATGTACACCGTCAAAAACCATAAATACAAGTACAACCACTAGGTTAAGGAGTAAGTTAATAAGTGCTGATATCGTACCAGAGATAACAATAATATATTTTGGTAGATTAATCTTGCGTATTAGATCACCTCTATTAACTATCGCTTGCATACCTTGGTTTGTAGCCTCAACAAAAAAAGTCCACAATACAATCCCTAGTAGAAGAGATACTGCAAAATGCTCAATCCCCTGGCCAAACCGTAAAAAGTGCACAAACACCACAAACATAATAGCGAAAAGCATCAGCGGCTTAAGTAGCGACCATACATATCCTAATACCGAGCCTTGATAGCGAAGCTTAAAATCCGTAATCACCAACTCGCGCAAAAGTACACGGTTTCGCTTACTAAAAATATTAGAAAGTTTCATAAATCTACTCCTCATTATAAAATAGATATACACATATGAATAGACTTGCAATTATTGTCCTCAATTGGAATGGTGCTGACGATGCAATTAAATGTACCGAATCTCTACTAAAACAGGTGGATCCGGTAGATATTATTTTAGTTGATAACGCTTCAAAACCAGAGTCCCTGCAAGAGCTCGAAGTATATGTATCGAAGAAAAATAATCCACAAATCACCCTTATAAAAAATAGTGTGAATTCAGGCTATTCCGGCGGGAATAATTTTGGTTTCCATTACGCTCTAGAAAAAGAGTATCCTTTTGTCGGCACCCTCAACCCCGATGCTATCGCAGATAAATACTGGACAAGGGAGCTACTTTCCGTTCTTGAAGAAAAACAAGATATAGGTATTGTCGCAGGTATCCTCGCCCGAAGCGATAAGAAACACACCGATAGCACTGGTGATTTCTACACTACCTGGGGTATTCCAAGCCCCCGTGGTCGTGACAAACCTCTCTCTAAGGCACCTCGAACAGGTGAATATGTTTTTGGTGTAACTGGAGGTGGTTTTATTACTCGATCTGAAGTGCTGAAAGCTATTGGTATGTTTGATGAGAAGTTTTTTATGTACTACGAGGATGTCGACTTCTGCTTCCGTGCTCAACTTGCAGGCTATAAGGCCTATTACTCACCAAAGGCAATTGCCTACCATAAGATTAGCGCCAGCACGAATAAGGTACCTGGCCTCGCCATACAACAAACTTTCAAAAATCTTCCACTTCTTTTTATAAAGAATGTACCACTAAAACTTTGGTGGCATATACTCCCTCGCTTTAGTCTTACGTACACCCTTATCTTTGGAAACGCAATTATACATGGCGGTGGGATACCCGCTTTTCAAGGATGGGTAGGTAGTTTGCGTCTTACCCCACACGCCTGGAGAGAACGTCGAAAAATTCAAAGTAATAAGAAGGTCAGCGCACAGTATATTAATTCGATTATTCTTCACGACATCCCGCCCGAACAAACCGGTATGCGCAAATTCCGCAGCTTCTTCACGGGTAAAAAATGATATACTAACACCAGTAATGAAAACCATCTCCCTCCTCATCCCCGCCTACAACGAAGAGCAAGTCCTTGAACATCTTTTTCCGCGCCTTAACGCGTTAGCGCAGTCGCAAAAAGGCTACGAATTTGAGTTTTTATTTATCAACGACGGCAGTAAAGATGCCACCCTCGATATTATTAAAGATTACGCCGAAAAAGACACTCGCGTTAGCTACATCAACCTCTCGCGTAATTTCGGTAAAGAAATTGGCATGGTTGCGGGGCTTGACCACGCTAAGGGTGATGCGGTGGTTGTTATTGATGCCGACCTTCAAGACCCGCCAGAGCTTATTCCTGAAATGATTTCGCTATGGGAAGAGGGGTATGATGATGTCTACGCAAAGCGACGCTCGCGCGAAGGTGAAAGTTGGCTGAAGAAGTTTACCTCTAAGCAGTATTACAGGCT
>CEPH01039981.1_pt1 | contig 16709 bp, 18 predicted proteins | sample 530571 | NCBI WGS metagenome assembly CEPH01 (sample SAMEA2620413, study PRJEB7988) | marine metagenome | biome: marine biome (ENVO:00000447); feature: surface water layer (ENVO:00002042); material: "saline water (ENVO:00002010), including plankton (ENVO:xxxxxxxx)" | depth 5 m | reverse complement strand
GAACCCTTGGGTGGGCCCACGCCGCCAGAGGCTCCGGGCGCCGCGAAGCGGCGGCTGGAGTGGCGGTGGGGACGATTCCCTTAGGTGGCTCCGTTTATGGCCCGGGGGAGCGAACCCTTGGGTGGGCAGGTCCGCTCCCTGAGAGAATGGGGCTGTGCCACCCGCGCTAGCCGTTGCCCTGGAGATCTACACCTGGATCGGACTTGGCGCGGCTGTGCTCCTCGGCATCGCGGCCCTGATCGCGTGGGTCGCCGACGGGTCGTGGGTGCCCGTACGGGCCGTCGTCTCGCCAACTCCCGCCGGCGAGGTGGTGCGATGGTTCGATGACAGCGGCATCCTCGGCGAAGCCCCGCTGCCGCACGGCGCGACCGTGCACGATGAAGAGGTCGACCTGTGGGCGCGCCTCGGTCGGCACGATACCGTCCGGGTCTCCCGGACGTCGCCGCTGGTGCGCTCGCTCGCTCGTCTCACCGCAGGCTTCGCCGCGCTTGCCCTCATCGGCCTTGTCGTGTCGGTCGTGCTGCTGTTCCTTGAGGGCTGACGCCGCGTCAAGCGAGTGCCAGCAGCACGCCGGCGCCCAGAGCCAGCGCAAGACCCAGCCACTGCACGGCAGCGACGCGCTCGCGAAGCACGACGGCGGCGAGCAGGATCGTCCCGGCGGGGTACAACGCGGTAAGGGCTGCCACGATCGACAGGTCTCCGAGACGGAGTGCAGCGAGTAGCAGCACGTTGGCGGTGACATCAAGCACACCGCACACGAAGGCAAGGCCCCATCCTGCGGGCGTGGATCGTGCCGTCCCTGTCGGAGAGGTGCGCGCATGCTCGAGGTCGGCATGCCCGGTGGGGGTCGCGCCGAGTTCGATACCGCGGGCTCGGAGCGCGGATGTCGCGCTGGCTCCCCGCCGTGTGGCGGCGATGATCATCGCAACGACGATGACCATCGTGATGGTCGCGTTCGTGGCGCGGTTGGCGATCATCGGCACGAGCCCGCTGTCATCGCTGGCCTGATCGAGGGTGATAAGGAATGCGCCGATCGCCAATCCAGAGCCGATCGCCATCACGAGTCCGCGCGCTGACGGACGAACCGCACCTTGTCCGGGGATGAATCCGACGAGCACGACGGCGATCAGAGCCACCCCGAGCCCGAGGTAGCCGGTGACCGTCAGGCTCTCACCGCCGATCGTGAGCCCCCAGATCATCGGTGCAATCGCGGACGTGACCGCGGTGACGGGGGAGAGGATGCTCATCGGGCCGATCGCGAGGCAGGCGTATAGAAGCGCGATCGCTGTCACGCCGAACACTCCCGAGAGCGCGCCCCAGGCGACGTCTTCGATGTTCCACCGGGCTCCGAGCAGGGGGATCAGTATGAACAGAACGACCAGACCGCTCAGAGCCGCCGTCGCGGTAACGACGATCGAGCGCAAGCGTCTGGCTGCAAGGCCCCCGAAGAAGTCGGCGGCGCCGTAAATGAACGCTCCCAGGAGAGCGATTGCTGCCGACACCATCCGTCAACGATAGGGCTTGCGCGGATGCCGGTTTAGCTAGATAAGCTAGCAAGATGGCTCAGAAGAAGAACTCCGTCCGCCCCTCCCGGTGGTTGCGAATCGGCATCCCCGCGTTGCTCGTGCTGATCTGGGTCGGGGTGGGGTCGGTCGGGGGCCCCTACTTCGGAAAGGTCGACGAGGTCGCGAGCAACGACCAGTCGAGCTTCCTCCCCGAGAGCGCGGACGCCACGCGCGTCGCTGAGCGCCTCCCAGACTTCTTGGGTGACGAAGCAATCCCCGCCGTCCTTGTCGTGACGGGCGACGGAGAGCTCACCGATGATCAGCTCGCCGAGGTCCAGACGCTCGTCGACGAGATCGCGAACATCGACGGTGTCCTCGATGGAGTATCCCCACCGGTGGTCTCGGATGACGGCGAAGCGGTGCAGGTCTTCATCCCGATCGATTCGTCGGGTGAAGTGCGTGAGATCGTCGAAGAGATCCGTACCCTCGTCACCGACGATCTGCAGGCGCCGCTCGAGGGGTGGGTAACGGGACCGGCAGGCTTCACGTCTGACCTCGTCAAGGGATTCCTCGGCATCGACGGACTGTTGCTCATCGTCGCCCTAGTGGCGGTGTTCGTCATCCTGGTGATCGTCTACCGATCGCCGCTGCTGCCGATCCTCGTGCTCATGACCTCGACCTTCGCGCTGACCGTGGCGCTGCTCGTTGTGTGGTGGCTCGCCTACGCCGGCGTCTTCGTCCTCAACGGTCAGGTCCAAGGCATCCTGTTCATTCTCGTGATCGGCGCGGCAACAGACTATGCCCTGCTGTATGTCGCGAGATTCCGGGAGGCCATCGGCGAGGGCGAGCAGCGATGGAACGCGACGCTGCGTGCCTGGAAGGGATCCTTCGAGCCGATCCTCGCGTCGGGCGGCACAGTCATCGCGGGTCTTCTGATCCTGCTGCTCTCGGATCTTGCGACCAACCGGGCGCTAGGACCCATCGCCTCGATCGGCATCGCGTTCGCGATGCTCTCCGCCCTCACCTTCCTGCCCGCGCTGCTCGCGCTCTTCGGCCGCGTAGCGTTCTGGCCGTTCATCCCCAAGCACGGGCTCGCAGAGCTTCCCGACGACTTCACCAAGCCGGTCAAGGGATTCTGGCCACGCCAAGCGCGCCTGATCGCGCGACGGTCGCGCCCGGTCTGGATCATCACGACGGTCGCGCTGCTGGTGGCAGCCCTCGGTGCCACCCAGTTCAAAGCGGATGGTGTGGCATCCAGCGACCTCGTGCTGGGCTATTCCGAAGCGCGAGACGGGCAGAATGTTCTCGCCGAGCACTTCCCGGCAGGCTCCGGTAGCCCCGTCTACGTGATCGTTCCCGAGAGCGAGCTTGCCGCCGCGGTCACGATCCTCGACGACAGCGCCGGGATCGACTCGGTATCTGTCGCCTCCGAGGACTCGCCGAGCGGACAGGCGCCTGTCTCTGTCGAAAACGGGGAGCCGGTCTTCACGGCCTTCGGGCCGCCGGGTACTCCGGCGCCGAGCCCCACCGTCTCGGACGGCGACGTGCTCGTGATCGCGACGCTGACGGATGCCGCGGACTCGGTCGAGGCCGAGCAAACCGTGCGCGACCTGCGCGTCGCGTTCACCGACGAGCTCGGCGACGGTGTCGCCCTGGTCGGCGGAGTGACGGCGACGGATGTCGATTCCAACGACACCTCGATCCGCGATCGCACCGTCATCATCCCGATCGTGCTGGTGGTCATCCTGCTGATCCTGATGCTGCTGCTGCGGGCAGTGCTCGCGCCGGTCCTGTTGATCCTCACGGTTGTCGTGTCGTTCGGTTCGGCCCTCGGTGTCAGCGCGCTCGTCTTCGACTACGTCCTCGGGTTCCCGGGCGCAGACCCGGCAGTACCGCTTTATGGATTCGTGTTCCTCGTTGCCCTCGGCGTCGACTACAACATCTTCTTGATGTCGCGCGTGCGGGAGGAGTCGCTCGTGCACGGCACGCGTCGCGGCATCTTGCGCGGGCTCGTCGCCACCGGCGGGGTGATCACATCGGCGGGCCTCGTGCTCGCAGCGACCTTCGCTGCGCTCGGGGTCATCCCGATCCTGTTCCTCGCACAGCTGGCGTTCATCGTCGCGTTCGGTGTGCTGCTCGACACCTTCGTCGTGCGCTCGCTCCTCGTCCCGGCCCTGTCGTACGACATCGGGCGGGCGATCTGGTGGCCGTCGAAGCTCTGGCGGCGCGGACCCGAAGTGGTGGGAGCGGTTCACGACCCGCGGTCGGCTGACCTTGTCGGAGCCACCCACGCCGAGGGCGAGTCGCAGCCGCTCAGCCGCCGTGCGCTGCGGAAGAAGCGGGATTCCGACGACGGGTGAACGAGCGTAGCCTCGACGTTATGGGTAGGGCACTGTTCATCGTCGATGTCCAGAACGACTTCACCGAAGGCGGCGCGCTCGGTGTCGAGGGCGGGGATGCCGTAGCCGAACGGATCTCGCAGTACCTCGTGACGCACGCCGAGGAATACGACATCATCGTCGCCTCGCGCGACTGGCACCATCCCGATCACGACAATGGCGGACATTTCCATCCCGAACCTGACTTCGTCGACACGTGGCCGGTCCACTGCGTGAGCGGGACGGAGGGCGCGGAGTACGACCCGGGTTTCGACACGGCATCCGTCACCCACCACGTCAAGAAGGGGCAAGGAGAACCGGCGTACTCACTCTTCGAAGGTACGACGGATGACGGCGCCAAGGTGTCGGATCTGCTGACCGAGCACGGGATCCTCGAGGTGGATGTCGCCGGCATCGCCACCGACTACTGCGTCCGCGCCTCGACGCTGGACGCGATCGCGCACGGCAGACACGTGCGGGTGATCACGAACCTCATCGCGGGGGTCGCCGCCGAATCCAGTGAGGCTGCGCTCGCCGAGGTCGCGCACGCCGGCGCTGAACTGGTCGAGATTCCGACCTGATCAGGAAACTCCCAGCGCAGCCAGCAGGATGCCGCCCGCACCCCCGATGAGGACGACTGCCCAGGGCGGCAACTTCCACGCAATGAGCAGCACGAAGCACACGAGCGCGAGGCTGAACGACCCTACGCCGACGATCCCCGTCGTGAAGAGCGGGTCATAGAGAGCCGCGCCGAGGATGCCGACCACGGCGGCGTTCGCCCCGCGCATGAGCGACTGCATCCAGGTTCGCCCTCGAAGAGCGTTCCAGAACGGCAGCACACCGACCAGTACCAGAAACCCGGGAAGGAAGATCGCGACCAGGGCGATGGCGGCGCCGAGAACGCCGCCGGGGCCGACCGATGACAGGGTCCCGAGGTAGGCCGAGAAGGTGAACAGCGGCCCGGGCATCGCTTGCACGGCGCCGTAGCCGGCGAGGAACTGCTCGGGACTCACCCATCCGGTCTCGACCACCCCCGCCTGCAGCAGCGGGAGGACGACGTGTCCGCCGCCGAAGACGAGGGCTCCGGCGCGGTAGAACGTGTCGAACAAGCTCACAGCCCCGTTGCTGCTGAGGGCGGCGAGGATCGGCATCCCGAGCAGGATGACGACGAACGCCACCAGGCTGACGACTCCTGCTGTGCGTGATACCGGGAAACGCATGAGACCGGTGTCGCCGATTCCGGCGGGCGCGGACCGGCAAAGGAGGAGACCGGCGACCGCGCCGAGAACGATCGCGAGGACCTGTCCGATCGATCCCGCGAGAAGGAGCGCGACGACTGCCGCAACCACGGCAATTGAGGCACGCCGCGCATCGGGGGTCAGCGTCTTCGCCATGCCCCAGACCGCCTGGGCGACGATAGCCACCGCCACGATCTTCAGGCCCGTCAGCAGACCCGCACCGATGACACCCTCAAACAGTGCCGCGCCGAACGCGAAGGCGACCATGAGGATCGCCGAGGGCAGCGTGAAAGCGAGGAAGGCCGCGAGAGCGCCGAGCGGGCCGGCACGGTGCAGGCCCATCGCGAAGCCGACCTGGCTGGACGCCGGCCCGGGCAAGAACTGGCACAGGGCGACCAGGTCGGCATATGCCTTGTCACTCATCCACCGGCGTCGCGCGACGAGGTCGTCGCGGAAGTAGCCGAGGTGCGCGATCGGTCCGCCGAAGGAGGTAAGGCCCAGGCGCAGGAAGGCCCAGAACACCTCGCCTGCCGAGCCGCGCGATGCGGTGGCGGTGTCGTGGGCGCTCGCGGTCACGGCCGGATTCTACGGGGCGGTTCGGTCGCGGCGGTGAACAGCTGAGGCGTCGGGATCGACATCCGCATGCGGGATGACGATCTCTTCGGCAGCATCAGCGACGTGGGGGAAGAGCGCGATCGCTGCGACCACCGCGATAGCAGCGCCGACAAGCTGCGCGGCGATGAACGGGAGTACCGACGGAGCCCCGATGCCGGCGAAGGTGTCGCTGAACAGGCGCCCGATCGTGACCGCGGGGTTCGCAAACGACGTCGAGCTGGTGAACCAGTACGCCGCACCGATGTATGCGCCTACCGCCGGTGCTGCTGCAGCGCCGCGCCCGGTGCGGGCGAGCGCGACGATCAGCAGCACGAGTCCGAACGTCGCGACAACCTCTGCGATCAGCGTTGCCGGAGTTGCTCGGGCAGTGGTCGACAGGCTCGTGGGCACGTCGAACATGACGTTGGCGAGGACGGCTCCGCCGATAGCGCCGGCGATCTGGGCGAGCGTGTAGATCCCGAGCATCGGCCCTGTGAGCCCCACTCGGCGGCGCCGCCCGAGGAACCAGTCCACGAGCGACACCGCCGGATTGAAATGTGCGCCTGAGATCGTGCCGAACATCAGGATCAGAACCGATAGGCCGAGGGCCGTCGCGATGCTGTTGGCGAGCATTTGGATGCCGACATCCGTTGTAAGCCTGGTCGCCATGATGCCCGAGCCGACCACCACCGTGACGAGCAGTCCGGTGCCGAGGAACTCCGCGGCGGCTCGGCGGGCGAGGGGAGCGAGAGTCACGCGGCGGGGGCGATCTCGGAAAGCAGGGTCTCGACGCGTCCCCGGATCTCGTCACGGATGCGGCGCACGGTCTCGACATCCTGGCCGGCCGGGTCGTCAAGCTGCCAGTCTTCGTAGCGCTTGCCGGGGTAGATCGGGCAGGCGTCGCCGCATCCCATCGTGATGACGACGTCGGACTCCTGCACGGACTGCACAGTAAGGACCTTGGGCGCGTTGTTCGCGATGTCGATGCCCTCTTCGGCCATGACCTGCACGGCGACGGGGTTGATCTGGTCCTTCGGCTGAGATCCCGCCGAGCGGACCTCGACACGGTCGCCGGCGAGGGCCTGCAGGTATCCGGCGGCGATCTGCGAGCGACCGGCGTTGTGGACGCAGACGAACAGGACGACGGGAGGGGTTGTCGACATGGGCTTCACCTTTCTCGGGTTGAGAAAAGCATAGATGGTTATCTATCTATCGGGGAAGCCGAACCCAGGGGAGTTCAGCTCGTGTTCACTTTCTCGGCGGAGCGAAGTTCTGTGAGGAGTTCTCGCACGCGCCTGTCGATGTCATCACGGATGCCGCGCACGGCTGCGAGCGGCTTGCCGACGGGATCTTCGAGCTCCCAATCGAGGTATCGCGTTCCGGGATAGATGGGGCAGGCGTCGCCGCATCCCATCGTGATGACGACATCCGCGGCACGAACTGCTTCGTCGGTCAGTGGCTTCGGGAACTCGTCGCCGATCGAGACGCCGATCTCATCCAGCGCGGTGACGATCGTCGAGCGAACGTCCGTGGTAGGTGCAGAGCCAGCGGTTCGCACGCTGACCGCGCCGCCGGCGAGGTGGCGCAGGATGCCGGCCGCCAGTTGGGATCTGCCGGCGTTCTGCACGCACACGAACAGCACGCTCGGCGGTGCTCCCCTCGACGAGGATGCCTCCGCGATCGCCTCGAGCCGGCTTGCGGCGAACGAGAACGTGCGGGATGCCAGAAGAGGGGCATCCGTCGCCGACAGGCGTGCATGGCTGTCGGCGACGACCTCACGAATCTGGTCGGCGTCGACGCGCTCGCCGAATCGGGCCTGGAGGTCCGTCGTAATCCGAGCCAGGTCAACGGATGCCGTCTCCCGCCGCCGGCCCAGGATTGCATTGACGCGGTCAGCGGCATCGGGCGCGATCGAGTACCACACCTGCCGCCCCTCGGGCTCGCGGGTCACGATCCCATCCGTCAGCAGCGTCTTCATGTGGTGACTCACCGTGGGCTGACGCAGACCGAGCTCGACCGCAAGGCGCCCGACGAGCACGCGACCGTCGGGGGAGGCGCGCATGAGGCTCAGGATGCGGGCGCGGGTCGGGTCGCCCAGTGATGTGAGCGCGGCATCCGTTCCGGCATCCATTGATCGCAGTCTATCGAAGTGAGCGGTACCCGGCGCGTGGCACGATGGCGGCATGGCATCTGTCGCCGCGCTGTATCGCTACCCGGTGAAGGGGTTCACGCCCGAAGTGCGCGAGCAGATCGTGGTGCAGGACGACGGGCGCGTCGAGGGTGATCGGGTGCTTGCCTTTCGGTTCGCCGATGCCGTCGAGCCCGAGGTCGAGGACGGGCTGCCGTACTGGCCGAAGAAGCGCGGCCTTGCGCTCATGGACATGCCCTCGCTCGCGCGGCTGAAGCTGAGTTACGACAGCCATCGGCGCTGGCTCACGATCAGCGACGGCGATCGCATGCTCGTGGATGCCGCTCTCGACGACGCGGGTCGCCGAGAGATCGAGGATTCCGTCACGGCATGGCTGCGTGAGACTTCCGATGCCCGGCATCTAGAGCGCCCCGGCCGGCTTCCGCTTCGGCTCATTGGTGACGGCGTCACCTCGCAGTTTCAGGACCGGCCCCGCGGGTATGTGTCGGTTCATGCGGCGGCATCCGTCGTGGAACTTGGGCGGGCCACCGATGGCGTTGTCGATGACCGCCGATTCCGCTCCAACATCGTGGTCGAGGGCATTGCGCCGTGGAGCGAGCTCGAGTGGCAGGGGAGGGTGCGGATCGGCGACGTCGTGTTCGCGGTGCAGCGTCCTATCGTGCGGTGCGCTGCGATCATGGCAAACCCCGACACCGGTCTGCAGGACGCGCCACTGCTGCGAACCCTCACGCGGGAACTCGGGCAGTCCGCGCCGACGCTGGGTGTTCTGCTGCTCCCCAAGAGCGGCGGCGGAGTTCTCCGCATTGGTGACCCCGTCGAGGTCGCATAGCGCGCGACAACCACTCGAGTAACGCTGACATGGTGGGCCCGGAGGGGCTCGAACCCTCGACCCGCGGATTAAAAGTCCGATGCTCTACCGACTGAGCTACAGGCCCCAGGGCTACCAGCCTACTTCGTGCGCGGTATCCGCTTTGCGACCCTGCAGTAAAGCGTCTCATGCGCGCTGCATCAAAGCATCATGGCAAGTGATGATATGATGCAGGGATGCGGACCACGATCACGCTGACCTCAGCTGCCGAGGAATCCGTGCGCAAGGTCATGCGTGAGCGTGGCCTCTCTTTCAAGGACGCGGTGAACTCGGCGATCCTCGCTGGTCTGGACCCCGATCCCGTGGACAGCTACGAGACGCCGGTGCACAGGCTCGGCAAGGCAAGCGTCCCGTTGGATCGTGCTCTCGCTATCGCGGCTGAACTGGAAGACGAGGCAATCACTCAGAAGCAAGAGCTGGCGAAGTGAAACTCGTTGACGCCAACGTCCTGCTCTACGCCGTAGACGCGGATGCGCGTCATCACGCGGAGGCGAAGACGTGGCTCGATAGCGCACTGAGTTCGAGGGAAACCGTCGCGATTCCGAGGGTCTGCGCATTGGCCTTTGTTCGTCTGGTGACGAGTCGTCGGATCTACGCGAATCCCTTACCGGTCGATGACGCCTTCGACATCCTCAACGGATGGATGAATCGACCTAGCGTCATCAGCCCCGAGCCCGGCGCCGGACACTCCGATCGGATGCGCATGCTTCTCGCCGACGTCGGCACCGGTGGGAATCTGGTCATGGATGCTCACCTTGCTGCCCTCGCCATCGAGAATCGCGCACAGATCGTGACCTTCGACGGTGACTTCGGGAGGTTTCCGGGAGTCGTCTGGGGGCGGCCCGGGGATTGAAGCCCGGGGCCGCTTCCGACCACACAGAAACGACGAGGCCGCCGCATCCGAAGATGACGACGGCCTCGCGTCCCTCCACCCTGGGGGATCGCCAACGGGCGCTCACATGGGAGGCATGAGCACCGTGTCGACGAGGTACACGACAGCGTTGGCGGTCTGAACGCCACCGCAGATGACCATGGAGTCGTTGACCATAAGGTCATCGCCCGAACCGGTCACCTCCACGTCAGCACCCTGCACCGTGGTGTGGGTGCCGGGAAGGTCCTCAGGCAGGATCTGACCGGGAACGACGTGGTACGTCAGGATCGACGTCAGCAGATCCGAGTCAGTCGACAGCGTGTCGATCGTGGCCTGGTCGATCTTCGCGAACGCGTCATCGACCGGAGCGAAGACGGTGAACTCGCCACCGTTGAGGGTGTCGACGAGGTTCACGTCGGGGTTCAGTCCGCCGCTCACGGCTGCGGTGAGCGTCGTCAGCAGCGGGTTGTTGGATGCCGCGGTAGCAACGGGGTCCATGGCCATGCCATCGACGGAGCCGGCGCCAGAAGGCACGGCCTCGGCGTACTCCATGCAGCCCGGGCCCACGAGGTAGGCGGCGGCATCCATTTCCTCCATGTCGTCCATGGGAGTGGTCTGTTCGGTCATCGGCGTCTCGGCCATCTCGTCGTCCATGTCCCCCGTGCTGGCGGTGGAGCAGGCAGAAAGGGCAAGTGCGGCGACGAACGCCAGCGAGGCGCCAGCTGCGACGCGCGACTTCTTGGTGATCAACATTGTTCCTCCGGTGTTGTCGGAGCCTCGTCAGGGCTCGTGGTCGTCCGCTCGTGGCGGCCTACACAGGGGTCTTCGGAAGCGAGTCGACATCGGATGGGAAATTCATGCGGCATGCTGGACGCATGGTGATCGACGGCATGGACGTGCCAGACGACGGGGCGGGCGCCGTCGATCACGTCGCGGAACTTCTCGAACGAGTCGCGCGCGGCGACCACGAGGCTTTCGCGAGCCTCTACGACATGCTGTCGTCGCGGGTCTTCGGACTCATCCTGCGCGTGGTGGTGGACCGGTCGCAGAGCGAAGAGGTTCTGCAGGAGGTGTTCCTGGAGGTGTGGCAATCCGCCGCGCGCTTCGCTCCGAACAAAGGCCAGGGCAGATCCTGGGTGCTGACGATCGCACACCGCCGAGCCGTCGACCGCGTGCGGGCTTCGCAGGCGAGCGTCGATCGCGACATCCGGGTCGGGTTCCGTGACATCGACGTCGCTCACGATGGCGTCGCCGAGCAGGCGGAACTGCGGATCGAGAGCCGACGAGTAACAGAGGCGCTCACCGCCCTTCCCGAATCACAGCGCGAGGCCCTCACCCTCGCGTATTTCGGGGGTTACAGTCAGAGCGAGATTGCGGCGCTGGTGGGGGCGCCGCTGGGAACAGTGAAGACCCGGATGCGCGACGGCTTGTCGCGCCTGAGAGCAGAAATGGGGGTGGCCTCATGAACGAGCAGGAGTTCGCCGAGCTGTCGGCGGCGTCCGCCCTCGGCGCTCTCGACGCTGAGCAGCAGCAGGCCTTCGACCTCGCTCTCACGATGCATCCGGAATGGCGCGGCATCGCTGAACGCGACCTCGAGACCGCGGCTGCGCTCGCCGACTACGCACCCGAGGTCGACCCGCCCGCAGAGCTTCGCCACCACATCCTCACCCGAATCGCGCTGGCGCCGCAGACGGATGCCGTCCCGATCGGTGCGACACCGGCGCCGAGTACTGGCGCCATCCAGACCCAGTCCCGCACGCGCTGGATGCGCAGCATGTTCGCCCTCGCGGCATCCTTCGTTCTTCTTGTCGCGCTGGGCTTCACCGCCGTCAGCATCAACGACTGGGTCAACCGCCCGCCCGAGGTCGTGGCCCTGCAAGAGGTTCAGTCGGCACCGGATGCGCAGTCCGCGACGGCTCAGATCGAAGGCGGCGGCGAGTCCACTGTTTACTGGGCCGACTCCGTCGGAAAGGCCGTCATCGTCTCGGACGGACTTCCGCAGATCGCTGACGATCAGAGCTATGAACTGTGGTTCGTGAGAGGCGATGAGTCTCCGATCCCGGCCGGCGCGTTCGCAGCGAGCGGGCAGCGAACCGAGACGTGGATCCTCGATGGCGAGATGGAGCCGGGTGACACGATCGCCATCACGATCGAGCCTGCCGGTGGTTCCCCGACGGGCGAGCCCACGTCCGACGCGGTGGTCGCGATCGCGACCTGAGCGGCTCTCGTCGCGACTACCCTGGAGCGGGTGAGTGACGACCCCCGGCCCTACCACAAGCCCGTCCGCAGACCTGCCGAGCTGTTCGACCGGCTGTTTGCTGCCGAGGACCCCGCCGAGGTCTCCCGTGTCGCGCACTCGACGGCGCAGGCGCTGTTGTCACGCGTTCGGGCCAACCCCGACGAGGCCGTCGTTGACAGGCTTATCGCCTTCACCGCCGAGCACGGGATCGACGACATCGCGGAGCTATGGTCGCGCTCACCGGCCAAGACTCTGCCTGGGGCGCTCTGGCGGCTCTACCTCGTGCAGCTGATGATCCATGACGACCCGAGCACAGCGGCTTTGACGTACGAGCGGGGGCGCGCAGCTCTCGACACGGCGGATGCCCTGATCGCCGGGGCGCCCGTTCCGGCAAGCCCCGACGAGCTCGTCACTCTCGTCGACACGATCCTGCGAGGGCTCTTCCGCGGTGACTTTGCGGTAGCTCTCGATCGCGCCGCCGCGTTCTGCCGTGTGCAGGCGGCTGGTGCCACATACCTGGCTGATGACTACGACGCAACCGAGTCAGACCGCAGCGCCGCCTTCACGACCCGCGCGCTGCGCTTGAGTGACTACGCATCCGACCTGAGCGCCTGCGCGGCCCTCTGGCGCCGCGAATCCCTCACCTGATCAAGGGCCGCAGCGCCCGACCTCGCTCCCCGCCTCGGTATCCTGCCCCGGCATCGTGGCGCGAACCCACATCATCGGTCGCGAGCCCGCAGGTTTCGGGCGTCGGATGCTGTGGGCTGGCGCGGAAAGGCGTGGGTTCAGCGCCTCCGTCCCGGTCAGCTGGCCGCAGCCGGTCAGCCCCTGACCTCGGCATCCTGCCGTGGCATCGTGGCGCGAACCCACACCATTGGTCGCGAACCCAGAGGTTTCGGGCGCTGAATGCTGTGGGTTCGCGCGTGAGCGTGTGGGTTCGACACTCGGAGCGTGCGGGTTCAGCGACCTGGGGGTGGGCGCGGGAGGACGGAGTCGCGGCGGACCTGCAGGCCACCCAGACACGAAAGTGCCGGGCCGCAGAACGCCTCTCGGCGCGAGGCCGCTCGTAGCGGCAGAAGATGGAGCCCGGGGTTACTGCGGCCCGGCTATGACAGTCTAACCGCGTCACCGGACTGGGTATTCCCGACGCGTAGGCTTCATCGCATGGCCACGACTTTCGCCCTCATGATCCAGCCTGCTGAGGCGGATGCCGACCGCACCGACTTCGCTGATACGTTCGCCTCGGTGGATCCCGAAGCCCCCGCGCTGAGCGTCGGCGAGCTGAGCACGCAGCGCGGCGACGGCATCTTCGAGTCGATCGGCGTCGTCGACGGTCACTCTCAAGAAGTCGACGCCCACCTCGACCGGCTCGCCCACTCCGCGCGGATTTGCGATCTTCCGGCGCCGAACCTGGCGCAGTGGCGTGCTGCGATTGCCGCGGTGGCCGCGCACGCCCCGGCGGGAGAGTCGGTCATCAAGCTCATCCTCAGCCGCGGTATCGAGCACGGGCCGACCCCAACCGCGTGGGTCACGCTCGCACCCGCGGCTGACTTCACCGCGGTGCGCACGAACGGCATCCGTGTTGTGACGCTCGACCGCGGCTACGACTCCACGGTCCCGGCGCGCGCGCCCTGGTTGCTTCTGGGGGCCAAGACGCTGTCGTACGCCGTCAATATGGCGGCGCTTCGTGAGGCTCGCCGTCGCGGGGCGGATGACGCGATCTTCGTCACCACCGACGGCTTCGTGCTCGAGGCTCCCACGGCGTCCCTGGTGCTGCGCCGCGGGGACCGGTTCATCACTCCGGCGCCGACCGGCGGCATCCTGCACGGCACGACGCAACTGAGCATGTTCGCCTACCTCGAGGAGCGCGGCTACGAGAGCGGGTACGAGCAGATCACGACCACGTCGCTCGCGAACGTCGATGCGGCATGGCTCGTGTCGAGCGTTCGTCTAGCAGCGCCCATCACCTCGATCGACGGGTCGTCGATCCCGACGGATGCCGCTTTCACGGCCGACCTGAACGCCTATCTGCTCAGCGCCCGCGACTGACGCTCAGCGGCGCGAATCGTTGTGACCGAAACCGAAGAGGGGGCGTAGCCGACAGGCCACACCCCCCATCCGTTCCCGGTGCTTACCCGAAGCGGCCCGAGACGTAGTCCTCGGTGTCCTTGACCTTCGGGCGGGTGAAGATGGTGGTGGTCTCGTCGTACTCGATGAGCTTGCCCGGCTTGCCGGTGCCGGCGATGTTGAAGAACGCGGTCTTGTCGGACACGCGCGAGGCCTGCTGCATGTTGTGGGTCACGATGACGATCGTGTACTCGCTCTTGAGCTCCTCGATGAGGTCTTCGATCGCGAGGGTGGAGATCGGGTCCAGGGCCGAGCAGGGCTCGTCCATCAGCAGCACGTCCGGTTCGACAGCGATGGCGCGAGCGATGCACAGGCGCTGCTGCTGACCACCCGACAGACCCGATCCGGGGCGGTCGAGGCGGTCCTTGACCTCGTTCCACAGGTTCGCGCCCTGCAGCGACTTCTCGACGAGCGCATCCTGGTCGCCCTTGGACATGCGCTGGTTGTTGAGCTTCACGCCGGCGAGCACGTTCTCGCGGATCGACATCGTCGGGAAGGGGTTGGGGCGCTGGAAGACCATGCCGACCTGGCGACGCACGAGCACGGGGTCGACGCCTGCGCCGTACAGGTTGTCGCCGTCGATCAGCACCTCACCCTCGACACGGGCGCCCGGGATCACTTCATGCATCCGGTTGAGGGTGCGAAGGAAGGTGGACTTGCCGCAGCCCGAGGGGCCGATGAAGGCGGTTACCGAGCGGGGCTCGATCGTGAGCGAGACGCCCTCGACGGCGAGGAAGTTGCCGTAGTAGACGTTGAGGTCGTTGACATCGATGCGCTTGGACACGGATATTCCTTCGGGTTCAGCGACCGGTCTTGGGCGCGAAGAACTTCGCGACAAAGCGGGCGGCGAGGTTGAGCACCATGACGATCAGGATCAGGGTCAGGGCCCCGGCCCACGCGCGCGAAATCGCGGCGTCGGGGTTGGTGCCCTGGTTGGCGTACTGGTTGTAGACGAACACGGGGAGGGTCATCATGTTTCCATCCCAGATGTTCCAGTTCATGCTCTGCGTGTAGCCGGCGGTGAGCAGCAGCGGAGCGGTCTCTCCGATGACGCGGGCGATCGCCAGCATGACACCGGTGGTGATACCGGCGATGGATGTCGGCAGCACGACCTTGACGATCGTGAGCCACTTGGGAACACCGAGCGCGAAAGACGCCTCGCGCAGTTCGTTGGGAACCAGGCGCAGCATCTCTTCGGAGGATCGGACGACGACCGGGATCATGAGCACGCTCAGCGCGATGGCGCCTTCGAAACCTGACGAGTATCCGGCTCCGAAGAAGATGACAAACACGGCGTAGGCGAAAAGACCCGCGACGATCGAGGGGATGCCGGTCATCACGTCGACGAAGAACGTGATCGCTCGAGCGAGCTTGCCGCTGTTGCCGTACTCGACGAGGTAGATCGATGTCATGAGGCCGATCGGCACCGAGATGATCGTCGCGGTGAGCGTGATCATCAGAGTTCCGGCGATGGCATGCAAGGCGCCGCCGCCGTCGCCGATGACGTTGCGCATCGACTGCGTGAAGAAGTCGAGGTCGAACCGGGCAAGACCGTTGACCAGAACCGTGAACAGCAGGGAGATCAGCGGCAGGAGAGCGACGGTGAACGCTGCCGAGACCACCGCGGTGATGAATCGGTCAGTCGCGTTGCGGCGTCCCTCGACGATGGATGCCACGACGAAGATCAGGATGGCGTACAACACCGCGCCCAGGAACACAGCGGCGACGATGTTGTAGTTGGCGACGGGCTGGTCGATGTTCAGGAGGAAGAACACTAGGCCCATGACCAGGAGGGAGCCTGCGAGCAGGAGCCAGCTCGTTCCCCGGGGGAGCCGTCCGTTCGAGAAGTTGTTGACGCCAGAACGCGTCGCGGTGGCGGTAGCGGTGGACATCAGTTGGCTCCCGAGAACTCAGCGCGGCGGTTGACGATCCAGCGAGCGATCGCGTTGACGGCGAAGGTGACGACGAACAGAACGAGGCCGGTGGCGATCAGCAGGCTCACACCTGTGCCGTATGCCTCGGGGAACTGCAGGGCGATGTTCGCCGGGATGGTGGTCGGGTTGGTTGCGGTCAGCAACTCGAAGGTCACGACTCCCGATACCGAGAGCACCATCGTGACGGCCATCGTCTCGCCGAGTGCTCGACCGAGTGCGAGCATCGCCGCCGATACCATGCCACCGCGGGCGAAGGGCAGCACTGCCATCTTGATCATTTCCCAGCGGGTGGCGCCCAGGGCGAGAGCCGCCTCTTCATGAAGCACTGGCGTTTGCAGGAAGACTTCGCGGCAGATCGCGGTCATGATCGGCAGCACCATGATCGCGAGCACGAGGGCGGCTGTGAGGATCGTGCGGCCGGTGGCTGACACCTGGCCGCTGAACAGCGGAATCCATCCGAGGTAAGTGTTCAGCCACACATAGAAGGGCTGCACGAACCCGGCGAGCACCAGGCCGCCCCAGAGGCCGAAGACCACCGAGGGCACGGCGGCGAGGAGATCGATGATGTACCCAAGGACGGCTGCCGCCCGGCGCGGTGCGTAGTGCGAGATGAACAGGGCGATCCCGATCGCGAGCGGCGCGGCCATCACCAGCGCGAGGATCGATGACCAGATCGTTCCGAACACGAGCGGCCAGGTGTACTCGAGGAAGGTCCGGCCCTTCAGGAGCGGGTTCTCGTCCGGGGGAGTCGTGAAGGCGGGGATGCTCTCGATGACCAAAAAGATCGTGACAGCGGCCAGGACCGC
>CEPH01086879.1_pt1 | contig 16720 bp, 12 predicted proteins | sample 530571 | NCBI WGS metagenome assembly CEPH01 (sample SAMEA2620413, study PRJEB7988) | marine metagenome | biome: marine biome (ENVO:00000447); feature: surface water layer (ENVO:00002042); material: "saline water (ENVO:00002010), including plankton (ENVO:xxxxxxxx)" | depth 5 m | reverse complement strand
TAACCGAACGGGTGAGCTGCTGATTTTGTATTAGTTCCTGCTCTAGCTCTTCAAATCCCTTTCCACCAATACGGGAAGGGGTTCCTTTAAAACATAGGTTCACCACCTCATCATTCAAGCCAAGTATTTCGAAGATTTGAGCGCTTTCGTAGGACTGAAGGGTGGAGATACCCATTTTGGAAAGAATTTTCCTTAATCCATAGCCAATGGCCTTTATATACTGACTCACCGCTTGCTCTTCTTGTTCTGGCTCTGTTAGCGAGCGAATGGTGTCTATAGCCAAATACGGACAAACAGCAGAGGCTCCATAGCCAATAAGCGTGGCAAAATGATGGGTTTCTGTAGCATCTCCGGCCTCAATAATAAGACTTACTCTTGCCCTAATGCCTTCTTTGATTAAATGGTGATGTACTGCTCCGGTAATGAGCAGCGAAGGAATGGAAAGCTGGTTAGGCTGTGGTTTATTACTCAATACCAGGAGGTTTGCTCCGGCCCTTACCCACTGAGCCGCTTCTTTCGCTTTCTGTTCAATAGCCTCTTTGAGTGCATACTTCTCAGGATTGTAACAAGCTTTAAGATACTGACTGTTGAACCCTTCAGGTGGTTCATTCCTTAATTTATCCAGTTTCTGTGAAGTGAGAACGGGTTGTTCAAGTACTATTTTTCGAGATGTGGGGTCATTGTCTTCCAGTAGATTATTGGATTGCCCCAGGTAAACCGCCAAAGACATCACGGCCTTTTCGCGAATGGGGTCTATGGCCGGGTTGCTCACTTGGGCAAAAAGCTGCTTGAAGTAATTGGAAAGGTGAGCATTTCGCCTGGCAAATACGGCCAATGGGCTGTCGTTTCCCATAGAGCCTATGGGCTCTGAACCACTGGCCACCATAGGCTTTAGTATGTACTTAATGTCTTCTTTGGAGTATCCGAACAGCAACTGGGCCTTAAGGAGGTCTGAGGGTTCAGGCCGGGCCGCTCGGTGGGCATTGGATTGGAATGGTTCACCCAATTCGGACTCATTGATAATTAGCTTTTTGTTCCAGCCTATATAGTCACTGGCCCTGCTTAGTCGTTTTTTAATAGATGCATCTTCTTCAAAACTGTGCTCAACTAAATTGACCAGTAGCATTTGACCGGGTTTTAGCTTACCTCTCTTCAATACATTTTCAGGAGGCACCTCTACAATACCGGTTTCTGAAGCAAATATGAGGCGATTATCGTCTGTTAGTGTATATCGCGTAGGTCTAAGGCCATTGCGATCTATGCAGGCCCCTACTTTGTTCCCATCCGTAAAGCATACGGCAGCCGGGCCATCCCATGGTTCCAAAAAGGTAGCGTGGTAATCGTAAAATGCTCTTAGTTCGGGGCTAACGGCCAAATTTTCTCTCCATGCCGGAGGAATAAGCATGGCCATAACACGCTCAATTTCTCTTCCTCCCATTACTAATAACTCTACAGCCATGTCGAGGTTGGCCGAGTCAGAAAACTCAGCCTGGCATATCGGCAGCAATACCTTTAGCTCTTCTTGGCTGAAATGGGCCGATCTGAAAAGAGCTTCTCTTGACTTCATTTTATTTATGTTGCCCTTTATGGTGTTAATTTCTCCGTTGTGGGCGATATACCTAAAGGGCTGGGCCAATCGCCACTCGGGTAACGTATTGGTTGAAAAGCGCGAATGAACTATGGCAAAGGCAGAGGTAAAGTGTGGCGCGGAGAGGTCCGGGTAGTATTCATCGAGCTGCCAGGTGCGCAACTCCCCCTTGTAAACTATGGAATGTACCGAACAGGAAGACATGTAAAATGCTCTTCCGCCCTCAAGCATAGCAGCTTTATGTTCACACAGTTTTCTGAACAAATAGAGCCTTCTGTTTAAATCTATTCCAGAGCCGGCCTCTCCCCTTATGAAATACTGCCAAACCTCCGGTTCGTTGCTACGAGCAAAATCACCAAGTTTTACTCCGTTGGTAGGCACCCTCCTTTTCCATACGCACGCCAGGTTTAACTCCGTTAGAGCCTCTTCAAGCAAGCTAAAGAAATCAGCAGTATTTGGGGTGGGAATGAACAGCATAGCTACACCATAGTGCTCTTTGTCAGGAAGTTCAACGCCCTCTTTGGCTGCCAGTTGGCTAAAAAATGCATGGGGTATTTGAGTGTGAATACCAGCCCCATCGCCCGTCTTATCATCGGCCGCCACACCTCCCCGGTGTTCCATTCGGTGCAACATCTTAAGCGCATCGGCTACCAGGCTGTGCGATGGCTGGTTCTTAAGTTGGGCAATAAAGCCAATGCCACAGGCATCCTTCTCAAACTCTTCTCTATATAGTCCTTTGGGTTTGCTCATTTTGTTCGTTTAAACTTGGCAATCGTTTACGTTGATTTGATAGCTCTTTGTAAAGTCAACCATTCTGAATTTATCTAATTTGTCTGTGTTGAAGCCAGTAGATTTCATAGACCATATGAACTCCATGCTTAGGAAAAACACGAATAAACAACTGTAAACCAACCGATTAAAACCTTAACTTATAGCATGTCCAAGATTCAGAATGAACAACTGCTTTTTGAACTCATACAGTCACTCACCAAGTCTGAGAAGAGAAGTTTTAAGCTATATGCCAACCGGGTAGGAAGCTCGCGCGAAACGAAATACATAAAGCTGTTCGACATAATGGAGCAAATGGATGTGTACGATGAAACACTAATTCTCAAAAAACTACCCAAAACCAGCAAGACACAGTTTGCCAATCTCAAATCTCACTTATACAGTCAGATTTTGGCTAGTCTGCGTCTTTCTAACCTGAAACACGATATAGACATAGACCTGCGGGAACAGTTGGATTACATTAGGGTGCTCTATAAAAAGGGGCTTTATCACCAGAGTCTGAGGCTGTTGAACAGGGCCAAAAATATAACGGGTGACTATCGAAAAGACTTATTTCAGCTGGCACTGCTCGACTACGAAAAGCAGATTAGGTCTCAGCAGGTATTTGATTTGGAAGAAAAACAGGCCGATGAACTCAACGCCCAAACTGAGCAGGCCATGAAGCGATTTATGAATGTGCAACAGTTTTTCACGCTGGCCACTAAGCTAAAAGCCCGCTTTGTGGAACACGGCATGGTGAAATCGGAAAGGGAATTAAACAATCTCAAGGCCCTCTTCTACACCAACCTGCCCGACTTTAAAGAGTCGGAGTTGGCATTCAACGAAAAGTTTTATCTATACCGAGCCTACTACTGGTTTTCCTACCTTACTTACGACTTCGAAAAGTGCATTACCTATGCCGAAAAGTGGATCGACATATTCCACGAAACGGGACTCGATAAGAAAAGACGAGCCGGGTATTTAAAAGGGCTCAATCGATTATTGCAATCGGCCTTCAGAGTAAACAGCATTCAAAAGTTTGAGCACTACTATAGCCTATTTCAACGGTTTGAACAGCAGGAAGGTCCCTCATTGGCCAGTAATACGCAGGTATTATTGGTGAAGTATAAGGCTATTCAGGCTTTCAATCACGTGTTTCTTACCACCGACTTTGAAGGCAAGCTGCCCGAAATAAAAACCATAATGCAAGAGGTGGAGGCTAACAGGAAATACATTGACAAGCACAACCTTATTGTAATCTACTATAAAGCCTCAGTCTATTATTTTGCCCTAAAACACTACAGCCAGGCAAGGCTCTACCTGAACCGGTTGCTAAACGATGGAGACAGACTGCGCAGTGATCTCAAAGGCTATGCCCGTATATTGAGCATACTCATAGATTACGACACCGGAGAAGAAGATTATATGGAACAAAAACTACAAGCCGCCCACGACTATATTGTTTTCGAAGAAAACCTGGGAAAGGTACAGCAAGTCTTTCTGGAATTTATGAGCAAAATAGGTTCTATTTTTCCACAAGACCTCAAAAAGGGATTTATGAGCCTAAAGGCAGAAATTGAAAAAGTGAATGAAGGAGACTTCTCCAAAAAAACACTGCTCTATTTTGACCTGATGAGTTGGATTGACTCTAAAATTGAGGGCAGGGACTTTGCCGAACTGGTGCGAGAGAAGCGTAAAGCCTACAGTTGAGTGGGCAGAAGCCGCATAGAGGCAGAGCCGGTTATCTACGAATTACAAAAGATTCCATAAGGATGGTTATATTTGCCTCATGTCTGATGAACGGAAGGTCATTGTCATTCTCACCTTTATTTTCCTGATTATTCTTTCGACCCGCTGGTTTAGAACCACAAAGGAAGTCGAAAGAGCAGAATGGCCCGAAATTATTACCGAATACAGAGAGGTACTTAGCCCCGAAGAAATCCAGTTAATTGATTCCGTTGTTGTACGACCAATCCTTTATAGCAACGTTACCTTTCTGGATTCACTCGATTCAGACGAAGCCAAACAGCGTTTTATTGCCGTAATGTTGCCGGCCATACTGGTGGCTAAAAAACGACTGGAAATAGACCTAAAACGACTGGAAAGCATTCAGATTAAAAAGAAATTGAATGCTGAAGACAGCCTGTTTTTTCTACAACTAACAGAAACCTATAAAACAGACGATATTCTGTTGCTTAAAAGAAGGCTGCTCACCCACCCCAACAGCATCGTATTGGCGCAAGCTGCCATTGAATCGGGCTGGGGCAAATCTCGCTTTTTCAGAGAAGCCAACAATGTCTTCGGGGTTTGGTCATTCGATCCCAATGAGCCTCGTATTGCCGCTAGTGTAAGGCGAGAAGATTACCAGGTATATCTGCGAAAATATGATCATATTGAAGAATCGGTGATGGACTATTTTCAAACCATAGCCAGAACCCCTGCATATGCCCGGTTCCGTAGAAAAAGGGCCGAAACTTCAGACATCAGGGCCCTGGTTCCCTTGCTGGATAAATACTCGGAGCGAGGAGACGAATATGTGGAGCAGGTATTTGGAATGATTCGCTACAATAGGTTTGAACAGTACGATCATCATCACTTGGACACAACATATCTAAGATACCCGCTTAAGTAATGCGCAGTTTGATAATCTTTCTATTGGTAATTGGCACGCAGCTAAGTGCCCAGGAAGGCGGAATAAGTGCCTTTGTGTATCATCGTTTTGGAGATGACAGGTTCCCCAGTACCAACGTATCGCTCGATAAGTTTGAGGCGCACCTGAAATTTTTAAAGGATGGAGGCTACGAAGTGCTCACCTTTTCTGAAGCCATAGATCGTTTAAAGAGACCCAAGAAAGGCCAAAAAGCAGTGGTTCTGACTATAGACGATGGCTACTCTAGCTTTTACGAAAAAGGCCTTCCTCTATTACAGAAATATGGCTTTAAAGCCACATTGTTTGTAAACACTGAAACGGTTGGAGGAAAAGACTATATGAACTGGTCTGAACTGAAAAAGGTACAAGAGGCCGGTATAGAAATAGGCAATCACTCACATTCACACGCCTACTTTCTCAACAAAACAGACGCCTTCTTTGAAGAGGATTTACAAACAAGTGAAGATGCTTTTATAGAACACCTGGGTACTAAACCTACCATTTATGCCTATCCCTATGGAGAGTGGAATGCTTTTATGGCCAATACCCTAAAAAAAAGAGGTTATAAAGGAGCTGCTGCTCAAAACTCAGGAGTAATGCACAGCCAGCAAAACCAGTTTTATTTGCCGCGATTTCCCATGTCGGAGTTCTATGCCAATCTCAATGAATTTAAACAGAAAGCTAACATGCATGCTCTGGTAGTAAGCCGTCAGGAAGTCAATACCAATGGTTTTTCGGGTAGCAAAAGTCTTCCGCGAATTGAGCTGGAGTTTACAGAAAACAAACTAAAACTAGAGCAATTGCAGTGCTTTGTTCAGGGAGCCGAATGTCGTAAATCCATACAGGTTGTAAAAGAAGGGTTGGTTAAGCTAAGCATTAGGCCAGACCGGGACCTAAAACGAAGGAGGACACTATTTACCATTACCGTGCCCGATAGTGAAGGCCGTTGGCACTGGTTCAGTTACCTTTGGGTAATCCCTCAAATTGCCGAGTAACCCATAAAAAAGCTTATCTTTCTTAAGTGTTAATTGTTATGAAAAAGTTGTTGCCTTTGTTTTTAACACTCGCTGCTTTAGTTGCTCCGCATTCTGGCCATCAGAAACCACAAGGTATAGACGAGCTAAGCTGGTTACTAGGTCAATGGCAACGCTTAAATGCTCCCCCCGGCACTACCGCTTTTGAGTTTTGGGAAAAACAAACAGACACAGAGTATAAAGGAATTGGCTTTACACTGAAAGATACGGATACGGTATTTGTAGAACACCTGCAACTACTCCAAGAAGACAATGCGCTCTTTTATATTGCCAAAGTGGCTGAAAATGATAATCCGGTACGCTTTAGGCTTACCTATACTAATGCTGATGGGTTTATTTGCGAAAATCCAGAACACGATTTCCCGAAAGTTATCAGCTACAAACTCGAACAAAACAAGCTCATTGCATCTATATCAGATGGTGCGTCCAGGAAGAGAGATTTTGTATTCAATAAATTGAATTAGTACCAAAACCAACGTTCAACTTATGCCCGGGCTTTAGTTTTTTCATTTTTCCACTTAAGTTTAGCAAGTAAAACCTAACCAATGAAACATTCACCATTTCTCTTGCGCTCTGTAATTTTATCCGTAATCGCCTCTTTGATTTTTACTTTTTCAGCACAAGCTCAAAAAAGAGCTATAGATATCAATGAGCTCATCAATGAAACACAGCTAATGTCCGAAGACCAGAACCTGATGCGGTTGGTTTGGTACATTCCTTTAGAGTACTGGGAAGCTTCTTTTGCTGCTGACGAGAGCATATCGGCCGATGAGTTGGAAGAAATGATTGATATTTTTGATGATTTTGAACTGATAGCCGTGATTGATGGAGAGTTTGGTGTTTTTGGTAACATAAAATACACACCAATATCTGAGGTAAGAGCCATGATTCGCCTAGAAACATCTGATGGTAAAAAACATCTGCCACTAGATGACTCCGAAATAAGCAATGATGCCAGTACGCTAATGTCTTTCATGCAACCCATGCTAGCCAATATGATGGGCGATATGGGGAAAAACATGCAGTTTTTCATGTTCAAATCTAAGGGTAAGGAAGATCGGCTTATCGATCCCTTTAAACAACATTCGTTTAAAGTACATTTGGGCGATGAGGTTTTCTCTTTTGAACTTCCGCTTGCCTCGCTCCTACCACCGAAATATTGCCCTACCGATGGAAAGAAAATGAAAGGAACATGGATTTACTGTCCATTTCACGGAGTAGAACTAACCGATAAGAACTAGCCAACTATTTTCAACTTGTAATACAGAATTGAAAAAGGTCATGTATGAGCTTCTTAAGTTCTATACATGACCTTCATTTTTTGCTTGTGCCCTACTCTACTCTACTCTACTCTACTCTACTCTACTCTAAGAGCATTTACAGGATTAATTCTGGAAGCCCGCACGGCATGATACACTATAACGGACAGCATAATTAAGAAAGATAGAAAACCACTGGCCACAAACACCAGCAAACCAATGTCTACCCGGTAAGCAAAATCGCTCAACCACTGATTCATTAAATACCAAGTAACGGGAATGGAAATCAAGAACGCCAATCCAAGTTGAATGCTGAACTGCCGGAGTAATATATTCATAATGGTTATTGGCGAGGCTCCTAATACTTTTCGAATGCCAATTTCCTTAACCTTGGTGTTGACTACAAGTATGGTTAAGCCCAAAAGGCCAAAAGCAGCAATCAGTATGCTTATTACGGTGGCAACGCCCGCTATCTTATTTACCCTTGCTTCGTTTTCATAAAGAAGTCGCAACCGTTCATCGATAAAGCTAAAGTTTAACTCTTCATTTGGAAATAACTCAGACCATGCCTCATCCAAAATATCTCTAACCGCGAGCAAATTCTGACCGGTATACTTGAAAAACACCTTGGGTATGGGGTTATCATTGATAGTAACATCGCTTATTCCGGCAAATATGGGTGACAGGTTTTGCACTATAACCAGGGGTTCTACATCTGTATGTAGCGATTGAAAGTTGAAGTTTTCTGTAACCCCAATAATTCGATGGTTACCAAAGTCGTTGCCCGGAAGCTTTTTACCTACTGGGTCTTCTAAACCAAAATAGTCAACTGCCGCCTGATTAATGATGATTGACTCCCGCTTATCCACTTCCATGTCTTCGTCAAAGGCTCTCCCTTCTTTCATGGCAATGTTAAAGCCGTCAACAAAATGAGCGTCTGTAGCCAATACATAAAACTGTCTGAACTGTCCATTCACATCGTTGAAGCCCACCTGAGTCCAGCCGGTAGATCCAAACATATGGTTGGCCGCTCCAAGACCCGATACTTCCGGATACTGGCTCAATCGTGCTTTCAATAATTCGGCATTTTCGAAGCCGGAAACTATCCCATTGAGCATTCCATTGGCACCTTCTTTCGGGTACAGATTCACATAAACCATGGCGTCTTTTTCATAGCCAACATCGCTGCTTTGTAAGAAATTAAGCTGCTGACGCATAATTAAGGAGCCTGAAATAAGAAAAATGGTGAGCAATAGTTGAAACACCACCAACGACTTTCGAAATATACCAGCTCCGCGACCTCCGCTCTTTCCTCCTCTCAAAATATTGATGAGCTTGAGGTTTGAAAGCACAAAGGCAGGATATAAGCCCGTGGCAATTCCTACCAATAAAATGATAGAGATAAGAAGTAATAGGTTCTGTAAATCAAAAATGATAGCTATTTGAGTGCCGGCCAGATGGTTGAAGGTGGGCAATAGAAACAGAGCCAAAGCTACACCAGCCAAAGTGGCAAAAGCGGTGATAAGGATGCTTTCTGAAAGATACTGCCAGATAAGGCCGCCTTTCTGCGCCCCAACTACCTTTCTGATGCCTACTTCTTTAGACCTTCTAATGGACTGACCGGTAGACAAAGTAGTGTAGTTAATGCAAGCCATTACTAACACCAGCATGCCAATAGTGGCCAGCACATAGACATACCTGGGGTTACCCACGGGCATGGAAGCTGCAGGGAAGTCGGGGTTTAAATGTATGTCTTCCAATGGTTGCAAGCCTAACTCGTATTGACCTTCTTCTATTCGGTCACCTAAAACACTGTTAATCATTTCAGGAAACTTTTCAACCACTTCTTGTGCCGAAGTATTTTCACGAAGTAATACAAAGGTCTCCGGTGCAATATTGAACCAAGCCTGCAAAGCCCTGGGGTTATAAAATCGTTCCTTATCTTCATTAGAAACGATCATATTCATCTGAAACCCGGTGTTAGAGGGCATATTGGCCATTATGGCCGATACCTCATAACTCACCTTATTGTCGTTGACCTGCAGCGTTATGTGCTTACCCACAGCTTCTTCCGATCCAAAATATTTAAAGGCATAGTCTTCCGAAAGCACAATGGTGTTACGCTCTAGTGGCTTTTGCACATTGCCCTTTAGTAGCTTAAAACTAAAAACATCGAAGAAGTTGGGGCTTACAAATGCCACTCGTTCATTAAGTCTGTTTTCTCCATCTCCTACCAAAAAATTGCTGTAGTCTACCAGCACAGTGGCCTCTACCTCAGGAATATTAGCTTCTAAAGTGGGGGCTAGTGGCAATGGTGAGGAGGTGTAGAAAAACTGCTGGCCCTGACCATAATCTTCTTTGGTCCAGGTTCGGTATATCCGGTCTCCCTTATCGTGAAATTTGTCGAAACTAAGTTCTTGCCTCACATATAAGCCTATGAGTATAAAGCATGCCATGCCAACAGCAATGCTGCCTATATTTAACACCGTGTTGGTTTTCTGTTTCCACAAAACCCGGGCTGCAACCTTAAAATTGTTTCTTGTCATGTTGATGATATTTGAGTTTGTTGTTTTGATTCGCTTGATGTTCATTGGGCGGAAGAAGCGAAGCACATCCCAACAGAAGAGCCACCGGGCGCGCCTGGGCTTTTGAGAAACCCGCCTATCGAAGAGTTCATAAATGTCTCCTTCTATTTCTTCCAGAAATTCCTGCCGGCAGTAGAGTCGCAAAAAACGCTTGGCCAATCTTGGGGGCGATATGTGCTGTTGCTTACTCAAGAACTTCCCAATGAGATATCTGTTATTCGGTTATAAAGCTTCAATCGCAAAGACTGGGCCTCGTCCAAGGCCTTCTTGCCTTGGGAAGTAAGCTCGAAATAGCGCTTACGCCTCCCGCCTCTTTCGTTGGTGGCACCACCCATTTTGCTCTTCACAAAACCTTTATCGTCCAGCCTCCTCAAGGCCGAGTGAATGGCGCTTATGTTCACAGTTCGGCCAGTCTCTTTCTTTATTTCATCCATTACAGCTACTCCGTAGGCTTCGGGGTAAAGGGCCCCAACGGTAAGTAAGACCAGTTCTTCGAATTCACCTAGATATGTACCTTTCATAAGCGTGTAATATTAGTTACACAAATATAAAACAAATATATCTTTCATATTTGTACAAGTAATTAACACTTGTTAACCTGGTCTTGGGTATGAATCGGCAGATTTGTGTAGCGAACCGTAGCCAGCATAGTTTAGGAAATAATGACCTTAACCTTGAGATTAACCAGCAAAACTGCGACAGAGGAAACCAACACCAATATGTAATAAAACCACCTATTGGTAGAATTGTCTTTCAACCTGAATATGTGGCCTTCCTGGACATAGGCAGACCAGAAGAATGGGTTCTTATGAAAATCATCTGCTTTAGCCAGATAATCTATTTTAGCCAATTTAAGACTGCGATCGCTGGGAATTCCTTGCTTTAAGTACTTAATAAAACTTGTAATGAGTTGCTGGGAGGCTTTGTCATCTACATTCCACAAACTCCCAATAACGCTTTGTGCTCCTATTTCAAGACTCCTACTGGTAAAGCTTTTGTTGCCTTCTCCACTAACCGGCCAACCTGCTCGGGAGTGACAACTGCTTAGAATCATTACCTGTGGTATAATTTTGAAATTATACAGGGCATAACGATAAAGCGTATCATAGTCGGACTTTAGCAGCAAAGGTTCTCTATTCAAGTCCAGTAGTTGATGATTACCCATGTGGTATACGTTCGATTCTTTACTGCTGGCAAATTCAAAGGCATTATTTGCTAAACCGGAGACTCCTCTCCAAGACTGTAGCTCTCGACTCACATGCTTTAGTCTACGTTCAGCCTGATGATACTGACCGATGGAATAGGTAACTGTCCGGTCGACCAAATGAATCGATGCCTCTGACATTCCGTAAGTCACATTACTTTTCTCAATGAGGTATTCATTCTCTGCATTTAAGAGCAGTTCAAAAGGCAGGTCATTAAGAATACCATCGCTCAGTATATATACCTGCTTATACCTACTCACTTTAAAAGGCACAATTAAGATTGCTCCCAAACTGTTCAAGGCAGCTGTAAGCTCTTTAAATTCTTCATGACCTCCTGTTAATGCATTTTTGGCCTGCGTGAGTTTGGTAAATAGTTCACTAACCAACCTTTTGAGTCGGTCTTTATGATGAACTACCAGATCGGTCTTCTCCTGACTTTCAACCACCTGATATATTCCATCTCTCCCTTCAAAAAAGGTGATTCGCACCACTCCTTCTTCTCTAATCAATGGTATCTTTTCCTGACCTACCAAGTTTTTGACACCACTATCAATAATTAAATAATACTTATTCCGATGGGTATTGATTGTTCTTCTAAGCATTGATTTTGTATGAAGGTCAAAGTCTGGCACCTCTGTAAGCTCTAACTCCGTTTTTTCAATGGTCTTTAAGACTTCTCTCAAAAGCCTGGCTTGTGCCCCTCCTTGGCTCAGAAATTGATTGTTCACTGTAAGTTCACCTAAACGACTTACCTCCATGGCATGTAAAACAAGTTTATTGGTTGACTCAGAGGTATTTAACTGAGCAAGAATTCGCAAAACCCCTTCAATCAGACCATAGGTATGGGTTACGTAATTCTTTCGTCTGCCGCTCATAAGTCCAGACATGTATACTTGTCTTAGATACTGAATACATACTCCTAACTTATCTTCAATGGCTTGTTGCTCTAGTTGACCTGATGTGTATTTTAGCCATAGTGCCTTTATTTCTAACTCATATAGCTCCATTTGTAAATTTGCCATATGAAAATCGGTAGTATACCTGCTTAGGCCGGAAAACCATTGGGGTTGACTATTCACCAGGTTAAGTTCCTCTTTAAGTTTCTGAGAAAGGGAAAGAGTTGAAGGCTTTGACAAGTGAGGTGTGTTCTCAATGCGCTTCAGCATAGTCGTATAAAAACTTATTAAACGATCAATGCTGTGAGGCTGAATTGCAGGGCGGCTTGGACTGCAGTTCTCAGGCAGCTCATTAAGCCATTGGCCAAACTGTTCTTTGGTAATATCACCTTCCCAATATAATTCAGTAAGCCCGGCTATGTCGCTACAATCTTTAGCCACTACTCGGTTTTGCAAATGAGCAACAATAAGACATACGAAACTGATAAAAATCGTTCGCTGTGAATATTGAGTAAGGCAGTTTAGGCAGGAATGCAATAGTCCTCTACCCATCATACATGTGTGTGTTTAATCGAAAAATATGGGGAGCACTAAAAAAATTGGGGAAAGGAATTTAGTGATAATATTTGTGATAGGCACAATAAATGTCTAAAATTAATGGCTTCAACCACACACACCTGCAATGCTTAAGATAGAGATAAGCAAAGGCTTAGATGACGAAAGCCTTATTCAAGGTATAAAGAAGGGGCGCAAACGAACGCTCCTGCATATCTACAAAAAATACTTCCCTTATATTAAGAGTCATATTTTAAAAAACTCAGGTTCGGAAGATGATGCCAAAGATGTTTTTCAGGACGCCATGATGGCCATTTTTCAAAATGTGTCGAACAAAGATTTTGAGCTTACCTGCCAGTTTAAAACCTACTTGCACGCGGTTAGTAGCAACATCTGGAAAAAGAAACTGCGGGATATCAAGGGAAAAACACTGACCGAATATCAAGATGCTTCTCACCTTGCACAAGAAGAAATTGACGATGCTGTACTAACCTTGGAGCGCTATCAGTTTTATAACCGAAAATTCAAGGAGCTCAGCGAAAAGTGTCAGCAAATACTAAAGATGTACCTCAATGGTGTGAATATGAAACGCATTACGGAACATTTTGGCTTTGCGAGTGTCTCCTATACCAAGAAGCGCAAGTTTGTATGTAAAGAAAAGCTGATTGCTTTGATCGAAAAAGACCCTGAGTACCAAATACTTGTTGGAAATGACTGAACAGGAAAGAAATGAACTGATTGATAAGTTTCTACTCAATGAGCTTGAGGGTTTAGAGTTAGCCAGATTTGAGTACCTCATTGGTTCCGATAAAGAGCTAAAAAAATCGCTTCAGTTGGAGCTTGAGCTTCGTTCTGCTCTCAATGAAAAGAGCGATTTCAATTTATTTAAATCGTTGGTCAATGATGCGCAAAAAGAGTATTTCGAAGCAAAAAAGCCCCAGACTAAACAGGTTTGGAGGGCTGCCGCAGTTTTTGCTGTGATAGCCACTTTTGGTTTTTTGATTTGGCGAAGCTCCGTTACGAAATCGCCTGAATACATCTTCGATAATTATTTTGAACCTTACGAGGCTCCTACCAACCTAAGGGGAACAGACATAACGAATATCGATGATGATTTCATGCTCGGACTTGTGCGGTATGATGAACAGCAGTATGCTCAGGCCATCGCTTTGTTCGAAAAGGCTTACTCTAAGGATTCCAAAAACTATACAGCCCGATTTCTTATGGCCGTAGCCTACATGGGCCTAAAGGAGTTTGAACAGGCTGAACCTATATTTTTAGAGTTAATTAGCGACAGTTCTCACCTTTTTCAAGATCAGGCAAGATGGTATTTGGGTTTGTTGTATTTGACAGACAATGATACAAGTAATGACCCGGCTGCCAAGCAAGTATGGACAGGATTGAAAGATACTGCCCTCAAAGCCAAGGCAGATCAATTAAAATAATACCCCAGCTTTAGTCTAACGCTGCAGCTATTTGTTTGCCTGTTGCATTAGTCTTTAGTCCCAGAGCTTGGAGTAAATGTTCCCTTTCATCGGCACTAATTTCATTTCCTCCACTTATAAGCTTATCTGCTGCAGCTCCCCTAATAATATCATGTGCGCGCATGGCTCTTGTCCCTGACATCTTTTTCAGTCTTGATTGTGAGTCCAGAATACGATTTAGCTCTTCCTGTTCTACAATATTACCATGTCTTACTCCTGCCAAGGCTTTCTTTCCATGTTTATTCTTTCTCCACATCTTATAAACCGTACTACCCAAACCCACTAAGGCACTTGCTCCCAAAAGTCCCCAACCAATAGGGCCACTGCCTGCGGCAAGGACAATACCACCCGCCAAAGCCAGACCACCCTTCAGTGCTCGAGCCACTCCTGTTTTTTTCTTAGTTTCCTGGGCATCCTCACCCAACAGGGCTACATCTTTCACCTTTTCAGATTGGCTTGATTTACCAATTCCTTTTAGCATTTCCTCTCGATCTGATGCCACTTTTGACCCAACCAAACCAGCACCTACATCGAAGGCACCTGATGCAATGGCAAACGGAGAAGCAACCTTAGCCGCTGTAGATACTAACCCGGTATTGTTAGCCGCATGGGCAAACCCTAGCATGGAGCTTCCCACACTCGTGCCTGCACTAGACAAGCTAGATGCAATCTCTGCCTTAAGCAAATGCTTATCTCCAGCCAACTGGTTTCCGGTAATATGTGAATGCAAAGCAACTCCGGCATCAATTAAAGAACCGGTGGCTCCAATTATACCACCAATTCCGGCTGCTTCAGAGCTAACCTTCAGTGCGGTGCCACTTGATGCTGGAGATATTTTAGAAATGATATCAGCTGGTTTACCAACGGCAGAACTAACCCCTTTAAGACCTGATGCTACCAACGAAGCCTTGCTACCTTTGTTCTTTTCGATATGTTGATCTACCTTTTCTGCGTCAATGCTCACTCCCATTTCTTTCAGCAAAGGAGAGCTCTGTTGATCATATTTTCCTTTGCGAATACCGAATTTTTTCCTGTACCAATTCTTAATAAAATTGCCTTGAACCACAGGGTCATTTATTTTGCTCGCACTGCGCATGGATTGTTCCCCCGTTCTTTGAACGGAACCCAAAGGTTTTGAGTCCATTACACCAGTTCCATACACTAAACCAGCATCATTATTGACACTAATTCCACCTTTAAATTGCATGATGGGTTTTCTTTGTATTGGAGGATTTCTGGAAACACCTTTCTCACCCACTCTTTGAGCCGGAGCACTTTCATTATCGGAGTTCCTTTTTACTGGTTGTAATGACTTCTTTAGCACTGCTTGGTTGGGATACTTTCTAGCTTGATACCCAAAAAGAGAAAAGGTTACCCCTAGTGTTTGCTATTAAACAAGAGATATCAGCATATTAAATTCATTCCATAGGGAGGCATATGATCTATTCGTGTTGTCCCCATATCCAATTATAAGCCTGCAAACTTCCCTCCTCACTTTCACTCCAGTTCAAGGATTTCAGATACTTCACTTGTTCTGCACTTATTTGATCAATATTGTCTATAGCATAATTCTCAATCAATTTTACCCTTTCATCGTGGTTGGGAACTTTCTTCTTTCCGGTAGACCTCGATGAGGTTTCTTCTTTACTGGCAATCGCTAATGAACTTGATGAGCTGGTCTCATGTGATGAGGAGGCAACAGTCTCTTTAGAGACCTCTCTTTTCATTATCTTGGCTTTCAACTCAGACATATATGGATCTTCTACGGAAGCTTTTGGTTTGGAAGAAGAAGAGGATGCAGCCGTTTTTAAACCATGACTTCCTGACATCTTAATGATTGTAGGGTCTTTCATTAGGCCACTTCCAGCAATCTCAGTACAGATGAGATTAAAATGTCTGACTCTGGGTGGTTGTCCTCCTTTATGCATAATGCTGTGTGTTTCAGCATTAAGTTCATTATATTCAGCCTCCCAGTCGTGACCATCAACAGTACCATATTCGTCTTTATTGCCCAGCATATGCCCTACCTCGTGCGGAATATCCTGTGGGTCTTCCTCTCCCCATTTGGTCATGCTCTCTGTTCCAAAAAGCCCTCTCACTCCATGGGACTTTGATTGTTTAACATTTTCTATTGTATAATTGGTATAAGCCTTTTCTTCACTCCTTACTAACTGTACCTCTATTGGAAAGATTATACCCTCATCTTTAATCGCAAATTTATTACTCCACTCACCTTGTACCTGACGACTCCACGCCTGAACTACAGAGTCATCAGCGGCTGTTTCGATTCTAATGTAGACCAGAACCTTAGGCCGTTCTTCCTTTTCATGAAGTCCGTATATATAAATGGTGAATTTACTTTCCCATTGATACGAAGTAGCACTGTCTTTACCGGGGTCTATCAACTCCTGGCTTATTGACTTGTTGACCTGAATACTCTTGACTTTTTGAACCGGTTGATTAGTCAATGACGCAATTATGAGTTTACGGTTATTTACCGAACCGGTGGTAGATTTAAAACCCATGGCTTTCTCTCCCATCTTATCGGCCTCCTTTTCTAAACCTGCATCATCGTTAATATTTATCTTGTGTTGGAACTGTATGGTTGGTTTTACTCTGCCCTGCTTTTGTTGTACCACATGCCAGGCTTCGTGTGGCAAGTGTTTTTCCTGACCGGGTGCTAAATGAATTTGATT
>CEPH01081736.1_pt1 | contig 16787 bp, 14 predicted proteins | sample 530571 | NCBI WGS metagenome assembly CEPH01 (sample SAMEA2620413, study PRJEB7988) | marine metagenome | biome: marine biome (ENVO:00000447); feature: surface water layer (ENVO:00002042); material: "saline water (ENVO:00002010), including plankton (ENVO:xxxxxxxx)" | depth 5 m | reverse complement strand
TTGTCCTTCTTGCCGCTCCTACCGCAAGGCTTACCGGTCTTGCAGTCGATCCAGCCCTTGCCTTTGTTTTGACTGAACCACTTGCGTAGACCACCGGACGTAGCAGACTTCTTCTTAGCCACGCTTTTTCTTGCCGTTCATCGGCTTCTTCTTGACTCCGGCTTTGGCTTTCTTAATGCCCTTCTTCAGGCCGTTGCCGTTACCGCCAGCCTGCTTAGCCAGGATCTTCTTCCCGAACGCAGTGTCTGCAAACTTGCCGTTCTTTGATTTGCCGTTCATTCGTGCCATTACTTATCTCCCTACGTTTTTGATTCTGTAAGCTCGTGTTTGTTCTCGGGTGTAGCCCTTACGTTCTTCTCTATCCATTTGCTTTTTGTCTTTGCGATTAGCCCCTCTCCGGTTCTTTTCAGTCGGGGAGCCGTAGTATCCGGTACCTTTCTCTGTCCCGGCTTTCTTTTTGGCGAGACGTTTGCTTGGCGGCTTGCGACGACCAGTCTTGGAAGTCTTTGCAAATTGTTTGGCAGCGCTACTAATAAATCGGACGATTGCCATTACTTCTTCCTCTTGCTCTTGTTGCCATAGTTAGCAGCGCCAACCTTGCGGCACTGTACGATTCGACCTGATGCATAGGCAGATGGGAAGACCTTGGCCTTCGCTTTCACCTTGTGGTAGCAGGCATCCTTCTTACCTTTTTTCTTCTTAGCCACGAGAGCGTCCTTTTTTCTTGCCGTTGCTCTTGCCCTTCTTCTTCTTGGTGACCTTGGCCATCGTCTTCTTTTTACCGTTCATGCGTCCTGGCATTTTGCGAGCTCCTTTCGAGCGTCGAATTGTTTCATAAAATCAGGGCTGCAGTTTTTGTAGTAGCCCTTTTTCTCTAAAGAAAGCGATAGAGCATCGAGCTCTGACAGTGATTGGATAAGCATCAGAGGATAGGACTCCTCAGTCACACTCCCCCACTGTTCGGGGTCGTTGGTGTCGTCCTCTGGAACCTCGTCGCTGGGCTCGAATACGATCCCCCAAACGTCATCTTGCAGCCACTGAAGATTCAACTCTTCTACTGCCTCTCCCAAACCGATCGTGTCAGGCTGGTAGGCGATGATGTAGATCTTCTTGTCGTCCTCTGCAAACTCTTGGTACCACCTAGCGGGGTGTTCAGAGGTCAACTCAATGCGGTAGTCGTCGGTATCCAAGGTCTTCTTGGCAAACGGGCAGGGTTTGTGGCCGTTGTAGTGATCGCTCGGGACATCAAGATAGTTCTTGGTCCAGTTGTGGATCTCTTGTTTGACCTGCTCTAGCGTGATCATTTTTTCTTTCTAACCCGTCGGGTCTTCTTCTTGTTGGCTTTGGCGCATTTCATGCACCCACATCCTTTTGCTTTACCTTTTACCATACAGGTAAAGTCGGATCAGAAGCCTCCGAATCTCTCGAACACCTCAGGCTGTAGGAGCTCACGCTGCTTCTCCGTCTCTTGAATGGACCGTTTGATCTCTTGGAGAACTTCTGGAGACAAAGAGACGGGTACCTGAGTGGGAGTAACTGCCTGCCTCTGTGAGGTGGTGGGCATATTCAGCAACACTTCTTCTGGAGTCTGCAACCGCTGCGGTCTTGATGCTGCTTCTTGCTGGAAGTAAGACCGGATCTCTGGAGGCATACGGTCCATCATGCGTAGAGAACGTGGAGTCTCCATGCCTTTCACCGCAGCCTTGATCTGCTGAGTTGTAACCGGTAGGCGGAAGCCATACTTACGTTGGAACTCTGCGTTGATCTTCTCGCCTTCGGCTACATCGCCCTTGCGCACAACAGCATCAATCCATCTCCGACGTTGCTGGTTGATCTGATCTCTCTGGCGCACCATGTACCCGTCAATGTCACGGCTGTACTGAGGCAGAGAAAGGTTTGCACCCAGAGCTCTAAGAATTAGGGATGACGGGCTTTGGTAGTCGACCAGTGTGCCGTCAGACTTCTTGATGGGGATCAAACCATCAGGGGTCATGTTCTCGTAGTCACCATAGAACTTCTGAGCGGGGGACGCAAGACTCGTAAGGAAGTTGCTCTTGGCATCAGGTGCCACCTGCAGTGCACGCTGGAGTGCAATACCACCAGGGACGGATCTTGCCATAGCGTCACCGATCAGCTGGACATCTCCCTTCATCACACCCTCAAAGGCAGATGCAGAGATGCCTATGACTGGAGGCACCACAAATGGGAACTCCCCTCTGGCTAGTTTCTCAGGGTTGGCAAACGCTTTGTAAGACTCAATCGCTCCACCTCGAGACAGGTCTGCACCGATGAGTCCCTTTGCTCCTTCGTAAATCAGAGCACTTACACCGATCATGCGGAGCGGGTCAGCCAGTCGGAAGGGAACTTCTATGTCGGTGCCTCGAATGAACCGTTGTCCTCCTTGAACCATGCCTCCACCGATAAACGATGAGGTCAGGGTACGCAGACCAAACGACTGGAACTGCCGGAGCAAAGGGTCAGACAGGGGTCCACGCATAAACATCATCGGAGTACCCAAGATGTCAGCACCAAACTGGAACTGCTGCACGGCCTTGGTCGCGTCGTACCTAAACGCCTGTTCTGTCACAGAGTCGCCAAATACCGTCCTGCCATCTGCTCCCTTGTTGGCTAGTCCACGAGCCAGATAGTTGTGCTTCATGGCATGCACCGTAGTCAAACGGTTCATCCATTCAGTTTTCTCAAACCCCTTGAGGCTAAAGTCCACAACCTTGTTGACGTCGAAGTTGGCACCCCGTGCAATGCGCTGTGCGTCCATCAGTCGGTCAATGTCAGAGATAACATCGCCCATAATCCCTGCTTCTTCAGGGAACTCAAGGACCTCTTCCAGAATCTCACGTCGTTGCTCTGGGGTAATTCTTACGCCGTAGTCCATGCGGCGTCGTGCGTACCGGGTAAGGTCATCTGCTGCGTTTGCCATCCCTTTGATGGTGGCTTCCATACCTACAATCGTTTGCAAGTGCAAGAAGGGCTGCTGAAGGTTCAGCAAGATAGAACCAAAGTTCATACCAAGGTGGGATGCATACAGGTAACTGGCTGCGTTGTTCCTCACAGGGTCGATCAGCTCTGCTGCGTCTCGGCCAGCAAAGTACTTGATCTGCTTCATTGCCTCCTTCATGGTGGGGCTGGCGTCAGACAGTCTTTGAGCAAGAATACTGTTAGCAAACTTCTCCCCCACTGCCTGTGCTTGGCGTGTAGCAAACGTCACAAGGCTGGCTTGGTCGGTACGCATACCCAGTGCGGCAGGAATGATTGTCTCTCGGAACAACTCGTAGGCTTTTTCGCCCCGCAGCTTGGACAGTTCTGGTGCTACCTGCGCAGTGTCGGAGGCTACGGTACGCAGCTGGTTACCTACCTGCTCAAGAAGGTCAGCACGTGTCCACCCCCCTGGGGGTGCAACACTATCTTCAAACACCTGCATCAGACGAGGTGCTTCTGCGCCTTTCTTGTACGCTCGTGCCCGCACTTGCGTCACGCTCTCGCCAAATCTCTCTGCTCCCTCAGGGGTAAGCAGGGACTCTCTTTGTGCAAGCCGCTCGAGGTCGGTAATCTCGTCGATGTAGAGGGCGTGGTCTCTTGCTGTCTGCAGGTGGTAGGTTTCGTAGCTTCGGTTGAAGTCGATGCGCCGCATGGGCACAATACGTCCCTCTGCTTTGTTGGCGTCTGCGTACCTAATTACCCTTTGACTCAGATCCTGGTGGTATTTGTATCCGCTTGCTGTTTGACCCCCCACTGCCTCTGTTGCACGACGGGCTCGGTCCAGGTCTTCGGGTAGGTATGCCACCTCGTCGATATTTCTACGTGCAGACCGGCCAGATGCAAACATCTGAGACATCTCGTTACGAATATCTCGTCCGCCCTTGACGTCAAAGGTGGGCCGGTCAAGGCCGGTAGCCTCCACAAACTTGAATGGTTCGTTGGGTCCTCGCTTGAACGTGTAGAAGTCCATCTGGTTACGTGGGAAGTACGAGCCGCCAGCGAACAAGTCGTTGGCCATACCTCTGGTCATCAGGTCTACAAACTCATCGTCCCCAATATTCAGTGGCTTACCGGACATCAGGTTTGCCCGCATCTCTCTACTCATCAGACGATCAAAGAATCCAGGCAGCTGGACTGATTCGTCGATGTGTGGGCTCTGCAGTGCGTTCTTCAGCCGGATGACTTTGTTGGGGTCAATCAGTTCTTTGGCTGCTTCTAGTCGTTTGGCTCCATCAGCCATGCCTTCCACTGCACGAACCTGGTCTAGGCTAACTCCCTCTTTCAGATAGTTCCTAGACATGCGTAGACGGAAGCTGTCACGGTGCGCCTCCGCTAGGTCGTACAACCCGCGCTGTCTTAGTACGTTGTCCAGTCCACCTGCCGCACTGAAGTCAAAGATCTTGGACGATTTGGTCGTTTCGTCAATCGGGATGATGTCGTCGACCCCTGTCTTGACCCGGAAGATGGCACCATCAGCATCTTCTACCAGCTCTCCACCCTTCTTCTGGTAGATCTTGTGCAGTTCTTTGGCCTTTTCTAGGGCCACCTCTTCTCCATCTACGGTCGTGAACTTCTGGATGTAGTTGGTTCGAGTGATGTTCTCGACCTTGTCCATACCAGCCAGTTTGATGTGCATGAGGTCGAGGTCTGTCTCGATCTCCTGCCGTAGTTTGATGTCTTTGATCTTGCCTGGGTTGCGGTACTGGTGGATACTGATCCCTCGTGTCTCTAAGTAAGAGGCCAAGGAGGGGTCGACAATGGCTCGAGTCTCGTCCGACAGGTTGCGGATGACTCTCTGCATGTTGGTTACCGCTTCACCTCCTGCGGTGCCCATCAGCATTTCGTTACCGTTACGTGCAAACAGAGCACTCAAGCTGTTCTTGACATGCTGTCCAAACACACGGCCACTCGCCCGCAGCCCTGCTGGGGTGAACATGAATGCTAGATAGACAAGAGGGTTTGTGGCTACATCGACCAGCGCAGCTCCTACGCCTTTGTCGTCATAGCCCAAGTCCTTCTTCATCCTGTCTGCGTATGAGTCCCGTTGTATAGGGCTCAGGTGGTCAGGACTAAAGAAGGTATCTACGACGCTCCCGAAGGTCGCTTCGTCATCCAAGATCTGGGTGAGAGCGACCTCCGGGGCATCATAGAAATGTAGCGGGCCGAATGGGCTCGCTTGGATCTGGCTCATCGCCGCTTAGTACGAATCCGAAGAACGACAGTCTCAATGGTTTGAGTGCCACTAGCGTGAGCAAACTCAATGTTGAGGAACTTGCCTGCGGAGATGATGTTGTTTCGCTCGTCAGTATCAGAGCCTGAACCATCAATAGTCAAAGCGTTGTGGCCGGTAGCGATTGCATCTCCACTGCTGTTGTCTCCAACAAGGAAGGTGCTGCCTGAATCGACAACAGCGATGTCATCATCGAAAGCGACTTTGACTTTTCCGGTGGAGCCCGCATCAGACGCATTCACGTAGATGTGGTCAACCACGGTTTCCCGGTCGGCATAAAACAAGTGTCGCACAGACCCTGTAGTGATGTCGCCCTCAGCTCGGAAGTTAAGGGTGACGATCTGCATGTCGTCCGGAATAACTGAAACTGGTAGTGGGTTTTCACCTGGCATTAGTTACTCCTTACGCTTGAGCGGTGTTGAATGGCATGCACAACACTGTAACGTGTGGAGCAGTCAAAGCGGTAGAATCAGAGCCCAGATCAAGAACCAGACGGTCACCGGCTTCGACGGTGTTGGCATCGGGAACTCCACTAGCGGTCACCAAAGTAAGTTCGGCAGTGCTGTTAGCAGACACGCCACCGCCACTACTGGCATCCAAGTCAAAGCTTGCGGTGGTGATGTCTTGACCGGCTTGGTTAATAGCAGTGCCGGATGGAACTTGCTTTACGTGAGCAGTGCAAGCACCGTCAGCTGCGGTACCAACACCAATCCAGGCCTTGAGAACCACCATCTTGACGGGCGCGATGCCGATAACAGCATCAGCAATTTCGGTGCCTTCGGCAAAGTAAGACATGGTAAAGGCGCCATCCGGGATGCCGTCCTTCAAAAGGTTATCGACTGATTGTCCAGCCATCGTAAACTCCTTAGATCAAATCCATTACAGAGGGTTGGGCTGGGGCGCCCGGGATAGAATTAGGACTGGTCGCCATACGGAACGCCAGGTCCTCCATAAGGTCGACTCTAGGTTGCCCACCTAATACCACCGCACCTTGCGGAAGTTGTCGACCCGCCATTACTTGGTTGTATGTTTGAGGGCTAGCCGCCGCCAGTCGAGCAAGCGATGCAGCCATATTGCCCTGCAGTTGTTGGTATTCCTTCTGCCTCTGGCGGGCGCGATTCATCTTCGCTGCGCCCTTTTCGGTAGAAGCCAGAAGTGCGTAGCCTCTCAGATTATTCAGTCGGGCTCGCTCTTGGCGGGCTAGAGGGTCTCCTGTGGTGATTCCTCCAAGACTCCCCAAAGCTTCAAACGGAGCCCTAAGAGCAGGGATACCCGCACCCAGCTCAATGCCTAGGATCGGAGCTATGCTCTGCATGGTATTGAACTGACTCATTAAATCATCCCGAGTGCGCTCTGGCTAGCCATGGGTGCCATTCTACCTGCTAGAGCCGCTGATTGGGCGGCATAAGCGCCACTAGTTCCAAGAAGACTGGCCAGTTCTGCAGTCCGTGCAGGCATAGGATCTGCCCCTACCTCTGCCAAAGCAGCAAGTGCTCGCAAGTTGTTTGCCTCTGCCCGGGCTTCTGCCATAGCAACCATTCTTTCTTGGCGTGCCATAGCGTTTTGTGCTGCACCAAGAGACAGATTCTGAAGTTCCAACTTGCGTTGTTCTTTGGCTGCCTGACCTTCCAGAGCCAAGAACGCAGGCGTAGCCAGAAGACCCAAGATACCAAGAGGACCTCCAAAAGCAGCAAGCGTTCTCGTGCCGAGGCCTGCGCCACCTCCTCTAGTGGTAACAGTTTTGGCCAGTGCTTGGGCTCTGTTTACCGCAGGCCCTCTGTTTCGTCCTACGTTACCTTTGCCGCTTGGGCCCCCAGGTCGAGGGAATCGCTTAGCGTCCTCAGGATCAAAAGTAATACCTGGAGCGGCTCTTGCAACACCTTGGGCACGTGCCGCCTCAGCATCGTCGAGTGCTTTTTGGAATGCGTTACGGACACGCGGGCCAGACTTGGCGGGATCCTCTATTTGCGTGGCAGGGAGACCGGTTGCCTTAGCTCGGGCCTGGCGCTCACGTGCCATCTGAGTCAAAGACTTATTGCGGTCTTTGAGTGCTCGAGCCTGGGCTGCTTTGTCAGTCTCTGCTTCTGCCATACGCACGGCGATTGCGTGCCGCTTCTCGACAGGAAGGCCTGTAAAGTCTTTGCCTCCAACCTTTGAGCCAGGTGTGCTGAGCTGTTCGTAGTACTTGTTGACCCTCTTAGCAAAGGCTGCGTCCTTTGAACTAATGTTCTCAACATCCTCAAAGCCAGGCAGAGAGCGGAACACTGCATCATCAGTCTGTACAAAGCCGAGCTGACTACGCAAAGGAGTTTCAGTAAGACCGGCTGCTCGTCCCACAGATGCACGAGGGTCAGGATCACCAACGCGGAGACCTTCTGCTCTTTGTCGTGCAGTCAATGGCCTGCCTACACCAACCCGAGGAGTTTGCGCAGTGGACATGGTCTTGTCGGTCGTGAAGGCTCTGTTACCCCCGCCCCCTTCAACAGGAAGCGCACCAACAAAGCCCAGTGCTCGGCCCCCCCGCTGCAGTGGGGGAGCTTTAGCAGCCAACTCTGCAGTTTCTTCTGCGACTGCTGCCTCCAGCAGCGGAAGACCAGAGCCCCGCATCTGACCTGCGGTCATGATTCGAGCAGGACCCCCTCTTCTCATTCGAATAGGCTGGTCTGCAACAGGTCCTACACCCGCTCTTTCACCTGCCCGCATGGACATAACTTCATTGACGAACTGTCGGTTCTGCGCACGCATCACCTGGTTACGTCGAAGTTGTTCTCCTCGAGCTCTTGGAGTGGCTTCTCCTGCTCGAGGCGTGCCCTTTAGTCTTTGTCCCTTAGTCGTTTCTATGCCTCTATCGGGATCTCGGTCCACCAAGTTGTTGAGGTGCAAGCCGATTGCTTTGTTCTTTTTGGTCAGCTGCTCGGCGGTGTCCTCTGGCATACCAAAGGCTCTGGCCAGCTTCTTCACCGACTGGTCAGTCTCGGGTCCAGGTGCGGCCCTTTCAACAATGTCGTTGATCAGCTCTCGAGTGACCGACTGTTCTCCTCCAAGCTGAGACAGCGGAACGCCAAAGTCACGCAAGCGAGAAGTAACAAGGCGTGCGTACTCGTCCCCCTCGTCTACTACCTTGAGTCCGATTCGCATTCGCCGTTCCATTCCCGGCACGGCTCTTTCGGCAGTAGGTCTCTTAGCAGCTCGCTTGGCTCCGAATCCAGCATCTCGAACCACATCGCGCAGCATGCCCTCGGTAACCAAGTCTGCTGTATTGAATCCAGGAAGGAGACCCTGTCCCGGGATCGGCCCTCTTACCCTTTGGGCAAGCTGTCGACGCAAAGCAGCAAGAACTTCTTCTCGCTGGTTGGAGGTCAGGTTTTCAAGATCCAAAGGGAGCTGGGACATCAAGACACCTCGCGTTTACGCATATTGGTGAGTCGCACCGCAGCGCCTGCAGTGGTAAAGGCACCTAGGCCTACTCGGCTTATATCGTCGGACTCGTCATAACTAGCGAACAGGAACGCATTCTTTCGCTGGACACATCGTTGGTTTCTCAGTTCCCACAACCACTTTCGGACAGACTTGGCGCTGATGTCTGACCCTTCAACTTCCAACAGGTGTTCGTCGGGGGTGACTTGGATCAGGTGCAGCCTCTCTGGGTCGGGGTCAGACAACGGAGTCATAGCCCCCTTCTTCTCAGAGAACTGGTCGACCAACGTCTTGACTTTGCTTTTCCAGTCGATCATTGCTCCAAGAACCTTAATCCTGCGTCGATCTCATTTATCAACATATCGGCTGTTCGCTGTTCATCTATTTGCCGTCGGGCCGCTTCTTGGTTGGCTTGGAAGTTTTCATCTGCGATGATTGCAAGTTCGTTCTCAAGCTCTGCGACCAAAGGACTCAACTCAGGATCCATCAGCTCTGCCAAATCCATTTGTTCTTCTTGAAGACCCTCCAAACGATCCAAAGCACCAAGTCGGTTACTGATCAAGTCGCTCAAGGCTTTGCCCATTCGAGGATCGAGTTTGGCAAAGATCTCTTCGAACTCTGGGTTGATGTTGCCTTGGTCATCAAAAGCAGTTTCGAGGGTACCCAAAAGAAGTTCTGACGCTGCATCTGCTCGCTCCTCTGCCGTAAAGAAGCGGGCGGTCGTGTCCGTGGTCTGCTTGCCCATGTCTTCCAAGAACGCCATCGCAGCTTGCGCTTTGAAGCCCAGTTTGCTGTGGGCGTCTTGCTCATCACGAATCTTTTCCAGGGCGATTCTTGATGCCTCGGTGTTGGCAACGTCTTCTTGAGATGCAAGTGACATGCTGAGCTTAGACGCTTCATCGCTTGCTTGAAGAGAGTTTGCTTGGGAGGTAACCATAATGGCTTCTGCTGCGGAGTGCAGTTGCTCCAAGGACACCCCGTACTCTGCTTTCAACTGAGCAAGGCCATCAATCATTTGCTGAGGGTCTCCCCCACTACCCTCTACGCCTCGGAACAACTTCTGCAATCCCAAGAACAAACCTTCGGAGGCTCTCTCTCCGCCCTTGCCCAATCGAGACAGAGCCTGCGATGCCGTAACAAGACTTCCTGCCTCGAGTCCTTCATAGTCTGTCTTGTACGACTTAAGGGCTTCCGTAACATTTTCTTGCACTTCCTCAGCGGTATCGTCTCCACTGGCTCCGAGTATGCCAGTTGCGCCGGTCGCAAGAGCAATGCCTCCCAAGATGGACCACACAGTACCTGTAACAGCAAATCCTGCGACTCCCAAACCAACCAGTAGTGCAGACCCTACTACGCCTATTTCTTCGCTAACATTTTCAGCGGCATCAATCACGCTACCAAATATGCCGCCCAAATCCCCAAATGCTTTTGACTCTCCTTGACCCGGAAGGAAAGTAGTTCCAATATCTGAGGGCATATTCAACGCTTGTTTTGCTGCCTCGTAGGGGGTCATGCCAGAAGCAATCATGCTTTGGTATGAGCGGTTGAACGCAGCCCCCATCTCTTGCATCTCGTCATCGCCCCCGACTCCAAGCATCCCCCCTCTACCAAGAGCTTGAAGTGTGGCTTGTTTTGCCTGCAAGGCCTGCGACACCGCTGCGAGTGCGTTCTTGTGCACCGTGTCGTTGCCCATCTCGTTAACGTACGAAGTAAGACTTTTTTGGAATGTTTGGTCGTAGCCCAGGATTCCCCCTTGTTCCTTAGCAATCCTACCTGCGACTTCTCCGCTCTCTCGCTTGAGCCTACGCATCTCTTTTTTATTCTTTGCGATTGCCTCATTGCGCCGATTGAAGAACTCTGATCCTGGCTTCATGAAGCTAAGGGCTTGTGCGTTTGGCATTCCAGACACAGCTGCACCTGCGGTCGGACCAAACTGAGACACGAAACCCTCTGACAAGATAGAGCTTGCGTCCATGCGGGCTTCGTTCATTCTTGTGTTGTGCAACTCTCCCTGCCTAGCAAGTGTTTCGCCTCGCCGCTGCTGGAGACCTTGCATCAACTGGCTAACCATGGCCGCTTGGATCTGAGGATTTCCTTGGAACTGTGACATGGATTAGTAACCTACTGTTGCGGGGAAGTTTACTGGTCCTCCCGATTGCGACCCGGCAGGGTACATGTATGTGTTGTATCCCGCTCCGTGAATGGTTTGTGCAACACTAAACAACTCCCCAAGAAGTCCAAGCACCCCAACTTCAGTCGGAGGCAAAGCTGAGATGATGTTCACCATTGCATTCGAGCCCGTAGCGGCTGCGTTTGCCAAGGCGGTTGATGCTTGCATTCGCAGTGCGTCGTTGGCTTGTTGCATCCCGGTGTATACCTGCACTGCTTGGTTCATGGCTTGGCTCTGTTCAGCCACCATTCCTGCACCCTGCATGGTCACCTGAGAAAACAAGCCTGTCATGTTTTGGATCGCGGACGACTCCAGCTGTGCTTGGGCTTGGAAGGTGCCTGAGATTGCCGTGTCGTACTGTGCAGCACTTGCAGCGATAGAGGCTGCGGCTGATTGTCCTCGAGTAGAGTCTGCTTGGATCTGGGCTCCCACGATCTGTGCAGGAGATGCGCCAGCAGCCGCCATTTGAGAAGCCATCTGAACTGACTGTTCGCCCGCTGCTCGACCTGCGTTGATCGCTTGAGCCGCCATGCTCTGGTGGCGAGCAGCCTTCAAGCCTTCTCGAGCTTCGTCCATGTTGCCGCTGATAGCAGCAAGTGCATCTTTCTGGCCTTGTTGGATTGCGTCTTGTGCTTGTCCGGTGGAGGACTTGATAAAGTCCATGCCTTCTTGCAAGTACCCAAGACCTTCCTCTTTGGCAGCGGCTACGTCGGTAAGTCCTTCTCCCGTAGCAAGATCTGAAAGTGCACCCATAGAAGTATCAAAGGCGCCACCGAACTGGTCGAGCAAACCTTCTCGGTAGTCGTTGATCTGATCTGCAACCCTCTGCCGACTATCCATCTCCTGCTGGAAAATGTCGGGGAGGTTGATTCCTGACATCTGACCCATAGTGCCTTCGAAGAAGTTAAGGCTCTTAAGGTCGCTGTAGAGCTGTCCAGTCAGGTCGCTTCGGATACCTTGCCGGGTGCCTCGTCCTTGGTTTACTGAAAAATTTCCGTCAAGCGGAAAGGATGCAGTGGAGTTAGTCGGTCCAGCAAATGCCGGACTAAAGCCGGGGCTGGAGTTTTGGCCAGGCATAAAGAATGGGTTGAAGGTGCTCATGACTGGGTATATGCCTGACTGGTCTTGGTGTCCATGATCTGTCCGTTACACACCATACTCTGAAGCCGGTAGTCCACATCGGGACAGAAGATGCGGATTCCTGGCGTCAGGGTAAAGCCTAGCGGTCCTTGCACACCGCTGAAGGTAGAGTCGGACCCAAAGACTGCGGGATAGAGTGAAGAGCCTTCAGTCAGAGACGCGACGTTTGTGCCGTCTGGTTTGACGGGTGCATTTTTGCTGCTGACCTCTTCTCCGTTGTCGTCGTAGAGGATGCCTTGGAACTTGCAGGCAGTATCTGATGCGTTGTTGCCTGACACATCTATGACGTGGATTCGGGTTTCATCAATCTGTTTGAAGTAGTGATGGTCGTCAATCTCGCTAGCACCTCTCGCTGTGCGGGTCGGTATACCTACTTGGTGACCAGTCATCTCCACAAACACAGGGCTGATACCGATCTTGGCGCTGGCGCTGCAGTCCAAAGAGGTCATCAGAGTGATTGTCATAGCGCTTGAGCTCTTGCCCACGCTTTTGATCTGTGCTTTGTTACCGACCTTAGACTGGTCTGTGTCTTCCAGCACGTACACAAATGCTCCCACACAGCTGTCTGCAGCAACCTGGCTGTTGCCGTTGCCTGCGGTGCAGGTCAAGCTGGTGCTGCCGTGGCCGCTAGAAAGAGTAAACAACGTAGGTCCAACAATGTCCATCAGTGTCCTGCGTACGTAGGACTGCTGGGTGTGGTTGCTGCCATCATGCGTCAAGGCTTTGCGGTCACGCTCGTGGTTGGCTACGTAGATACGCGGACGCCAGTAACCAGCTACGGCGGCATCTCGAGTGTTGACGTTGTTGGCTACATCTGGGTGGTTCATCAACCACAACGCACGGTGTACGCGATCCCCTCCGAACGTGGGGGAGTAACCCCCGCTTGCTCCAAATGTCTCTGCATTCGGGAAGTTTGCAGGTTTGACGTCCGTGAAAGGTAGGTCTTTCAGTTCCGTCATGCTAGATGTTTCAAACCACGTGCACGCTGCGTGTCCCTGAACTGGGTTGTAGAAGAACAGAGAAGAGATAAAGGGGTCAAATGCCACCTTCAGCTTGTCATGGTTGTCTTTCCACTTCTCCCGAATCAAGGTGTCGATCACAGACATGTTGTCAAGTGATCCGTTGGTACCCACAATCTTGACCCCTCTAGGTGCAATCGTAAACAACTGAGACGCCGCTACCGCCGCAGCTTGAGGATTGACGGTGCCCACCATGCCTTCGTGTAACTCACGCACCATCACGCTTTGTTCTCGACGGATGTGGTAGAGGCGGTCCTCACTCAGCCCCAGCATGTTGGGTCCTGTACGCACTAGCGACAGGATGCGGTTGGAGGGATCGCTAGGCGTGTACTGGTTCTGTGGAGGGAACAGTTCTGGTGCATACTTCTCAACTTGAGAAAACTTGGTTTCTCCCCCACCGCGATAAGGATCTGCTGCGGTGAACTCGTCTTCGGTTCCCTGGTTAAGGGTAGTGATTGCAGGGGGGGTGATGTTTGCAGTCACCAAGATGTTGTCCAGGAACTTAGCGGCTCCTGCTTGTGGCATGTTGTCGTCGAAGCGCAGGGGTCCCGTGTAGAGCGGACGGTACAGCAGTTCGTCTTCGTTCAGTGTGTAGAAAAACACAACACGCTGACGGGTAGAAGCTGTCGCACCTCCAGCGGTGGTAGGTAACACTTCAATACCAAAGTTAGTCAGGGTGTTATCAAGGGTCTTGTAATCATCTAGCTTGATCAGTTTGTCCAAGAACAAGGTGTTGGGGGCAAAGTTGATAGCCTCATCTTCTGTGCGGGGTGACCGATAGAAGAAGGCGTAATCATACTTGCGGACGTCATAGCAAAGCTCAACGCAGGTGTACTCGCGTCTACCTCTAGGCACAATCTGAGGGCTGCTGATTTTGGAAATCAGGTCTTCGTTCTCTTCGTCATACTCACGACCCGATACACCGCAGCGACCGATAGTGCCGTACTTGAAAGAGGACTTGTCGATACGCGCGATCTGGGACATGCCCGACGTGCGTCCAGTCTTGGAGTCGAAAAGCTGGTATGCAAATGCGTAGTTGCCACGCTCAAACTTGTGTGACTTGAAGAAGTCATCCGTGGTGAACTCAAAGATCTGGCTGACCTTCTGGAAATCTACGCCGTTGATTGTGGTCTTAGCAATGACTCCCCACTGAAACTCACGACCTGAAGGCAGTATGCCTTGGTCATACAGCGAGGTGATCTCAAACTTGCTGGCGGAAACATTCGTGGCTACCTTGACAAGTCGACCTAGAGCTTCGGGGTCATTCCAGTACACGTCGAAGGTTACATTTCCCGCAAACGTACCAGCCTCGCTAATCTGCCAAACCAAGTCAGAGTTGACTGAGGCTTGGAGTGCGCGGTCAACAGGAGACCGAGCAACGATCAAAGACTGCAGGAAGTCTTTTGCTTGTTGGTCAGTAACTCCGGTTTGGCTAGTAGAGGACTGGCTCGACCAGTTACCGGGGGACGTTGTGTTGGCACCTACCTCAAACCCTAGGGTGTGCCAGTGGCTCTGCAGCTGAAAGTCGTCAGGCGATACACCATCAAGATTAAGAACCGCTGCGCCTGGGAAGGTGAACTGAGTGTCGAAACTCAAGTCGTTGATTATTTGTCCTCCAGTAGCAGTGCTGGAGTTCAGGGTTTGAGCAACGCACAGAGTCTCGTCTCCAAAATCGTTACTGCTAATGGTGGTGTTTGCTCGACGGAGAGTTGCTATCCGGTTAGCGGAGGGGGTACCACTAGAGTGAAGAGCGGGAAACGTAAGAGCATCTGTTTCGCCTGTGCCGTCAGGAGGATCGGAAGTGTCGTAGTCTTGGTCAACTACGTTCGCAACAAATGCAGCGTTGATGTAGTCCGTTTCGGCAGTCCCATACACAGCCAAACGTCGACGGATACGCCCGAAGGTAGTGCTGATGACTGCGCTAGCAGACCGTTTGACAAGGGAGGCCCCTGGCATGAAAGCGTCGGTGGAAAGGTATCCGTTTTTCAACGCAGGGTTGTCTGTTGTTCCTGCCGCTGTAGAGGCAAACTCAACAGATCCGTCTCCGACTCCGACAAGACCCATGCGTCTAACGGTAGATCCTCCGACGTAGGTGGGGTATGTGTAGTTGTGCCCGCTCCCTGTCACTGTGTTTTTGACCACTTGAAGACTTGAGTCTTCTGCCGATGACGCCAAAACTGTTTCGGGCTTCCACTTCAGGCTGGAAGTGGGGATGCAATACTCGTCATCATTGACGTTGTTGATGAGGTAGATGTTGACGCTGAGATCGGTAACTGAAAGCGAAGCCGTATCTGAAGAAGAGGTTCCTGTAAGAGGGCGTACACGCACGTACATGTTGGCTGCGATTGCAGTGCCGGTGCCGCCCGCATCTGTTGTCTTCAGGTCGTTGAATGGACGACACTCAAAGACTTGGGTGTATGTCACCTGCTCTGAGTGGTTCATCCCTGTAGGGAAAGTGTCGTAGACCGACAAACCGTTGCTGATTGCATCCTTTGACCCAAAGCAACCGCCAGCAGGTTGGAAGGTGTTGACGACGCTAGGCGATCCGCCAGTGCCATCGACAAAGTCAACAATGCAGCCGGGGTGTTTTTGGTTAGGCCCTTTGCGCAAAGAGTCTGTGCTACCTGGGCTGATGCTGGTTGCGCTGTTGGTGGCTCGGTAGTTCACAACTACGATTACCCGTTGACCCGAGGTAAGTGCAGTTCCGCTTGTGCCATAGTTGGTACCTGATGAGGTATATGTACTTACGGAGGCCGCGAGGCTACCAGGAAGAAGAGTGTTCTCTTTGTGCGTTACCGTAGGAGCTGTGATGAAGTCATCAAGACGGATGCCCGGCTGGTCAAAGTCGCCAAAGAGTTCCGGCAGGTCCTCAGCCGACTTATTGCTCTGCAGGAGTTGCGCGGATCCTGGCCGACGGTCGTCTGTGCTGGGTGTAGGCAGAGTGCCTATTTCCGTAGCCCTGTCAAGATCCAAGAAGTCGGGGCGGAAACCAGGTCCGGGTACTCCAGTCTGTCCTGAAGTGGAGTTGTCTCCAGTAACGCCAATGCACTGCGCCCCGTTGAAGTTACCTGTGCCGGGGTTTATGTCGGTCGGGCCCCCATCCAAAAAGAATACTGAGGGAGATCTGCCTCGAACAAACACGTAGACAAGTTTGCCCAAAGTCTCCACGCTCATGGGCTCAGTAGCACTGCATCCCAACATGAGAAGCTGTCCAGTGTAGTTCAGGCCAGAGCCAGTTCCTTGGGGAGAGGCAGGGCTGTTGGGGGTAAACCAGGTTGTAGTCTCTTCGTCGTAGAACTCGATAAAGACATCCGCTTCACCATGGGTCTGGTCTTTTCTCTTAGCACGGTACACGTACCCGTAGCAAGTGGAGCGGGTACCTCGCATGAATGTGACGGGAAAGAAGTCAACAACCTCAGAGCCTTCACCGTGAGCAGCGCCGGTGTCGTCAGTCTGACGGCCCCCTGCTTTCAGATACGACGTCAATCGGGTGTCGTTTGCAGCGCCGTCGCCGTCGTCGTCTGGGGCGTAGTTGTCAAACTCAAGTTCTCGTACCTGACGGAAACCAGCGAACGGGCGAGCCCCTCCAGACACGGTGCCATCAATACCAGAGGCTTCACTAAGAAGACCTCTGGCCACTGATGTTCGAGGTACAGACTTATCGCCTGTGGGACGACTCAGGTCTATCTTCCACTCAGCATCCTTCTGCGCCACATCAACTCCATCGGTATGGGAACTTACGGTTTAGCCAGCTCTGCCGCTCTTTACAACCGCACCCCTTCTTCTGCTTGATGCGTCCAAAGGAGACAACTTC
>CEPH01051099.1_pt1 | contig 16798 bp, 15 predicted proteins | sample 530571 | NCBI WGS metagenome assembly CEPH01 (sample SAMEA2620413, study PRJEB7988) | marine metagenome | biome: marine biome (ENVO:00000447); feature: surface water layer (ENVO:00002042); material: "saline water (ENVO:00002010), including plankton (ENVO:xxxxxxxx)" | depth 5 m | reverse complement strand
CGGTCGCGTTTTCGAGCACGGCGAGCCGCTGCTCGATCCCGTCCTGCGTATTCGTCACCACTTCGACCTGACGGGTGAGCGACTGGATCGATGCTTCGAGCGCATCGAGACGGGCAAGAATATCGGTCACTGCCGTGGTCTGGGTGCTGGCATTTGGGCCGCTGTTCGCAGGGCCGGAAATCTCGGGTTCGAAATAGCGGCCATCGCCGCCCGGGAAGACCCGCCGCTGGAGCGCGCGGATTTCCGCCTCAAGCTTGCGGATGCGCGAGGAATCGTTGTCCTGCGCCATGGCGGGCACGCCGCTCGTCAACAAAAGCCCTGCGAGCGCGCCGTAGATCGCGAGCCGTTTCCTTGCGGGTGCTTTGGCCAAAATCATCGAATCCCTCTCTGTGTCCATCGGGCGATGGTGCGCGGCACGGCACGAACCGGGCCTGAACCACCGCCCCCCAATTTTTCTCACCAGTGGTGCCAGCGCTCAGCGCTGCGCGCCACCCGGGCCACCTTGCGCGGCGGGATCGGCTGCGGCAGTCCCGGGCAGGCCGACGCCATCCCGGGCGAGCAGCGCTTTCGCATTCACCGGCACATCGCTGACCACGGCATCATTTTCGGCAAGGCGCGGTACGCTCTTCCCGCCCACGGTAATCGTGAAGGCATCCGGGCGTCCGGTGCGGACCTGCGGATCGCTCGCCGTGTCGGGCACGGTGTAGCTCTCGCCCTTGCCCATCAGGCTTTCCATCAGCACGTTGGATTCATCGCCGTCGTAGAAGCGCACCCACATGCCGTCCTGGGTGGAGGTGAACACGACCGGCCCCTCGACCGCAGCGGCGCGAGCGACGCTCTGCGTAGCGGCGGCCTGCGCCTGCTGCTCCGCCTCAGTGCGTTGTTCTTCTGCGGCGAGCAGTGAGTCCGCCTCGGATTCCGGGGAAAAGAAGCTGCGCGAAAAGGCGAAAACGCCGATCAGCAGCACGATCCCCGCGATGATCGATGCGATCACCAGCCCGCGCGAAGGCAACCGCGTGGGGTCCTCCGTCTGCATCGTCCCGTCGCGCAGCCGCTCCGCCGGGTCTTCGATGCCCAGCTGCTCGCGCACGTCGTTGACGATTTCCTCGTCGTTCAGCCCGACGGCCCGGGCGTAGCTGCGCGAAAAACCGATCGCGTAGGTCCGCCCCGGAAGGACGGCGAAATCGCCATCCTCGATCGTTTCCAGATGCCGCTTGGGAATGCGGGTGGCGGACGCGACGTCCTCCACACTCATTCCCTTGGCCTCTCGCGCGGCACGCAGCCGCTCACCCGGAGCGGTCGGCTCCGAATTGTCTATTTCAAAAGTGGCTTCGTCTTCTGCCATATCCCATCCTTGGCGCGCCCCAGCTGCCCCCGGTTGCCACGCGCCCGGTCTAGCGGCCTTCGTGCGCGAAGCCAACGCCCGGATGGCATGATTTCCGGGCCTTTTCTCGCAAGCGAGACACGGTCAGTCGGTTTCGATCCCGCGCTCCTGCGCCCACTGCGTGATTGCCGCGCGGGTATCGGCGGGCGGCTGGGCGGTCAGCTGGGCCATGAAAGCCCCGATTTCGGCGAGGTCGATCTGGCGGATCAGCTCCTTGATCGGGCCGACGGAGACCGGCGTGATCGACAGTCGGCGATAGCCCAGCCCCAGCAGCGCAAGCGCCTCCAGCCGGCGACCGCCCATCTCGCCGCACAGGCCCAGCGTCACCTGGTGGCCGGTGGTCGCATCGACGATCCGCTTGAGAAAGCGCAGGATCGACGGGCTCAACCAGTCGTATCGCGCCGCAAGCTTGGGGTTCGCGCGATCGGCGGCGAACAGGAACTGGGTCAGGTCGTTGGTCCCGACGGAGAGGAACGAGACCTTGGGCACCAGCATGTCGAGCACTTCGACCAGCGAAGGCACCTCGATCATCGCCCCGTATTCTATCTCTTCGGGTGGCCTTATCCGCTTGTGCTTGCGAAGAAACTCGCGCTGTTCCTCGAACACCTTGCGCGCCGCGTCGAACTCCCACGGTTCCGAGACCATCGGGAACATCACCCTGAGCGTGCGCCCGCCCGACGCTTCGATCAGTGCGCGCGCCTGCGCCTTGAACAGGCCTTCGCGTTCCAGCGCGAGCCGCAGCGCGCGCCAGCCCATCGCCGGGTTCTCGTCCTGCAGGCCGCTGTCGCTCGACACATAGGGGACCGCCTTGTCGCCCCCGATATCGACCGTGCGGAACACCACCGGCTTGTCGCCCGCGGCGTCGAGCACATCCTTGTAGAAGCGCGTCTGCTTCTCGCGCCCCGGAAGAGTGGCCGCGACGAGGAACTGGAACTCGGTGCGAAACAGCCCGATCCCGTCCGCACCGACCAGCGACAGCGTGGTCAGGTCATCGCGCAGGCCGGCATTCATCATGACCTGAATGCGGGTGCCGCAGCGGGTAAACGGTTCGACATCGCGCAGCTCGGCATAGGCTGCGCGGCGTTCCTTGGACTTTGCGAAGCGCGCCTCGAACGCTTCCACGATCGTCGGCTGAGCACGCGCATGGGCGACCCCTGCGTCCGCATCCAGCAATATGTGATCGCCTTCGCCGACCATGCCACGCAGACCGCGCACGCGGCCCAGCACCGGGATGCCCATCGCCCGCGCGACGATCACCACATGCGATGTCAGCGAACCCTCTTCCAGAATCACGCCCTTGAGCCGCCGCCGGTCGTACTCGAGCAGTTCGGCAGGCCCCAGGTTGCGGGCGATGAGGATGGTATCGTTCTTGAGGCCGGTGGTCGCAGCCGTGCCCATCTGGCCCGCGACGATCCGCAGCAGGCGGTTCGACAGATCCTCCAGATCGTGCATCCGGTCCGCGAGCAGCGGATCGTCGATCTCGCGCATCCGCATCCGGGTGCGTTGCTGCACGCGCTCGATCGCGGCCTCGGCGGTAAGGCCTGCGTCGATCGCTTCGTTGATCCGGCGGCTCCACCCTTCGTCGTAGGCGAAGGCCTTGTAGGCGGCGAGCACCTCGTCGGTCTCTCCGCCTGCGCCGAATTCGGCCTGTTGGCCCATCTGGTCGATCTGTTCGCGCATCCGCTCGAACGCGCGATAGACCCGCTGGCGCTCGAACTCGGTATCCTCGGCAACGACCTTGTCGATCGTGACGCGCGGCTGGTGATAGACGGCGGTGCCACTCGCCAGCCCCTTGACCAGCGCCAGCCCCGAAAGCTGCGCCGGGCCGCTGCGTTCGGGCGCGGCCTCGTCTGCCGAGCGTTCGTCGATCAACTCGGCATTCACGATCAGCTCGCTCAGCACCATCGCGGTGGTCTGCAGCGCCTCGATCTCGACATCCTCGTACCGGCGCGGATCGACATGCTGGACGTTGAGCGCACCCACCGCCCGTTCGCGATAGACGATCGGCACGCCTGCGAAGCTGGAGAATTTCTCCTCGCCCGTTTCGGGGCGGTACTGGAAGTCGGGATGCGCCTTGGCCTGCGCGAGGTTGAGCGTCTCGCCGTTCGCGACCAGCGTGCCAGTCAGCCCCTCGCCCACCGTCATCCGGGTGACGTGGACCGCCGACTGGTTGAGCCCGCGGGTGGCAAACAGTTCGAGCATGCCCGAGCGCAGGAGGTAGATCGAGCAGACCTCGCTATCGAGCGCCTCGCCCACCAGTTCCACCGTGCGGTCCAGTTTTTCCTGCGCAGACAGGCGCGTCGCCATCAACGCATGGAGGCCGGTCAGGATCTGTCGCGCCGCGGCTGTCGCTTTCATATGCAAGCGACTAGCCTATTGCGGCGCGCAGGGGAAATGGTTGACCGTTTTTTAGATCGCGATCAGCTGCCACCCATCTCCTGTTTGAGTTGCAGCTTCTGTTTCTTGAGGGTTCGGATCGTCGCATCATCGGGCGCGGCCTTGCGCATTTCCTCGGCAATCGCCTCGTCGAGCGTGGCATGCTTGGTTTTGAGGGCGGTGATGTGCGAAGCGTTCATATGCCTCTTCTCCTTGGTCATCGAAGCTGCTCGCCGGGGGACGAGCATCCGCGAATGGCGGGGAAAAAGGCCCTCGCGATCGCTTGGGCCTGCCCGCCATCGCAATCGGATAAAACCACACAATCGCATTCCTGCGAAGGGGTGTTATGAGGCAATGCGATTAAACCGGCGTTGCGTGCGTCGGGTCGCCTGCCGACTACCACTTGTCGACCATGAGGAACGTCTCGCGTGACCGAAGCGGAACTGCGCAAACGGCTCGAACAGCTGCGGATCGAGCATCGCGACCTCGACGCGGCGATTGCCGCGCTGTCGGCAATGGAATCGCCCGATCAATTGCAGATCGCACGGCTCAAGAAGCGCAAACTGCAACTGCGCGACCGGATGGCGGCGATCGAGGACGAGCTTATCCCCGACATCATCGCCTGAGCGCTTGCTCGGGACGCGCGCAAGTTTGCATGGGCGCGCAAGATTCCTGCGGGAGATATGCACATCTACGTTGCACCCGCCCCTTCGCGGGACAGGCTGGTGCGGGCCACTTATCGCAGCAGCCCGAACGGCTTAGGCGACACCCTCATGCAGCACACGGTCGATATCACCGCTCTGATCATCGAGGAACTCTACTGCGAGGCCAACGTGCTCGCCGATGAGGTGCGTACGGCCTTCGTCCCCGCCGCGACCGAGCTGATGCCGATCGACCTGCCGCTGCGGCGCGCACTCGAATGCGAGGGGCTCAAGGCGACCACCCGGATCATGCATGTGCTCGCCTGGCTGCTCAATCATCGCGCCTTCCTTGCCGGGCAGATGAGCGACCTGCAATGGGAACGGCACACCCAGCTGCCGCCCGACCGTGCGCCGAGCGCGGAACTGATGGACATGCTCGACCTGTCAACCAGAGCGCTGGTCGCGCAGACGCAGCGTCTGCATGCCCGGGTCGCGCGGATCGATGCGGAATACCGCATGGCGCGCAGCAATAGCCAGCCCTCCTGCGGCCAGTTGCACGAGCGGCTCGAGCGTCAGTTCGCGCAAGGCTAGCCGCGCGGTCTCAGGCGTTGGCGAGCGCCTGCGCCCAGCGCTCCAGCCGTTCCTTGCGCACGCCCTCGTCCATCTCCGGCTCGAACCGGTCGATCGGGCCGCGCATCGCTTCGACCGCACCCTGAAGATCGGCGAACCAGCCGGCTCCGGTCGCTGCCGCGACCGCCGCGCCCAGTGCCGTGGTCTCGACGAACCGCGGCCGCTCGACCGCGATGTTCAGGATGTCCGCAATATCCTGCGCCAGCCAGTCGTTCGCGCTCATCCCCCCGTCGATCCGCAGGCTTTCCCAGCGCGCGCCGTCGGCAGCGAAGGCGGTCGCCAGATCGTAGGTCTGGCACGACATGGATTCGAGCGCGGCGCGCACGATATGCGCCTTGCCGGTGGAGAAGCTGAGGCCCGCGATCAGCCCACGCGCCTCTGCGCGCCAGTGCGGCGCGCCCAGCCCTGCAAGCGCGGGCACGATCACCACTTCGCCCGAATTCTCGACCGATCGGGCCAGCACCTCGGTTTCCTGCGCGCTGTCTATCAGGCCCAGTGAATCGCGCAGCCACTGGATCAGACTGCCCGCGACGAATACCGAACCCTCGATCGCATAGGTACGCTGGCCGTCGTTCTGCGTGAGCACGGTCGAGAGCAGGCGATGCTCGGAATGCGGAATCTGGGTTCCGTGATTGGCGAGGATGAAGGCGCCCGTGCCGTAGGTCGCCTTGGTCTCGCCTTCGGACAGGCAGCCCTGACCGATCGTCGCAGCCTGCTGATCGCCGACCAGCCCGCAGATCGGGATCGCGCGGCCGAACAGTTCGGGATCGGTGCGGGCGATCTCGCCATGCGTATCGACCACCTGCGGCAGTGCCTCGTGCGGCACGCCGAACAGGTCGCACAGATCGGTCGAGAAGCCCGCTTCGCCCAGCGGCAACAGCAGCGTACGGCTGGCATTGCTCGCATCGCTGACATGTGCCCCGCCCGATAGCTTCGCGACCAGCCAGCTCTCGACCGTGCCGAACGCGAGTTGCCCGGCCTCCTGCGCCTGCGCGACCGCATCCACGTTATCGAGCATCCAGCGCATTTTGGTGGCGGAGAAATAGGGGTCGAGCAGCAGGCCCGTCTCCTTGTGGACCGCCTCTTCGCGGCCCTCGTCGCGAAGCCGCCGGCAAACATCCGCGGTACGCCGGTCCTGCCACACGATCGCGCGGGCGAGCGGCTTCAGAGTCTCGCGGTCCCACGCCACCACCGTCTCGCGCTGGTTGGTGATCCCGATCGCGGCGATGCTTTCGGGCGGGCGGTTGCCGAGCACGCGGCGCGCGCAATTGAGGCTCGCCTGCCAGATTTCCTGCGCATCGTGCTCGACCCGGCCGGGCTGCGGAAAGTGCTGCGTGATCTCGGCCTGCGCAGTGCCCGCGACCGCGCCGTCGCGCCCGAACAGGATCGCGCGGGTCGAGGTGGTTCCGGCGTCGATCACCAGGATATGTTCGCTCAAGGCTGACCTCTCTCGATTATCTGCGGCGTGACATGCGCCAGCGCGGTGCCCATATGCAATGGCGATGGTTCAGATTCCGCCCCGCCCATGGCCCACCGGCACGCCCGAAAAGCCCGAGCCGCTGGTCACCCGCGTGCTCGCGCCCAATCCCTCACCCTACACCTTCACCGGGACACAGACCTATCTGGTCGGCGAGGGTGCGGATCGAGCGGTGATCGACCCCGGCCCTGACGAGGCAGAGCATCTCGACGCGATCCTCGCCGCAGCGGGCGACGCGCGCATCTCCGCGATCCTGTGCACCCACACCCACCGCGACCATTCGCCCGGTGCCGCCCCGCTGGCCGAGCGGACCGGAGCCCCGGTGATGGGCTGCGCCAAGCTGGTGATCGCGGATAACGGCCCGCGCCTCGATGAGTCGTTCGACACGACTTACGAGCCAGAGCGGGTTCTCTCAGACGGCGAGGCCGTTTCGGGCGACGGCTGGACGCTGCGCGCGGTCCACACGCCCGGCCACACCTCCAACCACCTGTGCTTCGCGCTGGAGGAAAGCGGCGCGCTGTTCACCGGCGATCATGTGATGGGCTGGTCGACCAGCGTGATCGTGCCGCCCGATGGCGACATGGGGGATTACTTGGAAAGCCTCGACAAGCTCTACAGCCGCGAAGATCGGGTCTATTATCCAGCCCACGGCGCACCGGTCGAAAAGCCCCAGCAACTGGTCCGCTCGATGCTCGGGCACCGCCGTCAGCGGGAGCGCCAGATCCTGAAGGTGCTGGCCGATGGCCCCCGGAGTCTGCCTGAGTTCATCCCGATCATGTACAAGGGACTGGACCCGCGACTGGAGAAGGCCGCGCAAATGTCGGTTCACGCTCACCTCATCGATCTGGAACGGCGCGACATGGTTAACCGTTCTGAAGAGCGATGGACCGCCCTTTAGTGGAGACGAATGCCTGTGAGTGACGATCAGACCGAGACCGCCGTCGAGCATGAAGCGGCTGTGAAGGACGAGAAAACGGTCAAGAAAGCGCGCCCGCCGTTTCTGCCATGGTTTCTGGTGATCCTGCTGCTCGCTGCGATCGCCTGGATCGGCTGGCGGACCTACGGCCCCAACCGGATGGGCGACCCGATCGGCACCACGCTGGTCTCGTTCGAGAAGCAGAACCGGCTGGTGGTGTTCACCGCCGAATTCGCGCCGGTCGTAGCGAGCAAGGACAGCCGCTTTTTCGGGGCGCTGCAGAGCCGCCAGATCGCGGTCATCCCCGCGCGGGTCGACTATTCGGTCGACCTGTCGAAGATGGACCGATCGCGCCTGTCATGGAACGCCGAAACGCAGACCATGGACGTGCGCCTGCCCGCGCTCGAGCTGAGCAAGCCCAATCTGGACGAGGCACGCGCCAAGTACATGCGCGAGGGCCTGTGGATCACCCGCGATGCGGAAGACGATCTGAGCCGCAACAACACCCAGATCGCGGAGCGCGAGGCGCTCGACAGCGCGCGCAGCCCGGCGCTGATGGAACTGGCGCGCGCGTCTGCCCGTGCGGCGGTGCAGCAGAACATCGCCGTGCCGCTCGCCGCGGCAGGCTATCGCGGGATCACGGTGGAGGTCAGCTTCGACGGGGATACGCCCAAGAAGCTGGGATCGCCCGCCAAGGCGGCGACCAAGGCTGCCGAAAAGACCTCCACTCGCTGACCGCTAACTGCCAGCGCGCGGCGATCAGGCCAGCCGCCGCGCGTGGCGGAAATGCTCGTAACGGTTGAGCAGGTCGCCGATCAGCTGTTCGGTCGTGTACCCTGTCACATCGAGCGGATGGCCGCCTTCGGAACTGCGCGCCATCGCCCGGAAATGGCGCTTGTTCTCGTCGCCGGGGCGATGCGCTTCGGCCCAGGCGAAGCTCGGCGGGCGGAAGGAGCGCGCGCGCACTTCGTAGCTGAAGGTGCCGTGTTCGCCGTGCGGGACCGATAGCAGCACGTCGCCGCCGTCGCGAGTCAGTTCGGGGGCAAGGCTGCGGCGGCGCATTTCCGCCGCCACATCTTCCAGCGCGGGCAAGGCCTTCTGTTCGAGGAACTCGGCCACCTGTTCCTTGCGGAACGAGCCGGTGATGGTGGACAGGCGTTTCTTCCAGCTGATGTCGGGGTCGAGCGGCTGGCTAGGCAGCACGCCGTAATCGGGCACGCCGCCTGCCTGCTCCATGGCGAGCGCTTTGAGCAGGCCGTAGCAGATGAAGATCATCACCACCGCAAAGGGCAGCGCGCTGGCGATGGCCGCCGTCTGCAAGGCTTGCAGACCGCCCGCAACCAGCAGGACTGCCGCAACTGCGCCCGCGCAAATCGCCCAGAACACGCGCTGCCACACCGGCGGCGCCTCTGCCGCGCCATTGGTGATCGTATCGATCACCAGCGCGCCAGAATCCGCCGAGGTGACGAAGAAGGTCACGATCAGCAGCGTCGCGGCAACCGACGTGATCGACGACAGCGGCAGCTCGGCCAGCGTGGCGAACAGCGCGGTGGGCAGGTTGTCCTGAACCACCTGGGCAAGCGGCGCGACGCCTGCCATGTCCAGCGAAATGGCCGTATTGCCGAATACGGTCATCCACAGGAAGGTGAACAGCACCGGCACCACCAGCACGCCGAGCACGAACTGACGGATCGTGCGACCGCGCGAGATCCGCGCGATGAACATGCCGACGAAGGGCGACCACGCGATCCACCACCCCCAGTAGAACAGCGTCCAGTTCGCCAGCCAGTCGTTCGGCTCGTAAGCGTAGAGGCGGAACGTGCGCTCAACCACCTGACCGAGATAGGCCCCCGTGTTCTGCACGAAAGCCTGCAGCAGGAAGATCGTGGAGCCGGTCACCAGCACGAAGCCAAGCAGGATCACCGCGAGCACGATGTTGAATTCGGACAGGCGCTTCACGCCCTTGTCGAGCCCGAGATAGACCGACAGCGTCGCCAGCAGGGTGATCCCGGCGATCAGCGCGATCTGGATACCAGCCGATTGCGGGACGCCGGCAATATAGGCGAGCCCGGCATTGACCTGCAGCACGCCCAGCCCCAGCGAAGTCGCAACGCCGAACATGGTGCCCAGCACCGCGAAAATATCGATCGCGTGGCCGATCGGGCCGTGGATGCGCGAACCCAGCAGCGGATAGAGCGCGGAGCGCGGGGTCAGCGGCAGGCCGCGTCGGAACGCGAAATAGGCCAGCGCCAGCCCGACCACCGCGTAGATCGCCCAAGCATGCACGCCCCAGTGGAAGAAGGTGAGCACCATCGCCTGCCGAGCGGAATCGACGCTGAGCGGGTCACCGCGCGGTGGCTCCGCATAATGCAGCATGGGCTCGGCTACGCCAAAGAACACCAGCCCGATCCCCATGCCGGCGCTGAACAGCATCGCGAACCACGACAGGTGGCTGTATTCCGGTTCGCTCCAGTCCGGGCCCAGCTTGATGTCGCCGTATTTGCTGACCGTGAGGAACACGATGAAGATCAGGAAACCGGCCACGGTCAGGATATAGAACCAGCCGAAATCGGCCACGATCAGCGCCTGCAGGCGATCGAATACCTGCCCTGCCGTCTCCGAAAAAAGCGCCCCGAACAGCGCAAAGGCGACGATCAGGATCGCCGACCCGAAGAACACCGGGCGATTGGCGACCAGACGCCACTGCGAGGGATTGTCGGCGGCTTCTTGCAATACGGGATCGGTCATGGCGGTGCGCTCTTGCATCCCCACGCCCCCGGGGCAAGGCGGTCGAGCGGACTTCTTTGCTGCCGGCGTGTGTGTTTAGCTTTGCCCCCGATGCGCTTTTGCGAGGAACACACTCGCGCGCGGGCCCGTTCGTCCTATATGCGTCACCCAACACGAACGACCGGGGCCCACTAGACCATGAACGACCAGACCCGCCCGCCGACCGGCGACGACCTGCTTGCCGAGATCGAGCGCCTGCGCAAGGAACGCAACGCGGTGATCCTGGCGCATTACTATCAGCGGCCCGAAATTCAGGATCTGGCCGATTTCGTCGGCGATTCGCTTCAGCTCAGCCAGATGGCGGCGGAGACCGATGCGGACGTGATCGCCTTTTGCGGGGTCAAGTTCATGGCCGACACGGCCAAGATTCTCAGCCCCGAGAAGATCGTCGTCCTGCCCGACATGGACGCAGGCTGCAGTCTCGAAGACAGCTGCCCGCCGGAGAAGTTCAAGGCCTTCCGCGAGGCGCATCCCGATCATATCGCGCTGACCTACATCAACTGCTCGACCGAGGTGAAAGCCCTGTCGGACGTGATCGTGACCAGCTCTTCGGCCGAAACGATCCTCCAGCAAATCCCCGAAGACCAGCCGATCATCTTCGGGCCGGACCGTCACCTGGGCGGCTATCTCAACCGCAAGTTCAACCGCGACATGCTGCTGTGGCCGGGCGTGTGCATCGTGCACGAGGCGTTCAGCGAGACCGAACTGCTCAAGCTGAAAGCCCAGCACCCCGGCGCACCGATCGCGGCGCATCCCGAGTGCCCGGCGGCGATCGTCGAGCATGCGGACTATGTCGGCTCGACCAGCGGCATCCTGCAATTCGCCGAGACGTTCGAAGGCGACAAGCTGATCGTCGCGACCGAGCCGCACATCATCCATCAGATGGAAAAGGCGCTGCCGGAGAAAACCTTCATCGGTGCGCCGGGTGCGGACGGCAACTGCAACTGCAATATCTGCCCCTACATGGCGCTCAACACGCTGGAAAAGCTCTACACCGCGCTGCGTGACCTCGAGCCGCGGATCGAGATCGAGGAAGGCCTGCGCCTGCAGGCCAAGCAGAGCCTCGACAAGATGCTGGAAATGGCCAGCGGCACGATCGGCAAGGGCGATCTGGACACGATCGACTGACGCCCCCAGCCGAACATCTTACACACGAAAAAGGGCCGGGGAGATCCACTTCCCCGGCCCTTCTCGCATGACGTGCTGCTGTCAGGGAGCGCGTCGTAATCCGGGCCCGCCGGTATTGGGCTTGTCCGGCGCGGAGGCGAGCGCTTCGGCAGCGGGCATATAGCCCTCGAAGGCGCTGCGCCGCAGGACGAAGCGGGCGAGAATGATGCCGTAGATCAGCTTGGAAGCAATATCGGCGAAGGAATAGATCGCCTGACGCGCAACCACCAGATCGCCCGTCGCGCCCAGCTGCGGCAGGGCATAGGCAAGCGGATAGAGGCCCCAGGTGGCGAGGAAGAACCACCACAGGTTGCTGGGCCAGGATTTCAGGATGTCGGGCGTCGTCGCCAGCCCCGCGATCAGCGTCTGGCGCACTTCCAGGATCAGCCACAGGAAGAAGATCGACGAAATCACACCCCACAGGTTGAGATGCGAGAAATCGCCCACCGCGCCGAACTGGCCGTAGAGGCCGGTCCAGACCATCAGTACACCCGGCACCGCCATGCGCAGCGCGCGCCGATGCACCTCCGCCTGGCGAAGCCCCATCGCGATCGCCAGCTGAGCCAGCAGGATCGGCACGGTGATCGTCCAGTTGCCGTAGCGATAGGCGTTGGAGAAGCTGTCGTTCTGCGCCAGCGGGCGATACAGGCCGTCGACGTAGGCGTAGCTTTCCTTCCACAGCCCGAATTCCTGCAGCAGGGTCAGCCCCGCGCTCGCCATCACCACCGCCGAGAGAATCGGCACCAGCCGATAACGCGGTGCGAGGTTCTGCACGCTCATCAGGAAGAACAGAATGAACGCGAAGAACGCCGCGTAACTAACCATAAGGATTAACGAACCCAGATGGTATTGCTGGCTGGTCAGGGTGACGAGGTTCTCTATGGCCGAGATCGCTGCGTCGGCCTGAGCAATCTGCGGCTCTGCAACAGTGGTATCGGCGATCGGGGCAGCCATGTGTGTCCTTTCAGAGGGCGGGAAATCCGGCCCCGCCATGCCCGCGTCCAATCGCAGGAAGCCTGCCGCAGTGCAATTCTGGTAAGGATAATCTGCGCGTTCCCGTTTCGCGGCGAGACACACGCGGGCAAAGTCCCTAACTTCGCCACGAAACCGGAGTGAAATACCCCAGATGATCGCCAGACTGCAAAAATTATGGAGCGATATCAACGCCAGCTACTGGTTCTTCCCGGGGCTGTTCGCGATCTCGACCCTGCTCCTGGCGATGCTGACGGTGGAGCTTGACCGGCGTGGTCTGACCGAGTGGGTCGATCATCTCAACTGGTTGCCCCCCGCCCGGCCCCAGGGGGCCAGCAACATGCTGACCGTGATCGCCAGTTCGATGATCGGCGTGGCGTCCACCGTCTTCTCGATCACGATCGCGGCGGTCGCCTATGCCAGCGGCAATTACGGCCCCCGGCTGCTGACCAACTTCATGGAAGATCGCGGCAACCAGCTGAGCCTGGCAACCTTCATCGGCACCTTCGTCTACGCGATCACCGTGCTGCTCTCTGTACGGATGCCCGATGAATCGGGCGTTCTGACCTCGCAAGGCGACGGGTTCGTGCCCCAGCTGTCGCTGCTGATCGCCTACGTGCTGATGGCGGTCTCGGTCATGGTGCTGGTCTATTTCCTCAACCACGTGCCCTCCTCGATCAGGATCAATGCGGTGCTGGAAGGGATCGGTCGCCGCCTGCTGAACGCGATCCGCGACAATTTCGACGAACCGATGAAGGCGCGCGTGGAAGGCGAGGTGCGCGAGGGCACGCCCGTATTTGCCTCGCGCACCGGCTACATCCAGGTGATCAACTGGAACGAGCTGCTCAAGGTTGCGCGCAAGAGCGGGTCGGAACTGCAACTGGCGGTGCGGACCGGCGATTTCTGCCACCCCTCGGTCGCCATCGGGTACTGGTCCGAAAAGCCGGACGATGCCTGCGACGAGCAGGTGCGCGAGTGCATTGCGCTGGGCGATGCGCGGACCCCGGCGCAGGATCTGCATTTCATGATCGACGAACTGGTCGAGATCGGGCTGCGCGCGCTGTCGCCCGGCATCAACGACCCTTTCACGGCTATCTCCGCGCTGCACTGGATCGGCGCGGCCACCGCCGAACTGGGCAAGCGCGACCTGAACTGGTCGGTGGGCGAACCCGACGAGGACGGGCGACGCCCGCTGCGGCCGATGGCGGACGATTTCAGCCACTATCTCGGGCGCGGCTTCGGCACGATCCGGTCTGCTGCGGCGACCAGTCCGCCGGCAGCCGCGGTCATGTTTGATTCTCTAGAAAGCGCCGCTGTGACGATCACCGATCCGGTGCGCCACAAGAACATCCGCGACGAGGCGGACCAGCTGATGCGCCAGGCAAAAGCCTCCCTCACCGGTCCGGATCTGGAGCAGGTGGAAGCCCGCTTCGCGCTGTTCCGCAAGCGGCTGGAAGACCACCCCAAATAGGGTGTCAGCCGACCCGCGCGCGCGCGACCGCCAGCGCCGCGCCAACCATCGCCATGCCGACGAGATCGAGCAGGCCGAGCGTTTCGCCGAACGCGAGATAGCCGGAGAGTACCGCCACCGCAGGCTGCATCAGCAGCGCCAGGCCGATTATCATCGGCGGGAAGGCGCGCAGAGCGAAGACCAGCAGGCCCTGCCCGGCAACCTGGCTCAGCAGCGCGAGCACAATCAGCGGGGTCCAGTCGTGCGGCCACACCGGCTCGCCGCGCAACAGCGCCACCGCCAGCAGCACCGGCGCGGCGATGCAGCACACCCGCACCAGCAGGCTCCACCCGCCCAGCCCCTTGCGCGCATCCTGCAGGCACAGCAGGTAGATCGCGTAAAGCATCCCGGCGGTGATGCAGAACAGGTCGCCCATCAGGGTATCCGCGCTGATCTGAGCGCTGCGCCCCAGCAGGATGGCCGCACCGCCCAGCGCCAGCATGATTGCCGCCCACTCGGGCCGCGCGGGCATGGTCCGCGCGATCACGATGCCCCAGAACAGCAGCACGATGCTGCCCGCATTGCCGAACAGCGTCGCGTTGCCCAGCCGGGTATGTTCGATCCCGATGTGCCAGCTGGCCAGATCGAGCGCGAAGGCGACCGCCCCCAGCGCGACCAGCCATGCGGTGCGGCGCGGCACGCCCAGCACAGGCTGACGCGCACTGCGCGCGATCAGCCAGATGATCGGCAACGCCAGTACCAGCCGCCAGAAGCCCGCAGACACCGGGCCGCTGTCCGCCAGGCGGACCGACCACGGCCCGAGCGCGAGCGCCACATTGCCCGCGATCAGCGCCGCCCAGTGCAGCGCGCGCGGGTTTTGGCTTGCCCCCTGCAAAGGCGTTCTTTCATGTGCGTTGCTTGTCGTGGCCATGGCGCGCCCCTAACTCCGCCCGACGCCCACGGGTCAACCAAATAAGGAGAACACCTCCATGCACGACGCCCTGTTCCAGCCGATCCGCCTCGGCGCGATCACCGCGCCCAACCGGATTTTGATGGCGCCACTGACGCGCGGCCGCGCGACCCCGCCGAACTTCGTCCCGAATAAGATGATGGAAACCTATTACCGCCAGCGCGCGGGCGCCGGGCTGATCATCAGCGAGGCGACCGGGATCAGCGTAGAAGGGCTCGGCTGGCCGAACGCGCCGGGCATCTGGAGCGACGAGCAGGTCGAGGGCTGGAAGCCGATCACCGACGGCGTGCACGAGGAAGGCGGGCGGATCGTCCTGCAGCTGTGGCACATGGGGCGGATTGTTCATCCCGATTTCCTTGGCGGAAATCCGCCGGTATCTGCCAGCGCGACCACCGCGCCGGGCCACGCGCATACCCCGACGGGCCGCAAGGACTACGAGCAGGCGCGCGCGCTCAGCGTCGATGAGATCAAGCGCGTGGTCGAGGATTATCGCAAGGCAGCCGAGAACGCGAAGGCGGCCGGCTTCGACGGGGTGCAGCTGCACGGCGCGAATGGCTACCTGATCGATCAGTTCCTGCGTCGCAGCACCAATCTGCGCGAGGACGAATATGGCGGCTCGGCGGAAAACCGCGCGCGCCTGCTGGGAGAAGCGCTCGACGCGCTGATCGACGTATGGGGCGCGGACCGGGTGGGCCTGCGCCTGTCGCCCAATGGCGAGACACAAGGCGCGGACGATCCCGATCCGGCGGAAACCTTCGGCGCGGCAGCCAAGGTGGCGCAGGATCGCAAGGTCGCCTTCCTCGAACTGCGTCAGCCGGGCCCGAACGGCACCTTCGGCGCGACCGACGTGCCCCAGCAGGATGCCCATATCCGTGGCATCTACACCGGCCCGCTGGTGCTCAACAGCGATTACACACCGGAAGAGGCGGCCAGCGATGTGGAGAGCGGGCGTGCCGATGCGATCAGCTTCGGCCGGCCGTTCATCTCCAACCCCGACCTGCCCGCGCGGATCGCCAAGGGCGCGCATCTGGCGGAAAACGTCAACGTACCGCAGAGCTGGTACCTGCCCGGCGAAGCGGGCTACATCGACTATCCGACGCTGGAAGAGGAAGCTGCGGCTAGCGCCTGACCCGGCGCGCCGCGAGCAGGCGCAATGATCTGCGAGCGGGCGGCGCTATTCGGCGTCGTCCGCTCCATCCTGCGAGGCATCGCCATCCTCGCTGGCATCCGCGCCGCCTTCACCATCGTCGTCGCCGCGCTTGGGCGACTGCGACTGGACCATCGCGATCGGCAGCATCGAGTCGGTGATCGAGCCGCCCAGCACTTCGCCCTGTGGCCCGGTCTCCTCGGCATCGTTCGACTCGGCAGCATCCTTGCTATCCCCGCACGAGGCGAGCAGCAGCGCGCTGGCACAAATGGCGAAAATCCTGCGGGTCATGACGCGTCCTGTTGTTCGAGCGCGGCGAGAAACGCCGGCGCGTGAGCCTTTAATGCCTCATCCCACGCCTGGGGTGCAAGCGCGATCCCCAGATCGGCGAGGCTGGTCACGCCGAACTCGTCGATCCCGCAGGGCACGATCCCCGTGAAATGCGACAGGTCCGGGTCGAGATTTACTGCAAAGCCGTGCATCGTCACCCAGCGGCGCACGCGCACGCCGATCGCGCCGATCTTCGCCTCGCGCCCATCGGGCCCCTTGGTCCAGATGCCGACCCGTTCGGGCACCGTCCAGCACTCCACCCCGAGGCCCCCGAGCGTGGCCACCACCCAGTCTTCCAGCGAATGGACGAAGCGACGGACATCCTTGCCGCGCTTGCGCAGGTCGAGCAGGGTATAGGTCACCCGCTGACCCGGCCCGTGATAGGTGTAGCGCCCGCCACGGCCCGCCTCGACCACTTCGAACCGCGGATCGAGCAGCTCGCTCGCCACAGCGCTGGTGCCGGCGGTGTAGACGGGGGGATGCTCCAGCTGCCAGATCAGCTCGCGCGCCTCGCCCCGCTCGATCGCGGCGTTGCGCGCCTCCATCTGGTC
>CEPH01050112.1_pt1 | contig 17059 bp, 21 predicted proteins | sample 530571 | NCBI WGS metagenome assembly CEPH01 (sample SAMEA2620413, study PRJEB7988) | marine metagenome | biome: marine biome (ENVO:00000447); feature: surface water layer (ENVO:00002042); material: "saline water (ENVO:00002010), including plankton (ENVO:xxxxxxxx)" | depth 5 m | reverse complement strand
ATATGGATTGGTCAAGAGATACAGTAATCCAAATTTGACAAATTTATCATACCTCGGTATTGAAAATCAAATTGAACTTTTGACCGGTGATATTACTGATGATTCCAATATGAATCACTTGATGAGGACGCTTAGACCTAATGAGTTCTACAATCTAGCGGCACAAAGTTTTGTTGGAGCAAGTTGGGAACTTAACAAATACACAACAGAAGTAAATGCTCTTGGCGTGCTTAATGTGTTAAATGCAATAGTTCATCACAATCCAATCACTCGTTTTTATCAGGCCAGCACTAGTGAATTATATGGAAATGCTAACACAAACGGAACACAAGACGAAGCAACACCAATGCATCCACGTTCTCCATATGGCATCAGTAAATTGTATGCATATTGGATGACGATCAACTTCCGTGAAAGTTATAGCGTACATGCTTCAAACGGTATACTTTTTAATCATGAATCACCTATAAGAGGTAAAGAATTTGTCACACGTAAGGTTACACAAGGCGTTGCCAAAATTAAATTAGGATTGGCAAAAAAAATTACCTTGGGTAATTTAGACGCAAAAAGAGATTGGGGATTTGCAGGAGACTATGTTGAAGCAATGTATAGCATGGTACAACAAGATGAACCTGATGATTACGTTATTTGTACGGGTGTACAACACTCCATTAGACAACTTTTAAGTTATGCCTTTGAAGCAGTTGGCATCACAGATTGGGAACAGTACGTTGAGTCAGATCCTCGTTTTAAACGTCCTGCTGAAGTGCATGCACTACACGGTTCATATACTAAAGCAAAAGAAAAATTAAAATGGGAACCAAAGACTTCATTTAAAGATATGATCACATTGATGGTGAATGAAGATATAAAACGACTGTCAAATGATATACGTTAGTGCCACTAATAGGAAACTTACAGAAAAATATGTTGACTGGGCAGTCAGCGGACTTCCTGGATCACGTAAATTACCTCCGACAGAAATAATTAAAAAACATGATGCAAATAAAATAGTTCTATTTGGAGTATTGAGAGGCACACACCTTGTCTACAAGTTCGCAGAAAAAAATAAAATTGATTTCTATTACATGGATCGTCCATATTGGGGTGAAACACGAAACAGTCCTTACTTCACAAAGATAGTCAAAAACAATCATTTAAAAAATTGGCATGAAAACAGACCAGACGATAGATTCAAAAAATCATTTCCTTGGCCTATACATCCATGGAAGAAAGATGGAAAAAATATAATTGTTTGTCCACCGTCCAATGCAATGAAAGAATTTTTTGATGTACATGATTGGCTAGATACAACTTTAAAAACATTGAAAGACAACACAGATAGACCAATCATTGTCAAAAACAAAGGATACAATCCAATAATAGGAAAAGACAAAGATGGTGGTTACGTGGTGCAAGGCAAGGATGACTCTAGGCCTAGTGGACCAATCGATTGGAATAACGCATACGCCATTGTGACATTTAACAGTAATATCACCCTTGAGGCAACTACGAAAGGAATACCTTGTTTCACTGATCCGCATAATGCATGTGCGCCTATATCAGAAACAGATTTTTCAAAAATCGAAACACCTAAATACATGGACCGAGAGCCTTTGTACCATTCAATGGCATATGGTCAATTCACAGCAGAAGAGATTAAAAACGGATACGCATGGAAGATATTGGATGAAAGTTGAAATATTTAGAAGAACAGTGAAAGATAGACGCAGAGGCGCAAGTTGGGATCTATTACAATACATGGCAGAAGGAGTGAAGGCATGTGGCGACGAACCTGTCATAGTGAATGAACACATGACCGGACCGTGGCAGGAAAATGAAATGGAACCAACAGCACCAATTGGCTGTATGTTCGGCTACGGCGGAACAAATCAAAGGCATCACACAAAAGGCAGAAGATTGGATTTGGTCGAACGTGCCAAGAAAAAAGGCATCTACATCATCACATTTGATGGCGGAGTGCTATCAAGTTTTGGCAATGTGCATGGACCAAATCATCATTGGAGAGTGGCTTTGTATTCGCCAATGAACAATGGTGACTTTCTTTCAGACAACAGTCCACCAGACAGGTGGGAACGCATGAAAAAATTATGGAATATAAAATATGAACCATGGCGTAAATCTAATGCTGATGATCCTATTCTATTTGTGTTACAGCCAAAAGATAATTGGAGCATGAATGAACTTGATCCTATAAAATGGTTCAAAGATGTTTATGATAAAATCCGACCTTTGACTAAAAGGCCTTTCTTAGTAAGGCCACATCCTAACCATGTGGTACACATAGAAGAAAGGATAAAAGAATTTCCAAAGGACTGTAAAGTAATAATAGGTCAAAAATTTTTCAAAGGTGATGAAAAAAAGTACTACAGATTCAATTATCAGGACGCATTAAATAATTGTCATGCTGTTATTACTCACAATTCTACTGCCAGTATCGACTCTTGTGTCCGTGGAATCCCTACCTTTGTTACCAGCGATCTTGCAATCTGTTGGCCAGTTGCCAATAAAGATTTAACCAAGATAGAATCGCCAGAATATCCAGACAGGACTCAGTGGGTCAACGATCTTGGATACAAACAATGGAGCGAAAAAGAAATAAGAGATGGCACGGTGTTTAAAAGATTCAAGGAGAAATTAAATCTAGCATGACCTACATAGTAAATGATAATTGTATCATGTGCAAACACACAGACTGTGTAGAGGTGTGTCCTGTAGACTGTTTTTATGAAGGCGAAAATATGCTTGTTATTAATCCTGATGAATGTATTGACTGCGGAGTTTGTGAACCTGAATGTCCTGAAGACGCAATAAAACCTGACACTGAACCTGGGGCACAGCAATGGGTTGAGTTCAATGGTAGATGGTCAAAAGAATGGGCAGTGATAACAGATAAAAAAGAACCATTACCAGATTACGAAAAACATCAAAACGAACAAGGAAAATTACAAAAGTATTTTAAGGACAAATAATGTGTGGAATATATGGAATAACTGCTCACGATCCTGAGTTCGTGCAAAATTTTATTAAAAAATGTAAACACAGAGGACCAGATGGATTTAGAGTCTGGTGGGATCCAAAAAATAATCTAACACTTGGTCATAACCTTTTAAGCATCATGGCAGATCCAAATCTTTCCATGCAACCATGGAAGACCCCAAACGGCAATTGGTTGGTATACAATGGAGAAATATTCAACTATTACGAACTAAAACAGAAATACAAGGGTAAAGGTTTTGCAGGCATCACAGGGTGTGACACTGAACTATTGGCTTGGGGATTAGACAATTTCGGGATAAAATTTATCGACGAGATAGATTCAATGCATGGCTTTGCCTACTACAAAATAAATGAAAATGAACTTTGGTTATCACGTGATCATGCGGGCATCAAGCCGTTGTTTTACGCGGAAGTCAAAGATGGATTGGTGTTTGGCTCTGAAATAAAAGGTTTATTTGATAAGGTTCCAAGTGCCAACAAACTGGATAATTTGGCGGTAAGTTTTATGGGCCGAACAGGAATAAATGCTTTGAGAAACACATTCTTTACTGGGATAAAAAAATTACTTGCAGGTGAAACAATAATTTATGATCTTGATCAAAAAAGAATAAAACACAGTAATAGAATACACATTACACCAACCAGCAATAGCAATTATGACAAAGAAGAATTTAGATCTATGTCAAGCAAGACTGTAAGAATGTGTAGCATAGGAAGACGTAAACTTGGGGTATTCCTAAGTGGGGGATTGGATTCATCATTGGTGGCCTATGAATTGAGTAAAATCAAAACTGAAGTAAACACCTTTACAAACATAATGTTACCAAATGTTGTGGAGGGAGAAGACTACAATAGTGACGCAAGATGTGCCAAACTACTTGCAAATAGATATAAATTTAACCATCAGGAAGTGCAAATAACTCCAAAAAATTTTATGGAATCATGGGATGACTCCATCTATTACATGGAACAACCTGTGTACAATCCTAGCATGGCGATGTATTGTTACACAAACAAAATTTTGTCTGAAAACAAAATAGTTGTAACAATGGCAGGCGACATGGGAGATGAAATACTTGCTGGCTATCCAAAATATTGGAAGATGAAAAATTTAGAATGGTTGAAAAAACAAGGACTAACAAACGGAATAAAGACTTGGGATGATGTTCTAAAGTTATGGATCCGTAGAATTAAACGCCCATTGATGCTAACTCCTAGCCAATTGTCGGATGATGTGTTACTGGAGGAATTTAGGAAATGTTATCCAGATGATCTATTCAATCCGGAAGATCCAATTGGATCACACATGGCCCTTGACTGTGTGGCACAGGTGCCGGAGGAAATGTTCAACAGGAATGACAAATACGGTATGGCATACAGCATGGAAGGACGTTTTCCATTGGCGACCAAAACATTTATGAAGTATTGTATGGGTATTCATACAAATACAAAATTAGGAAAAAATAAAAATAACACAAAAGTATTGACAAAAGATGCCTACAAGGAAATTTTTCCAGCACAAATTATTAACAAGATGAAAACAGGATGGACCGTGCCTATTGGGCATTGGCTGACTAAAAATATGGATGCAGAATTACAAAGTTTCTACAAAGATAGGATGAAGGACGGACATGGCCTAGATGTAATTAAGGCGAGCCAAAAGGCGGGTAAAGCACTTGTCCCTGCTTGGATCTTTAAGGATTGGATGAAAAAATACAACGTATCTTTTTAAATTAAATATCAAAAATGAAAATTAAAGTCGTAACATCTTATAAGCCAGGCACTTTTGATGCTTTTACAAAAAGATCAATCCAGAGCGTGTTAGATAATTGGCCTGGAGACGTGAAAATCCATATCTATCACGAGTCACAAAACAATGATATTTTTGAACATCCTAGAATAAAATGGATAGACCTACATCAAGCACAACCGGCACTTGTTGCATTCAAAACAAAACACAAGGACGATCCTGTTGCAAATGGCGAATTACAGGAGATAGAAGGTGGTGTCAAAAGGCAAGGAAGTGGACCTAACGCTGAAGGAAAAGGATCTTTCCTGTTTCAGGCAGTGAGGTTTTCAAACAAAGTATTTTGTGTTACTCATGCTCTTAAAAATTACAACGATTATGATTATGTTGTTTGGCTAGACGCTGATACCTACACGTTTAGAAAAATGCCAATCGAGGTATTAAAAGATCTTTTACCCAACGACACTTTAATAACATATCTAGGAAGAGAAAATCCAAAACTAAATGATGGTGGCAAGGATCCGGAATGTGGATTTGTTGGATATAATCTTCACCATCCCGACATAAAATCTTTTGCAGATGACTGGGAAAAAATGTATACGGAGGGAGAAGTGTTCGATCTTAGTTGGGGATGGACAGACTGTTCTACATTATGGCATCTGAGCAAAAAATATAGAAGAGAAAAAAACACAAAAGTAAATGACATAGGTAAGGCGGCAGGAGTAAAAGGACACCATGTTTTTATCAATAGTAAATTAGGACTTTACATAGATCATTTCAAAGGAAAAAGAAAACAGATGGGGACCAGTGTAATTAACGATTTCAAAGATATGGGAGCAGAAGCAACTAAACTTGATTATTGGAAACAAGTGCCAAAGGTTATGCCAAAAAAACAATGAAAATTAATGTTATAAAAAAGTATGGACCTCTGAATAGTGGCCCAGTATTTGACGCTTTTATAAAAAGTTTGCGTAGTGCAGGCGAAGAAGTTTTAATTGACAGTGAAAAAGAATGCGATGTTGCTGTTATTTGGAGTGTGTTATGGCTAGGAAGAATGTCAAAATATAGAAGGATATTTGACAGTTATCGAGAAAAAAATAAACCTGTGATTGTTTTAGAGGTTGGTGGCATCAAAAGGAATGAAACCTGGAAGATTGGTATAAACGGCATCAACAGAGAAGCAGACTTTGCAAATCAAGATTACGATCAAGATAGATGGAAAAAATTCAATATAGAAATCAAACCATGGAGACAAAGCGGTAGTGAAATAATCATATGTGGTCAACATGACAAAAGCCACCAATGGAGAAATAATCCTCCAATGCACGATTGGATAGACAACCAAATAGCGGCCATAAGAAAACATACTGATAAACGCATAGTGGTACGTCCCCATCCTCGTAATTTTATTTCTATCAATCACGAGACCTTTTCCAATGTAAAGGTCGTAACACCAATACGTGATAGGAAGACATACGATGATACCGACCTAGCACAGCGACTAGAAACTGCATGGGCAGTTGTAAACTACTCTAGTAATCCTGCAATACAGGCAGTTCTTGCAGGCGTACCTGTATTTGTTTCTGAAGCAAGTCTATGTTTTGATGTTGGTAATTTAAACATGGCGGATATAGCCAACCCAAAAATGCCAGATAGACAAAAATGGGCAAATCAGTTATCATATACAGAATGGTGGATCGATGAAATTGAAAAGGGACTACCATGGAACAGAATAAAACAAAGGTTGAATAAGAAATATTTGTAATGTCTATAGAAGTAATCGAATGGAAGAAATACGTTGGCGAAAAAATCATAGTCAACACAATTATAAGGGGCGGAAAAAAATATCTCGAAGAGCAATGGTATGATGACAAAGTAAAAGCACAACCATATGGAAATGCCTACATCATTGGAAATGGACCTTCAAGGAAAGATTTTGATCTCACAACCCTGAAGAGAACCGGACAAACTTACGGATGCAATGCTCTATATAGAGATTTTATTCCAGATTATATTTTCTCCGTTGATACCAAAATGACAAAAAAAATGTGTGACGATGAAGTGGGTTTGAAAACTTTTCACTATGCACCATCATTAGAAGTAAACAGAGAATACAGTAAAGGTATGTTACATTTAATCCCAAACAACCCTCACTATATATCAGGCAACCAAGCATGGTGGACAGCATGTGTACACGGTTATAAAAATTTATATCTTATTGGATTCGACTTTCGCGAGTATGGAAAAAATAAACTTAACAACATTTATCAGGACACTCAATGTTATGGTGTGCGTAACGGAGGTGAAATTTTTGAAGGATGGTTGAAACAATTTCGTGATCATTTGAAAATGAGGCCATACTGTAATTTTACGATTGTACATGACGATCCGCCAGAATATTTGTATAATTTGCAAACCGGAACTGATTTAGGCAATAGCCATCTAATGACTTACAAAGATTTTAACGATAAAGTTTTAACCCAGCGGATTCAAACCTAGGCCTAAAAGAATAAAAATTTTCATTATGGTTCGAATAAGGATCTTTTTTGATAGTCATTTGGTGTAAGTGTACCATCTCATGTGCTAAGGTTTCAATAAAATCTTTCCAAGTTGGAAACTTGATATGTAGTTGAATATAATAATCAACAGGTATGTGATGTGGAATTTTTCTCTGATCAAATCTTCCTTTAGGAGTTTTTCTATTATCCCAAAGAGCAATACATCTACCCCAGTCACCTACCAATCTTTTTACTTCAATATGGACTCTGCCTAGTCTATTACCAAAAAGTGTGGCATTTAATTTTGAAAACCAATGAGCCGCAACTGTGGCAGTTGGCTTATAACCATGCACATTTCTACGCACAGCCAGACTATGCTTTAATTGTCGTTTTAGACTTCTACGTTGGTTCCGTTTTTTACGCTTCATAGGTTGACATTATTACCACTTATTGTATAATATACTAGTAATTATCAAAAATCAGTGAACAGATATGCAGTCAGATTTACCAAAAACTATAAACGAAGCAATTAAAATATTAGCATATAACGACTATTTTTGGAAAGATGCTACAAAAAACAGAATAAACCCACATCCAAAAGACTTTGAAACTGTGAGATCTTTGGCAGAAGCACAGTATTCATGGACAGAAAAACAAGGAAAATTAGCGGTGGTAATACTTAAAAGATATCAGTCAAAATTCATGTCCAACGGTATGGACATCAGAAAACTTTTAGATAATCCTAGTTACGAGCAACCGTTTAGGGTAATAAATTTTGAAAAAATCATAGAAAAATTCCAAGACGAAAAGGGATGGAAGATCGAACTAAAATTTCCTTACAACAAAAAATTAGTTGGACTTATAAGATGTCTCAGAGATAAAAAAGGATTGCCTGAAGTGTACTCACAATACGACGGCGAACATAAAAAATGGACATTTAATCAGACAGACGTAACCACTTACTTTTTAACTTTAGTTGCAATTAGATATGATTTTAAATTTGTTGATAAAACTTTACTCGACGACTACTACACTGTACGAGAAGAAATAAAAAATTATAAACAACCAACTGCAAGACTAGTAGGTACCGATGTTGTGATTGACAACGCCAGTAATTCATTAACTGAATATTGGTCGGCAAATGTTAAAGGACAAAAATTAATAAGGCAAATTGATAGACTGAAAGAATTTGGAATTGACACCAAAGGACTCAAAGTAAAATCATGGAGTAACCTCGGCGGAAAAATAGCATGCTGTAATTATAACAAGGCATGGATAAACAAAGAGGAGTTTAGTAAAGATCATGTTTTAAATGCTTTATTAGAACTGGACTGTTTTCCGATTGTCATGCCTGTGAGTGGTAACCCTAACACACAGGAAGATGCAGAGCAATGGCGAGAATGGTTAGACACCTTCCAGAAACACGGAATAGATTATAAACATCTTGCATTTGGTTTTGATATAAAAGAACCAAAAAAATTTATGGGAGATGGAACTAATTACAACGACAATATTATTGGCAATATGTCAGAAAATTTATTTCAAACATTATACGATGTTTATCAAGCCAGTAAACAATTCAAGTTTGTGGACAAGGAAACAAAAATTTTATTTGTGCGTAATAGAATACCAAAGACTTTAATAAAATCTGAAATAAAACCAAAGTGTTGTCTGGTGGCAATGGGTGGTGGTTATTACACTTCAGGCACCGATAACCTTAAAAGATATCTTGATTCTTTACCTAAAACGTTGTATTATAATGATCATCAACCATCAAATTGGGATTGGCGTGATAGAGTTATAGTAAAACTATGAGTAGTTGCAAACTAGTAATTAAAGATCAGGTAAATGTTAAATTTGAGAACTTAGATCTCAAATGGAGACAGCGCCTACATCAAAAATTCAAATATCAAATACCTTACGCATATCATCTTCCGGCAGTGAAGTTGGGACGATGGGACGGTAAAATTGCTTTCTTTGGACTTGGTGGAACAACATATTTGTTCTTGGTTGATCAAATACTTCCAATACTTGAAGAGGCCGGGGTGTATGTAGAACTAGATGATCAGCGTCCAAAAAATGATTTGGAGTTTACAAAAATTAACAAGTCTTATCTTTCACATATCAAATGGCCAAGCACCCATCCGTGTGCAGGACAACCTATAGAATTAAGAGATTATCAGGTTGAAACAATAAACAAATTTATTGAAAATCCACAATGCATACAGGAAATTGCAACTGGTGCAGGTAAGACTATAATCACAGCGGCACTTTGTCAACTTGTCGAACCATATGGTCGAACCTTGACCATTGTTCCAAATAAAAGTCTTGTAACACAAACCGAGGAAGATTTTATTGCTTGTAATCTTGATACAGGTGTGTATTATGGAGACAGGAAAGAGTCAGGAAGGTTCAATACGATTGCAACTTGGCAAAGTTTGAATGTGCTTGAAAAGAAATCTAAGGACGAACATTCAACCGAATTCAAAGAATTTATAGAAGGTATAAACACAGTGATAGTTGATGAGGTACACATGGCAAAAGCAGATGTATTAAAAAGATTGTTAACAGGGCCTTTTGCACACTGTCAGATAAGATGGGGACTTACTGGAACAGTACCAAAACAAGAATACGAGTACATGGGAATAAAAGTATCTCTTGGTGAAGTTGCAAACAAAATTGAAGCAAAAGAACTGCAAGACAAAGGCGTTCTTGCAAACTGCCATGTGACTGTGTTACAGACAAACGATGTTTTGGAGTTTAGGAACTATCAAGAAGAATTAAAATGGTTAACAACAGATCCAAAACGCACTAGTTGGATCGCACAAACTATCAGTGATATTGCAACATCAGGAAATACTTTGATACTTGTTGATAGGATAAGTGCAGGGGAGATACTGGAAAAGAAAATTAAAAATTCAGTATTCATAAGAGGTGCAACAAAAACATTAGACAGGAAGGAACACTATGATGAAGTATCTACTGCAACAAATAAAATTATTATTGCCACATATGGAGTGGCCGCTGTTGGTATTAATATTCCTAGGATTTTCAATCTTATTCTTATAGAGCCAGGCAAGTCTTTTGTAAGGGTAATACAATCCATAGGACGTGGAATACGTAAAGCAGAGGACAAAGATAATGTAATGATATGGGACATTACTAGTGCTTGCAAGTTCGCAAGGCGGCATTTGACACAAAGAAAAAAGTTTTACAAAGAGGCAAATTATCCGTATAATATAGAAAAAGTAGATACAGATTTATATGAAGATACTAACACTTGAAGATCGCACATATACTTTGGAAAAGATTCCAGAATATGTAGATGAAAAATTAAGATTCGCAGTAATGGATAATTCCGATCCATCTAATCCAGATTTCTTTTACATTCCATTGATCTTTTTGGAAAGTTTCAATGCACCGGCGGCAGTGCTTGAAATTGGTCCTTATAAAATTAAGATGCCTTTGGATTGGAAGATGTTGATAGGTGAGCAGGGACAACCAGAAATGCATGTGTTGCCTATAACAAGTTTGAATGACAGAGGATTCGATGCTTTTACATTTAATCCATTAAGCAGTGGCAAGCCTGACTTTCATAAGATAGACATTGTAGACATATACACAGAAGTCAAATGGTACTTTCCAAAAATTAAATCAGGACAACTGTTGGCTGTGCCTCTGACAGATGGCCCAAAGCCGGTGTGTGCTTATTTTGTTAAGGACATCTCAAGGCAGTGCGAGCAGGTGGATTATGGCTCGGTCTGGTAGTAACAAGACAACTGTTTCTGTTGATGCTCCAATAATGATTGTCACAGATGGCACTCCTGTATGGCACAACGAGGAATGGCCGAGGTTATTTTTTGGATGGTTAAAAGAAAATAAATTTAAATTAAAAGGTTTACAACAGTGTCAAGGTCATTTAAAATTAAGATTTGTTGACCCAAAGACAGCAACATTGTTTAGATTAAAATATGACGAAGAGAAAATTTTTCGAACTAAGAAACGGACTTAAGGCAGTAGACTTTAGGAACAAGGACTACTTCGATAGGATAGATGATCACGAGAGATCTTTATACTCTCCTTACATGCTGATGAGGTACGTTTCGAGTGTATCATCGAAAGATCCATTTTATGTCGAACACTATGTGGAGATGGTAAACGAATGTGTTAACAAACATTTGTTTACACTATCTGGAAAACACAAGAAACTTTGTTGGATATTGACATCCATGTGTGGAGCCTTGAAACAACAGTTCCATCCTTGGATCAAACCAATGAAGCGAGTGCCAAACAAAAGTCTTAAAAAGTTGCAACAGTTGTATCCAAATTGGAAGGAATCTGATCTCGAAACTTTGGACGCAATCATTACAGATAAAGAGTTAGAAGAATTATTGGAGTCGCATGGAATTGAGTCCAAATAAATGTCCTTATTGCGGTAAAGAGTTTCTTCGTGAACGCACACTACAGGTGCATATGTGTGAGCCAAAAAGAAGGCATCTGCAAAAAAATGAAAAATGGGTGCAAAACGGTTTCATAGTTTTTCAAAGATTTTATCAAATACATCAAAACGGAATGAAAGTAAAGACATACGACGACTTTTGTAAAAGTCCTTACTACAATGCATTTGTAAAATTTGGAAGGTTCATGATGCATGTCAATCCTTTGTATCCTGAAAAATACATCGACTACGTGATACTTTCAAAAATAAAACTAGACTACTGGGCGAGAGACGACCTGTACGAAACCTATCTCATAGAAACGCTAAAAGCAGAGCCTGTTGAATCTGCACTACAAAGATCCATAGCAACAATGATGGATTGGGCGGCAGAGCAAAATGCCCAGTGGGCAGACTATTTCAGATTAGTCAATACAAACAGGGCAGTGCAACATGTCCAACAAGGAAAAATATCTCCTTGGTTGTTGTTAGGTTGCAAAGCAGGAAAAAAACTGTTAAAATCATTCAACGACGAACAGTTACAGATGATCGCAAGATTTATAAGTTTAGAGTTTTGGACACAAAAAATAAAAAGTGCACCAGCGGATCATTTGTTTGTACAAGAAACTGCAAAGGAGGCCAAGATTGAGTAGAGTTAAAATTGATATCGACGACGAATTAGACTTTGACCTTGAAGATGGGGACATGATTTTACACATCAAACACGACGGTCACATAGGAAAAATATGTATGCCGGACATGAGTCCAAAAGTGCAACAAAGCGTAGGTTATCATAAAATGCTTCAGTGCCTTGAATTCCTTAAACCAGGAACCAGGGATGAATTTATTAAGTATCATGAGAAAAAAATAAAAGGAACAGTACACTAATGCCTGACGTAGACATAGATTTTTTTGACAGAGACGGAGTGTTAAAACTTTTCAAGCACACGCCGGCCACTATTATAAAAGATGACAAGGCGGAGAAACACAAAACAGGTGTGTATTTCCATGCTGTTCCCGAACATCCTGTCACCGGTAATTCATCCTTAGATTATAAACATGCAGAAGACAGAGGATATTTTAAAATTGATTTGTTGAACGTTAACATCTACAAAGATATCAAGTCTGAGCAAGAACTGGTGGAACTAATGATACAAGAGCCTGACTGGAACATGCTCAATGACGAAAAAATTGTAGATAGACTTTTCCATCTTAATGGACATTTTAATATAGTGTCTAAACTACAACCAAAAACCATAGAACAACTTGCGGCTGTGTTGGCCATAATACGTCCTGCCAAAAGGCACTTAATGAATAAAAGTTGGCCAGAAATAATGTCAGAAGTTTGGGTAAGACCAACCGATGGCAGTTACTTCTTTAAGAAATCACATGCCGTTGCATATGCACAGGCAATTGTTGTCCAGATGAATTTGGTTGCTAAGGATAAATATAGTTTTGATGCAACATCAAAAAAATAAAAAAAGAAAATCCAAAAAACGAAAAAATAACCTTACCGATGAACCAGTTGAGTACAAACACTACCAGCCTAATAACCATTTGACTATGTACTTTTCTAAGTTGATTGATAAAAATAAAAGTTAGATAGGTTTTCTTACTAATTGTATTGTTCTGCGTTTCACTCTTTTGTTTGAAATTTCAGAAAGTTTCACTGTCGGACCTTCTACTATTTGGATATCCTTACTGTTAAGAGTCACCAGGGTAGATCTAAAATATTTGAAATCACCCTTCAAAAATATGTTAATTGGCAATTTCCTGTTTGACTCGTACCACCAAATTTCGCCGCACTTCAAAAATCTAATCTTGTCCTTTGGCATCATTAATCTGCCATAGTCATAGAAACTAATCACATTTGTATCTTGGTTCTGGACAATGCCCACAAACTCCATCTCGCCCTTTCTAATAAGGCTTAAAAACGGAAATTTATCCCTTAATGTTTTAAAAATTTCATTCATGCTCTATCTATAAATACTGTTAAATATGTACTATGCAAACAGTATCAAGGTATTTACTAACAAATTTGGTAATCGCATACATAAATGGTTATCATGGAAGGGGTGTAAAAGTGTACGATAGACGTCTAACACTTCATAGAGGAGTGGACAATCCTATAACATTTACGTTCAAAAACGAGGATCAGAAGAATCAGGACATTACATCCAAGACTTTCGAATTGAACATTATTGACTCGGAATCCAAAAAATCCGTGGTCAGTAAGACCCTTACGATACTAGATGACGGTTCTACAGTAAGCACTAAAGGCGACGCAAGTTGCACAATTACAGAGGGCGACCTACTACCTTTGGATGCAAAGTTTTACAATTATGCAGTGCGTGAAGTGGCGTCAGATAACAGTAGAACAGTAACTTACGCTGACACAGGATATGCGGCCGCTGGCACAATCGAACTACTAGATGGTGCTTATCCAGAATTTGTGCCTAGCACAGAAATAACAAGTTTCACCGGCACAGGTGGACCTTTAGAATTTACGTCAAGTGCTATAGATGCTAGACCAGGAATAAACAACAATAAAGCATTACACACGATTGCTGTATACCTTCAAGACTTTGCAGGCTCCTTCAAAGTGCAAGCAACAATGGCTTCTTCACCGAGTGATGCTGATTTTTTTGATATTACCTTAGATGGTGAGTCAGAAAGCACTGTAGATTTTGCCTTACCTGAAACCAAAGTTTCCAATTTCAACTTTACCGGTGTTTACCATTCAGTGAGATTCAGTTGGGACAATGGAAGTGCCATGGATCCAGACAACACTGGAAAGATTGACAAAATACTTTATAGACAGTAATATATAGGATATGAACCTGATCCAGTCTACTATTATGACTAGCCTGCCTGCGGTTAAGAAGAAAACACCCAGCGGATGGATAGCCTTTAATGCTCCTTGTTGTGTACACAACGGAGAGACCCAAGACAAGAAAAAACGTGGTGGTATAATGTCAAGTGCCGATGGCACAGTCAGTTATCACTGTTTCAACTGTGGATACAAAGCATCTTATGTGATAGGTCGAAGACTTACACAACGGATGAGAACATTCATGGGATATCTAGGCATTGCAGACGACACAATTAAAAAATTAGCCATCGAGGCCATGCGCCATGAAGAAAGTGATATCAAACACGAAAGGAAAAGATTTGTCAACTTTAATAAAAAATCTTTGCCAAAAGATACAAACAAACTTGATATGTGGTTGGAAAAATATGTTGATAAAAAACTAACAGACACACAGTATACGAAGATAGATTCGATTTTGAATTATTTGAAAAGCAGAGGCATTGATCCAACATGGTATGATTTCATGTATTCAACTGACTCATATTTTAACTTTGATCAAAGGTTGATCATTCCTTTTTATTGGAGAGGAGACATTGTTGGATACACAGGTAGGCTGTTTGAGAAGTCAGAAAGAATAAAATACGTCACAGAAGTGCAACCTGGATATGTGTTCAATATGGACGCACAGGACTGGACAAGGAAATTTGTCTTGGTCACGGAAGGCCCATTTGATGCGATTACCGTTTCTGGTGTAAGCATACTTGGATCAGAGATAAATGATATACAACGAGAGTTGATAGACGGCCTTAACAGGCAGGTCATTGTGGTTCCGGATAGAGACGCACCAGGAGAAAAATTGATAGACCAAGCAATAGAATTTGGATGGAACGTTGCTTTCCCAGAATGGCACGAGTCAATCACAGATGTTGCTGATGCTGTTTTGAACTACGGAAGACTGTTCACGATACAATCGATATTGAAGACAACAGAATCAAGCAAATTTAAAATTGATTTAAAAAGGAAAATGTATGGTTAATTTTCACATCGAACCTACTTCAAAATGTACTTTAGAGTGTCCGTTGTGTGATAGGACATGGTTTTATGAAAAATTCAAGAAGCGTCTGTTACATGAAATTAATGTGGACAACATAGTTAAATTCGTAGGGGCAAACGCTGTAATCAGTATGTGTGGCAATAATGGTGACCCAATATATCATTCAAGGTTCCACGAACTTTGCCAAAAGTTAAAAGACAATAATTGTATGCTCAGCATAACAACTAACGGATCGTCGAAGACAAAAGCGTGGTGGAAAAAACTTAATGGCATATTGGACAAAAATGATAAAATCGTATTTTCAATAGACGGACTAGAGGACACGAATCACCTCTATAGAAAAAATGCAAAATGGAAATCTATAATGGGTGCAATAGAAGTTTTAGAAAAAAGGCGATGTAAAATTATTTGGAAATTTATTGTATTCAAACATAATCAACATCAAATATACCAAGCAAAAAAATTAAGTGAACAATTGAACTTTGATGATTTTAGATTAGAAAAAAGTGATAGGTGGTTGGGCAAAAAAGAACTTATGCCTGACAGAGAGTATGTGGATTCATATTACGAACATCAACAAGATGTTTTGATAGACACAAACTACGAGGTAGATATGAAGCCTAACTGCTTGAAAAATGATCAACCATCAAATGAATTGTACATTGATGCAGAGGGAGATTTTTATCCATGTTGTTGGATTGGCACTTATAGATACAAATATAAACATGTCTTCTCACCAAAAGAAAATAATTTCAATATAAAAACAAACAGTTTAGAAAGCATTTTGGAAAATGGTAAAGTAAAAGACTTCTTTAAATCAACAAAACATTTTACATCTGCACACGAATGTTGTAAAATACAATGTGGAGTAAAAAAATGACAGAATTCACACACGGCATTCAAAACGCACTTAAGAAATTAATTGCAGGTTCCAGTGTGACACTTGCAATAATTTACACGCTAGGTCACATAATCATAGCAATGACAGTCGTGTCTGTGATGACCGGCGCAAGTTTATGGGAGGCAGGCGCGGTTGCTTTGATTGAACCATCCATAAACGGTTTATGGTTTTATGCACTACACTCTCTATGGAAGAAGTATAAAGGAATATAATGGCCGAATACACATTTGACGTACAAAAATTATACTTAGAAATGTTGTTAGCAGACGCAGAATCATTTGCAAGAGCACAAAACATATTCAACCCAAATAGTTTTGATAGAAAATTACAGCCAGTGGCAAAATTTATAAAAGACTACATGGAAGAATACAAAGTCATGCCTGATGTCGAACAGGTCAATGCAAAGCATGACATAAAATTAAAATCAGCAAAGGATTTGGATCCAAGCCATTTCAATTGGTTGTTGGATGAATTTGAAACGTTTTCGAGACACAAAGCACTTGAACGTGCGATATTGCAGTCGGCAGACTTGCTTGAAAAGGGAGACTATGCTCCGGTAGAGGACATGGTCAAACAGGCGGTCAGTGTTGG
>CEPH01053250.1_pt1 | contig 17110 bp, 15 predicted proteins | sample 530571 | NCBI WGS metagenome assembly CEPH01 (sample SAMEA2620413, study PRJEB7988) | marine metagenome | biome: marine biome (ENVO:00000447); feature: surface water layer (ENVO:00002042); material: "saline water (ENVO:00002010), including plankton (ENVO:xxxxxxxx)" | depth 5 m | reverse complement strand
ATGGCGCCCAGCGCGATGCCCTGGAACAGCGGATCGATCTTCAGCAGCGTGAACCCGTTGTAGAGCATTGCGATGAACAGGATGCCGAGCACCGTCCGCCACACCGCGCCCTCACCGCCGAGGATCGAGGTGCCACCGACGACGATGCCGGCCAGCACCGTGAAGGTCAACGTCGTCGCGATCGCATCGTTCTCGGGAACAGAGGGAGTGCGTGCCAGGTCGATCACTCCCGCAAGCCCGGCGCCGAGGCCCGTGAGCGCAAAGGTCGCGATCCGCACGAGGTTGACCCGGATGCCGGCAAGACGTGCCGCCTCGGCATTGCCGCCCGCCGCATAGACGTACCGTCCGAAGGTTGTGCGCCACAGCACGATCCCGAGGGCTACGACCACCACCAGCGCGATCCAGATCGGCAGCGACATCCCGAGCGGTTCGGTCTTCGCGATCCAGGTGAACTCGGGCACGTCCACGCGGATCTGCCCGATGCCCTCTTTGCCCGCCTGCGAGACGAGCTTCGTCGCGCCGAGGATGATGAAACTCATCGCCAGGGTCGCGATCAGCGGGTTGATCCGCAGGTACGTGCTGATGACGCCGTTGATGATGCCGACGGCAAGGCCCGAGAGCACGCCCGCCAGGATGCCGAACACAGCCCCCTCGGTGCCGCCGACCTTGATGATCACGGTGCCGCAGACGACGGCGGTGAACATATAGGTGGCACCGACCGAGAGGTCGATTCCACCGGCGATCAGCACCAGGGTGCTCGCTGCCGCGATGATCAGGATGCCTGCCTGCCGGTCGAGCACGTTTCCGATGTTCTGGAACGACAAGAACGCGGGGCTCCCGATCGAGAGCGCGATGAAAACGGCAAGGAAGGGAACGACGATCGCGACCGATCGCCACGGTATGCGCGAGAGCACGCTCTGCTGCGCTTGGGTGGGCACGGTGCCGGTGGTCAGGGTCATGATTTCCCACTCATGATCGGATCCGCGAAGGCCGCGGTAAGGACGTTTTCTTCTGTTCTTTCATCGCCCGAGAGCTCCGCGACGATGCGTCCGCTGCGGATGACGAGAATGCGGTGCGCGAGCCCGAGCACCTCTTCCACATCCGATGAGACGACGATTACCCCGATTCCTCGCGAGGCTTCGGCCACGATGAGGTCATAGATCGCGCGGCGCGACCCGACATCCACGCCGCGAGTCGGCTCGTCGGCGATGAGCACGGTGCGGGGGCGCTGCAGGGCACGCGCGAACAGCACCTTCTGCTGGTTGCCGCCCGAGAGGCTCGAGACGTTGCGGCGATCGTCTCCGGCCACGGTGACGCGGTCGAGCATCGCCTTCGCGTCGGCGCGTTCGGCGCGGGTGCGCACCCAGCCCGCGCGGGCGAAGGCAGCGAGGTTCGACAGGGTGACGTTGTCGCGGATCGAGCGGCCGAGCACGAGACCCTGATCCTTGCGCGATTCGGGGATAAGGAACAGGCCCGCGTTGAGCGCCGCGGGCAGCGACGCACCCACAGGGGTGCGCTTCTCGCCGTCACCATTCCCGGGCTCCAGCAGTTCGACCGAGCCGCCGTGGCGACCTGCGGCACCGAAGATGGCGTGCACGATCTCGCTGCGACCGGCACCGACGAGCCCGGCGAGACCTACAATCTCGCCGGGTCTCACCGAGAACGACACTCCACGAACCCCGGGTGCGACCAGATCTGTCACGGTCAAGACCGGATCGCCGACGGTGGGGGCGGGAGGCTGTTCGGGGAACACGGCACCGAGCGTCCGACCGAGCATCGCCTCGATGAGGCTCGCCTCGGTCTCGTCGGCTGCGGGGCCGGTGCGGATGAGACGACCGTCGCGCAGCACGGTGATGTCGTCGGCGAGCTCGAGCACCTCGCTGAGGAAGTGCGAGATGAGAACCACAGTGTGGCCGGATGCCGCGAACTGGCGCACGACGGCGTGCAGCAGGTCGGCATCCGCCCCGACAGCGCTGCCGTCGGCTCGTCCATGATGATGACCGACGCGCCCCGCGCCAGCGCACGCATGATCTCGACCTTCTGCTGGTCGGCCGTTCGCAACGCACCGACCGGTGTGTCCGCGGGAAGGTCGAATCCCGTGCGCTCGCTCAAGGTCCGATACTGAGCCGACAGGCGTTTGCGACCGATGAAGCCGACGCGCCGCGGCTCGCGACCGAGGAAGACGTTCTCGGCGACCGAGAGGGCCGGAACCAGCGCCAGCTCCTGGGCAATCGTCGCGATGCCGTGATCGAGCGCCTCCCGCGGCGATCCGAAGCTCACGCGCTCGCCGTTGACGAGCACCTCGCCCTCGTCGGCGCTGTAGAGGCCGGCGATGATCTTCGCGAGCGTCGACTTGCCCGCGCCGTTCTCGCCGACGAGGGCGTGGACAGTTCCGGGCCGGATCGTCAGGTCGATGTGCCGGAGTACGGGCAGACCGCCGAAGGACTTACCGACGTCCCGCAGCTCGACGGTGAGCTGCGGGACGCCGGCGTCAGCCGGTTGGTGCGGCATGGATCAACCGGGCCACTCGCCGGTGAACTGGTCAACCGTGTCGGGGGTCATGACCCCGTTGTTGGGGAAGTCGGCGAACGGGTCGACATCTCCCATGTCAGTGCCGTCCCGTAGGGCCGCGATCATCGCTTCCATCCCGAGGCGGCCGGTCGTGGCAGGCGCCATGATGACGTCGGAGTAGACGATGCCTTCGGAAATCGCGTCGAGGGCCCACTGCGAGCCGCCGTACCCGACGAGCAGGTAATCGCCGACAGCAGCGCCCGAGTCGCCGATCGCCAGAACTGCACCCTGCAGGCCCTGGTCCGACGTGACGATCGCGTCGATGTCGGGGTTTGCGGTCAGGATGTCGGCTACCGCCGTCTGCGCGGCTGCCGGGTTCCAGAACGTCTCTCCCTCGGCGACGACAGTCACAGGGGTTCCCGCGGTCGCCTCACTGAATGCATCCCACAGCGCGATGCTGACGCTCGAGGTCTTCAGGTCATGCAGGTAGGCGACGTTGCACGGATCCAGGTTCTTCGACGCGCAGGCCTCGACGGTCTGCTCGCCGAGCTTCTGCCCGAGAATCGACGGCACGAACACGATGTTCGACGCGAGACCGGGCAGCTGGGTGGCACCCGAGGTGAAGTCCTCGCCGAGGATCTGGTCGATGTTGACGACGGTGAGCCCGGCATCCATGGCTTCGGCGACCACATCCATGATCGCGGGGCCATAGATGGGCTGGACGATCATGCCGTCGTAGTCCCCCGAGGCGATGACGTCCTCGATGAGCGTGGCCTGCGTCGCCGGATCGAGGTTTCCATCGAAGACCGTGATCTCGGCATTGTTGGCCTCAGCGACCTCCTGCGCCGCCGCCAGCATCGGCTCGTCGTACGTGTTCGCCACCGCGAACGAGATGTAGGCGATCTGCAACGGCTCGTCGGTGGGCGCCGAGGTCTCGCCCGAGCCCGATGCGTCGGTGGTCCCCGACGAGCACGCGGCGAGGGCCAGTGCGGCGACGGCGATCCCCGCGCCGGCGAGAATCCCCCTTCGCCGTGGGACAGCTGTACTGAGTGGCATGACTTCTCCTGTGAAATCGGTACACGGTGGGCAGCCGCGCGACCTTCTTGCGAAAGCCGGCCTGGACAGTGTTCAGTGCTGGCGTACACTCTGCCGTGTTGCCACACTTAACGCAAGGGTTCTGATCGGCAGGTCCGCGACCGTGACCAATCCGTTGCCGGCGAGGTGAGTCACAGCCCCCAGCCGGTGGGCGGCTCGAGGAGTCCGGGCGCAAAGTGCCAATACTCGCGCAGGTGACGAACGAGCCCAGCGTCGTCGAACTCCAAGAAGAACTCCCCCGCGAGCGTCACCTCCGCACCCTCGTTGCGAAGCGTGACCCACCATTCTGCGGCCGCGTGAGTGCCGGTCACCACGGCTTTCCCCACCCGGAAGCGGATGTCGGATTGCGTCGCCGTCACACTCGACCAATAGCGATGCACCCCCTCGCGGCCGCGATACGGCTCCTCGTAGGGCTGCTCTCGGTATGTCGCATCTTCCGTGAACAGCGCAGCCGCGGCATCCGCGTCTCGCGTCTCCCACGCCTTCCGGTAGTCATCCAGCCACCTCTGGACCTGCTCGGTCGTCACGATCTTCCCCTTTCGCCACTCCATACCTCACGGTGCAGTATCACTGCACACCCTGTCGCGCTGGAACGGTCGGCGCAAGTGCAGGAGGTCGCCGGGCCACGCGACAGCCTCGGCGCGGAAGCTCCGCACCGGAATCGTGCGTCGAGATCGCCAAACCTGCGTCAGTAGACTGATCGCACCCGCGGGAGTGGTGAAATTGGCAGACACGCAGGATTTAGGTTCCTGTGCCTTCGGGCGTGTGGGTTCAAGTCCCACCTTCCGCACGCGAGGCATCCTGCCGCGCCCTTGACCGCCGACACCGACGGAACGCACGTGCACCCACTGGCTCTCATCCCCTGGCTCGACCCCGAGACGATCATTTCCGCGGCGGGCCCGTGGGCGCTACTAGTGGTGTGCCTGATCATCTTCGCCGAAACGGGGCTGCTCGTCGGGTTCCTCTTCCCCGGCGACACTCTGCTCATCATCTCGGGACTGCTGACCCACACCAACGACGTGTTCGGCGTCAACATCTGGGTCGTGTGTTCGCTGATCGCGCTCGCCGCATTCATCGGGGGCGAGGTCGGCTACTACATCGGACACAAGGGCGGTCCCGCAGTGTTCGAACGCAAGGAATCCGGGATCTTCAGTAAGCGCAACGTCGAGCGAACCAACGCGTTCTTCGAACGCTTCGGCGGAATCACCGTCATCCTCGCCCGTTTCGTCCCGATCGTGCGCACCTTCGCTCCCGTCGCCGCAGGGGTAGGACACATGCCGTGGCGCAGATACACGCTCTACAACCTCATCGGCGCGCTGCTGTGGGGCTTCGGACTCACCATGGTGGGCTACCTCATCGCGTACATCCCGTGGGTGCGTGACCTCGTCACGGAATACATCGACATCATCTTGCTGGTCGCCGTCGGTGGTACCGCCCTGGTGGTGGCGTACCACTACTTCAGCGAGAAGTGGAAGTCTCGCAAAGAAGCCGCGTCAGGCGAGAAGCTCGAGACGGATGCCGCCGAAGCGCGCGAACTGGCTCTGGAGCCCGAGGTGTTCGACAACCGCCCCGAGGACTCCCAGTAAGGCTCGGTCTCCGCTCAGCCGGACTTCTTCTGCTTGCCCGAGCCACTCTCGCGGGCGGCGCGTGAGCGCTCGACGCTTGCGCGCAGCGCCTCCATGAGGTCGATGACCTCGCCGCCCTGCTCCTCCGGCTGCTCGCCGAACGTTTCGGCAGTGTCGATCGCGTCGCCCTTCTCGAGCTTGGCGTCGATGAGGGTCCGCAACTCGTGCTGGTATTCGTCGACGAAGTCGGCGGGGTCGAAGTCGCCCGAGAAGCTCTCGACGAGGGATGCCGACAGCTCGAGTTCCTTCTCGGAGATCTTCACTGACTCGCTGAGCGACGGGAAGGCAGCCTCCCGCACCTCGTCTGCCCACAACAGTGTCTGCAGCACGAGGACATCGCCGCGCACCCGCAGCGCCGCCAGGCGCGTCTTCTGACGCAACGAGAACCGCACGATCGCGGTGCGATCCGTCTGCTCCAGCGTCTTGCGCAACAGCACATACGCTTTCGGCGACTTGGAGTCGGGTTCGAGGTAGTACGCCTTGTCGAGCGTCAAGACATCCACCTGCTCGGTCGGCACGAACTCGACGACCTCGATCTCGCGGCTGCGCTCGGAAGGAAGCGCCGCGAAATCCTCTTTCGTGAGGATGACGGTCTTCTCGCCGTCGTCGTAGGCCCGGTCGATCTCGCTGTACGGCACGACTTCGCCGTCGAGTTCGCACACGCGCTGATAGCGGATGCGGCCCCCGTCGGCGGCATGGACCTGATGCAGCGACACATCGTGGTCCTCGGTCGCGGCATAGACCTTCACCGGGACGTTGACCAGTCCGAATGTCAACGCGCCTTTCCAGATGGACCTCATCACACCAGTACACACGTTCGCGGCGCCCGGTGCCAGCATCCGACCCGTCTCAGGCACCGCGGGCTAGCCTGGGCCCATGGCGGGTCGGGAGCAGACTGTGCAGGTGCAGGGGCACCGGCTGCGCCTGACCAATCTCGACAAGGTGCTGTATCCGGCAACCGGTACGACCAAGGGCGAGGTCATCGATTACTACAGCCGCATCGCCCCCGCGATCCTGCCGCTTCTCGCGGGACGACCCGTAACCAGAAAGCGCTGGCCCGACGGTGTGGGCGATGCGGAGCATCCGGGCATGTCGTTCTTCACGAAAGACCTCGAGCGCGGCGCGCCCGAGTGGCTCCCCCGGATGCCGATCGAGCACTCCTCGGGCACGAAGACCTACCCGCTCATCGATTCGCAGGCGGCGCTCGTGTGGCTCGGGCAGGTTGCGAGCCTCGAACTCCACGTTCCACAATGGCGTTTTGGGCCGGACGGCTCCCCTGCGAGCCCGGATCGGCTGGTCCTGGACCTCGATCCGGGACCCGGTATCGGGCTGGCCGAGTGCGCCGAGGTTGCGCGGCTCGTGCGAGAGATCCTGCGCGGGATGTCGCTCGAGAGCATCCCTGTCACCAGCGGCAGCAAGGGGATCCATCTCTATGCGCCGCTTCCCGGGACGCTCACGAGCGAAGCCGCCTCGAACCTGGCGCGGGAGTTGGCGCGGGCGCTCGAGGCTGATCATCCGGATCTCGTCGTGAGTTCGATGTCCAAGGCGGTGCGTGCGGGAAAAGTCTTCTTGGACTGGAGTCAGAACAACGGCAAGAAGACCACGATCAGCCCGTACTCGCTGCGAGGACGTGAGCATCCGACCGTCGCGGCTCCCCGAACCTGGGACGAACTGGAAGATCCGCAACTGCGCCACCTGCTGTTCTCGGAGGTTCTCGAGCGCGCAGCCGCGGGGATCGCACCCTTCTTCGGCACCTCGACGCCGGCCGCCTTGGACCGCTACCGCGAGAAGCGCGATGCTGCGAGAACGCCGGAGCCGGTTCCGGATGCCGGATCCCGGCCGGCCGCCCGCGGCGACGGTGATCCGCCGCGCTTCGTCGTGCAGGAACATCACGCCTCGCGGCTGCACTTCGACCTGCGTCTGGAGCGGGACGGAGTGTTGGTCAGTTGGGCGGTCCCGCGCGGGATCCCCGAGACACCCGACCGCAACAACCTCGCGGTGATGACCGAGGATCACCCGATCGAATACCTGACTTTTCACGGCACGATCCCCCAGGGCGAGTACGGCGCCGGAACCATGACGGTGTGGGACACGGGCACGTATGAGACCGAGAAATGGCGCGCCGACGAGGTCATCTTCCGCGCCCACGGCGCCCCGGGTGGGGCGATGGATGACGTGCGGTTCGCGCTCATCCGCACCGCGGGCGACGGCGAGAAGTCGCAGTGGCTCCTCCACCGGATGAAGGATGCAGCCGCCGGTCAGGCAGGTTCGCGGCGCTCGGTCGGATCCACTGGCCGGTCCCGCGCTCAGGCGCGTCCGGCGCGAGAAGACGCCGGCAACGCCGCGGGCACCGCCCCGATGCTGGCCACCATGTCGACGCCGGGGCTTGCCGCCGGCGCAATCAGCCGCTGGGGCGGGGAGCCCTGGGTGGAGATGAAATGGGACGGCATCCGCGCAGTCGGGATCTGGGACGGGACCACCCTCACGCTCCGCGCCCGCAGCGGCAACGACATGACGGCGACCTATCCGGACCTGCACGATGCCGCGCTGGGCGAGGCGCCGTGCGTGGTCGACGGCGAAATCGTCGCTCTGGACGAGAACGGTAGGCCGAGCTTTGCGCTGCTGCAGAAGCGAATGAACCTCGCGAATTCTGCCGAGATCGTGCGCGAGGCCGCGCGCACGCCGGTGAAGTACTACCTGTTCGACCTGCTCCAGATCGACGGGCAGGATGCCACGGCGCTGTCGTTGCGCGATCGACGCGCCCTGCTGGAGCGTCTTGCCGACGGCGCGGGCGAGCGCGTCACGGTCCCACCGGTGTTCGACGATCTGGATGCGACGCTCGACGCCGCGCGCGGGGCAGACCTCGAGGGCGTCGTCGTCAAGAACCCCGGCTCGCGCTACCGGCCCGGCGAGCGCTCGCCCGACTGGCTCAAGATCAAGCTCACCCGCACCCAGGATGTCGTCATCGGCGGCATCCGTCCCGGGCAGGGGGGCAGGTCCGGTGCCATCGGATCGCTTCTGGTGGGCATCCCGGGTGAAAGCGGTCTGCAGTATGCGGGGCGCGTAGGAACAGGCTTCACGGATGCCGCGCTTGCGACTCTGGCGCGCCTGCTCGCCCCTCTCGGAATTGACGAGAACCCTTTCGCCGACGTACCGGCGGCCGACGCGCGCGATGCGATCTGGGTGAAGCCGGAGCTGGTCGGCGAGGTCGAGTTCGCCGAGTTCACGCCCGGCGGCATCTTGCGTCACGCTCGCTGGCGCGGGCTGCGGCCCGACCGCTCCCCCGACACCGTCGTCCGGGAGGGCACGTCCTAGGCGTGAGTGGCGTCGCCCGAATCGACGTGGCCGGCGGGCTCGAGCTGGAAGGTTGAGTGCTCGACGTCGAAGTGTGAGGCAAGGCATGTCTGCAGGCGCGAGAGGATTTCGCCCGAGCGTCCAGCGGCGATGGCATGGGGATCGATGACGACGTGAGCGGTGAAGACGGGAGCTCCGCGGGTGAGCTGCCACACGTGGATGTCATGCACGGCCACGACGTCATCTGTCGAGAGGATGTGTTCCCGAATGTCGGCAACGTGCGTTCCTTTCGGCGCCGACTCCGACAGGACGTGGAACACTTCGCGGAGCAACCCGACTGCGCGCGGCACGATGAGAGCCGCGATCAGCAGCGACGCAACGGCATCCGCTGCCTGCCACCCCGTCAGCAGCACGACGATCGCTGCGACGATGACCAGCGCCGAACCCAGCAGATCGCCGAGGACCTCGAGGTAGGCGCCGCGGACATTGATGCTCGTACGTTGCGCGGCAGAAAGCAGCCACATCGCCGCGGCGTTGGCAAGAAGTCCGACGATCGCGACGATCAGCATGATGCCGCCGCGCACCTCGGCCTCACCCGGGTCGAGCAGGCGCTGGATCGCCTCGACGACGATCCACGCTGACAGGCCGATCAGCAGGACGGCGTTGATCAAGGCGCCGAAAACCTCGGCCCGTTGGTAGCCGTAGGTCTGCCGGTCGGTAGCCGGCCGAGCCGCGACGATGCTCGCGATGAGCGCGATCACGAGGGCCGCGGTGTCCGTGAGCATGTGGACGGAATCGGCCAGCAAAGCGAGCGAGCCGCTCAGGAACGCACCGACAACCTGGACGACCAGAACGACGGAGGTGATCGTGAGCGAGGCAGTCAGGAGGCGACGGTTGCTCGCGCCACGGATGCCGGGAGCGTGATCATGCACGGCACCCAGCGTAGGGGCGAGAGAAGCCCGCGGCGGCGCTCTGCGCCCAATCGGGAACGAGTCTGATTCTCGCTTCCGGGACGTGTGTCAGAGCGCCGACAACAGCGGCGCGAGGGCGATGAACGCTTGGGCGCGGTGCGACGCTGCGGTCTTCTCCTCGGGGCTCCACTGGCCTACCGTGCGCTCCGCGCCCGCTTCCTGGCCGTCGGGGATGAAGATCGGGTCGTAACCGAACCCGCCGTCGCCGCGCGGTTCGGTGGCAAGGCGCCCGTGCCAGCGCCCCTCCACCACATGCTCCATGGCGAAGGCGGTCGACCCCGGTTCGGGGACGACCAGCGCGATGGTCGACACGAAGGATGCCTTCCGGTGCGGGTCCGCGATGTCGGAGAGCTGATCCAGCAGCAGACGCATGTTCGCGACGGCATCCTTCTTGTGGCCCGCCCAGTACGCCGAGAAAATCCCCGGCGCGCCGCCCATCACGCTGACGGCAATGCCGGAGTCATCGGCGAGCGCTGCAAGCCCGGTGTGGCGGGCAGCTGCCCGCGCCTTGATCAGGGCGTTCTCGGCGAAGTTGACGCCATCCTCGACGGGCTCGGGTCCGTCGTAGCCGATGACGTGCAGGTCGGGGCGGGTCGCCGCGACGATCCGGCCGAACTCGGCGACCTTGTGGGGATTGTGGGTTGCCAGGACGATCTGCTGCGGCATCCGGTCACTCACCCGAAGCGAGGGTGTCGGTCTGAATGTCACGCAGGGTCGCGCAGCCTGACAGCCCCAGCTCGAGAAGCGCATCGAGCTCCCGCTTGTCGAAGGGCGCACCCTCGGCAGTGCCCTGCACCTCGACGAACAACCCGCGCCCCGTCACCACGACGTTCATGTCGGTCTCGGCGCGGACGTCCTCGACGTAGGCCAGGTCGAGCATCGGCTCACCGTCGATGATGCCGACCGAGACGGCAGCCACCGAGTCGAGCAGCACCTGCGATTTCTGACCGATGAACTTCTTGCGCCGCCCCCATTCGATGGCATCGGCGAGCGCCACGTAGGCCCCCGTGATGGCGGCGGTTCGGGTTCCTCCGTCGGCCTGCAGCACGTCGCAGTCGATCACGATCGTGTTCTCACCGAGCGCCTTCGTATCGACCACTGCCCGCAGCGCCCGGCCGATCAGGCGAGAGATCTCGTGTGTGCGGCCACCGATCTTGCCCTTGACGCTTTCGCGGTCGTTGCGATCGTTGGTGGCCCGAGGCAGCATCGCGTACTCGGCGGTAACCCAGCCCTTGCCCTTGCCGGTGAGCCAGCGCGGCACACCGTTGGTGAAGGATGCCGTGCACAGCACGCGGGTTCCGCCGAAGCTGATCAGCGCTGATCCCTCTGCCTGGGTGGACCAGCCTCGTTCGATCGTGACAGGACGCAACTGGTCGATGGTGCGACCGTCAGCGCGGGTGATCTCGCTCATGCGGGTTCTCTTTCCGGGTCGGTGCTCCGCGTCGGGCGAAGCGGCGGTCAGTGCGGCAGGTCAGGGCCGCAGGTCGATGGCTCCGGTCTGCACGAGGCGCACGTCTCGCACCTCGCGGCCCATGAGCCGGTGGGCAAGGCGCACGAACTCGTCAGCCGAATCACCGGTTGCTTCGTACGTGTGGGTTGCAGCAGCATCCGTTGCCGCCAACAGATCCCGACTCACGAGCTGCCGGTACACGTCATTAGCCGTCTCGGTGTCGCTGGAGACGAGTGAGACATCCGGTCCCATCACATAGCTGATGGCACCCTTCAGGAACGGGTAGTGAGTGCAACCGAGCACGAGCGTGTCGACGCCGGAGTGCCGCAGCGGCGCAAGGTATTCCTCGGCGACGGCCAGCACCTCGGGCGTGTCGGTTTCGCCAGCCTCGACGAACTCGACGAAGCGCGGACACGCCTGCGCGAACACCGTGAGGCGGTCATTTACCTCGAGCATGTCTTGGTACGCGCGCGAGCCGATCGTGCCGCTGGTGCCGATGACCCCGATCCGCCCCGACCGGGTCGTCGACATCGCCGTCCGGACGGCAGGCCCGATCACCTCGACGACGGGGACGTCGTAGCGTTCGCGCGCATCGCGCAGTACCGCGGCGGACGCGGTGTTGCAGGCGATCACGAGCATCTTCACGCCCTGCGCGACGAGGGTGTCGAGCACCTCGAGCGAGTACCGACGCACATCGGCGATGGGCTTGGGTCCGTAGGGCGAATGGGCAGTGTCACCGATGTATAGCAGCGACTCGCGAGGCAGCTGATCGGAGATGGCCCGTGCCACGGTGAGCCCGCCGACACCGGAGTCGAAGATCCCGATCGGCGCGTTGTTCACGGTGCACCAGCCTACGCCAGCGCTCGTCTCCCAGCCGCCGGGCGGCGGAGTGGGATGGATGCCGCGGCGGCCGCTTCACTAGGCTGACGCGCATGACAGCATCCGTCAGCACGGCACTGCTCACCGACCGGTACGAACTGACGATGCTCGATGCGGCCCTCCACGACGGCACCGCCTCGCGCCGCTGCGTGTTCGACGTCTTCGCGCGACGCCTGCCCGGCGGCCGCCGGTTCGGCGTCGTGGCGGGCACTGGGCGGCTGCTGAGCCTGTTGCGCGACTTCCGGTTCGGCGACGACGAGCTGCGTTTCCTGCGCGACGAGCGGGTCGTGGATGCCCAGACCCTGCGCTTTCTCGAGGAGTACCGCTTCACGGGGTCGATTCACGGGTACCGGGAGGGCGAGCTGTACTTCCCGGGGTCGCCGTTGCTGACGATCGAGGGCACCTTTGCTGAGGCGGTCATTCTGGAGACCCTTGCCCTGAGCGTCCTGAACTACGACTCCGCGGTAGCTGCCGCGGCGGCACGCATGAGCATCGCCGCCGGTGACCGGCCCCTCGCCGAGATGGGCTCACGGCGCACCGGCGAATGGTCGGCCGTCGCTGCCGCGCGGGCGGCATTCATTGCGGGATTCGGCGCGACGAGCAATCTGGAGGCCGGGCGCCGGTGGGGCATCCCGACCATGGGTACTGCAGCGCACAGCTGGACGCTGCTCCACGACACCGAAGCCGACGCGTTCGCGGCGCAACTGCGGGCCCTCGGCGACCAGACCACACTTCTCATCGATACGTACGACATCGAGACGGGCGTGGACACAGCGATCAGGGTCGCCGGAACGGGGCTGGGCGGGGTGCGGATCGATTCGGGGGACCTCCCGATCGTCGCGGCGCAGGTCCGGCGGCAACTCGATTCCCTGGGTGCTCACGACACGCGCATCACCGTCACAAGCGACCTTGACGAGTTTGCGATCGCCGCGCTGGCGGCATCCCCGGTGGACGCGTACGGCGTCGGTACGGCGCTGGCCACCGGTTCGGGCTCGCCGACGGCGGGCCTGGTCTACAAGCTCGTGGCACGCCAGGATGCCGCCGGTGCGTGGATCCCGGTGGCGAAGACCTCGACCGCCAAGGCGTCGCTGGGCGGGCGGAAGACGGCTTTCCGAATCCTCGAGCACGGAATCGCCCGCGAGGAACTCATCGTCGTCACCGAAGGCTTCGAGCACACCGAAACGCCGACGCCGCCGTCGAACGCCCGCGCCCTGCAGGTTCCGCTCGTCGCCCACGGCGAGATCGATGCAGCAGCCGAGGGACCCGGCGGAGTCAGCGCCGCCCGTGAACACCACGCACGCGTACGGGCCGAACTCCCTCTGACGGCTCTCGCGCTCAGCCGCTCGGAGCCCGCCCTCGAGACCGCCTACCAGACGGGCTGACTACGTGAGCGGGTGGGCTCAGTTCTTCATCCGCTCGTAGATCTCTTTGCACGTCGGGCACACCGGAAACTTCTCGGGGTCGCGCCCGGGGGTCCACTTTTTGCCGCAGAGCGCCTTGACCGGCTTGCCGGTCAGAGCCGACTCGAGGATCTTGTCCTTCTTGACGTAGTGCGAGAACCGCTCGTGGTCCCCGGGTTCGACGGTCTCTTCGCGAAGGAGCTCTTCGAGCTCGCGATCGAGGGTCGCAAGTCCGCCCTGGTCGGGGCTGTCCAGCGGAGTGCTCATGGACAGTCAGTGTAGTCCGGGCATCCGGCCGCGGCTCGGGTTCTCGCGGCTCGAATGCCGCAGGAACAGCCGTTTCAGGTGGGCCGTCAGGATGCCTCGGCGAACTCCATGATCCGCCCGGTTCGTCGGGTGAAGACCGCTGCCCCGATGGCGACGCCCAACACGAGCACGACAAGACCGGTAGCAACCCCCACCCACAGGGCAAGCGAGGCCGCCTCGATCGTGCGCGTGAGCGCGAGCCAGGTCCACCACAGGCTCGGTGCTGACACGGCGAGCGCGCCGATCATCACGAGGGCTTGGGGCACAGCTCCACTCGACCCGGTGCGCTGCGGCTGCTGGAACGGGCTCTCGCCCGGAGGTGTGACGGGGTAAGGCGACGCCGCCGAGGCGATACTCGACAGGCCGAGCCCCGAGAAGAACAGCGACGCGCACACGCCGACGATCGCCGGCGCGATCGCCCATCGCCCATGGAGGGCGACAGAAATCGGGATGCCGATGGCCAGCACGGGGATGGCGATGACCAGGATCGGAACGAGGCGCCCGACGCGGTCGGGCAAGCCCCGCAGGCCGCTCGCTACATGCATCCAGATCGCCGTCGAGTCGTACGCGAGATCGTTGTGGGGCAACCAGCCGAAGAAGAGCGCGACGAACAGGATCGGCACGAGCGCCGCGACGTTCGCGGGGACCCCCGCGATCAGGAGCGGCACGACAGTGGCCACCGCTGCGACGGGGATCACGAGTGTGTTCACGAGGTAGCGCCTGTCGCGCAGCCAATACACCAGGCTCCGAGCTGCGACGGCTCCCCCGGGGGTCCCCGGGACGACGCTGAACCAACCGAGTCCGCCCCGCTCGCGCGTGGTCAGGGGCTTTTCGATGCTCGAGAGGAAGTGACGCACCAGCGCGAGCCACGCAAACCCCAGCGCGACAACGGTTGCCAGAGCGATGATCAGGGCGAGAACGCCGGATGCGTCGCCCCGCGTGAACAACAGTGGGAACGCCCACGCAGCGCCGATGGGAGTGAAGCTCAGGATGTCGACGACCTGCTGCAACGGGCCAGGAACGGTGCCGCGCCAATCGAGGGACGCCAGGAAGACGCCCACCGGGACGACGATGACCAGTACCGCGACCAGAAGAAGGCCGGAAAGTTCTCGCGAGCGGCGATCACCGAAGATGATGCCGGCAACCCCGAGCGCGACGCGGGCAAACAGTACGCACGTCGCCACCCCAATCACAACGGCGATGATCGCCGCACCGACGGTGGCTCCGGCGGCGACCCAGACAACAGCCGCACACACCGCGAGGGCGGCCAGGCCCAGGACGGGGACGCTGAACAGCCCCGCGAGCGCGAGCGCTCCCGCGAGAGGCTCGGGAGCCAGGGCGAAGACACGGAATCGACGCGGATCGAGCGGATCGGTCACCGCGGAAACGATGGGCGCCACGGCGAAGGCGAGCGTGAGGGTCGCACCGCAGAAGATGGTGATGGCCCCGACAGCTGCGGTCGAGGACTCTTGTACGCGCAGCAGCGACCAGCAGGCGGCAACCGTCGCCGCCAGCAACAGCAGCGCACCGACGATTCCTCGCGTGACCTTCTGCGGATCTCCCCGGAAAGCACCCAGCAGCAGCGCGATCCTCAGTCGGAGAACGTGTGCAACCACTCGAGGCCCTCCAGCTCGCCCGCCCCGCCGACGAGTTCGACGAACCGCTCTTCCAAGCTGACCTCGCCACGCACCTCGTCGATCGTGCCCTCTGCCACCAGGGAACCGGCGACGATCACGGCGACGCGCGAGCACACCCGCTCGACGAGCTCCATCCCGTGGCTGGAGAGGATCACTGTCCCGCCGTGCGCGACGTACGCCTGCAAGATGTCGAGAATCGCCGCGCTCGAGACCGGATCGACGGCTTCGAACGGTTCGTCGAGCACCAGGACGCGGGGCGAGTGGATGAGAGCACCGGCGAGCATGATCTTCTTGGACATGCCCGCCGAGTAATCCGACACGACCCGGCCGAGCGACTCTGTCAGATCGAACGCGCGGGCAAGGTCGATGGTGCGCCGCTCGACCTCGGCCGGCGGGAGGCCCCGCAGTGCGCCGTAGTAGTAGAGCAGCTGGCGGCCGGTCAGCCGGTCGAAGGTGCGGAACCGGTCAGGAAGCACACCCATGAGGCGCTTGGCTGCGACGGGCTTGGCCGCGGCATCCACGCCCGCGATCGTGATGTCGCCCGAATCGGCGCGGAGCAGGCCCGCGATGATCGACAGGGTCGTCGTTTTCCCCGCCCCGTTGGGCCCCACGATCCCATAGAAGCTGCCGACGGGGACCTCGAGGCTGATCCCGTCCAGCGCCTGCAGATCTCCGAATGACTTCCGGATGCCGCGCAGCACCAGCGCCGGCACCGGCGCCGCATCGTCTGCTTCGACGGGCACAAGGTCTGTCGACCCGGTGATCGTGGCTACTGCCTGCTCGGCAGCATCCACGGGGTCATCCGCCACAGCGTCATCTTCCGGGGCGGGCTCGTCTGCTGGGGCAGGCTCGTCTTGTTCCAGGGCTGCCTCGTCGGCGTCCGAACTGGAGATCTGGTCGACCTCATCCCGGGTCTCGCTCGCTGCGATGGATTCCAGCGCAGCCTCGAGCGCAGGATCGACCGGCGTGCCATCGACCGCGGCGTCCTCGGGCGCAGGGGGCGGCGTGCCCTCCGACTCAGAGGGCTTCGGTGCTGCGGCGGGGCGCTTCCGCGCAGTCGCGGGTCGCTGCGCCGCAGGGCGCCGTGGCGCGCGCGGGCTCGATCCCGACGTCTTGGAGGCAGACGTACGCGAACTGGAGGTCTTTCGCGGGGCGCGCGGCGCGCGCGGCGACGCGGGCTTCTTCGCGGATCCCTCCCCCGGGGTCTCGCCGGACTCGCCGGAGGACTCGTCGGGAAGATCCGTCGCCTCAGTCACCGCTCCAAACTATCAATCGACCTCCGCCTCAGCCCCCCGATGACACTCGATGCCAGGCGGATGCCCAGCCGGAGCGCTTAAGATCGCCCCATGGCCGACAAGGTCCATCAGATCCATTCGCTACCGGATGACGCCCCCTGGTCGGGTGGGCTCCCTCCGGAAGGGTCGGACGAGCACCCGATGTTCATCCGAGCGCTTGATCGCGTGCTGGCAATTCAGCGGCCCGTTGTTCTGGCTCATTTGCGCAGCATCCGCCTTCGCCAACCGAACGCGACCTCCGCGCAGATCATCCGCACTCTTGAGCGCCGGTACCTGGCCGCCGTGACCACCGGAGGCGCGGCGGTGGGGGCCACGGCTGTGGTTCCGGGCATCGGTACCGGCGTCACTCTCGCCCTCAGCGGGGTCGAGACCATCGGGTTCCTCGAGGCGACCACCCTCTTCGCGCAGTCAGTTGCGGAAGTGCACGGCATCCCGGTGTCCGATCCCAACCGCGCCCGTGCGCTCGTGCTGACACTGATGCTCGGCCAGGAAGGCGTCGACCTCGTCTCGCAGTTGGCGAACCAGGCGACCGGTCGCGGACCGACGCGCTCGACCTACTGGGGCGAGATGGTCACCAAGACGATCCCGAAGGCAGCGATGGGGCCGATCGTCGATCGCCTCAAGACCACCTTCGTCCGCCAGTTCGC
>CEPH01020116.1_pt1 | contig 17132 bp, 20 predicted proteins | sample 530571 | NCBI WGS metagenome assembly CEPH01 (sample SAMEA2620413, study PRJEB7988) | marine metagenome | biome: marine biome (ENVO:00000447); feature: surface water layer (ENVO:00002042); material: "saline water (ENVO:00002010), including plankton (ENVO:xxxxxxxx)" | depth 5 m | reverse complement strand
CTATTTTGAAGCTTTTTAATGGCATCTTGAGTAATTATTTTTCTAAGGTAATCATAAGTCTTTTTAGGCTCTAAAAAATTAATATCTTCATCGCTTATAATTTCTTTTTCGCCACTTATAAAATCGTCGCTTTTTAAAGATGAAATGAATTTATCAAAATTCTTTTCTATATATTCCTGCCAAATTTTATCGTTGCTCACTACCCTGCCCTGCGTTTGCGTTACTTATAACGCTTTTATATCACGGCTATGACCACCCTACTATTGTTATTTTATGTAAGCGTTATATGTAACGCTTTATTTGTTCTTTGTGCTGTGCTATTTTATTATTATAGATAATTAGATTTATATCGATTAATAGCATGGCAAATGAAATCGCGTTAGCGCAAAGCGACTTTTCGCTGAATGAAGAACATCGAACGCTGGTGGTTCAAAATTTAACTGAACTAAGAGACTCGGTGTGGGAAACGATGTCGTTGAATACGCGTAAGGCTTATCAGTCTGATTTCAATCAATACCTTAAGTTTTGTCGTGCACATGCGTTGCCGGCACTGGCAAGTGATTGGAAAATTACTAAGACTGCATGCCAGGCGTTCTTCGATGAACTTATGGCGTCTGAGCTTAAACATCACACCATCAAACGAAAGCTCGCGTCGGTGCGCTTTTTCATTGGCGTAAGCGAATTACCCGACCCATGGAAGCACTCCAAGCTTTTCAGTCGTTATGTGAATGGGAAGCTTAAAGAAAAACCAGCGGCGCAAAAGCAAGCAAAGCCATTAAAGTTAAATGATGTGCGTGTAGCAAATCGTGTGTTAAATGTAGACTCGTTATTGGGTTTACGCGATGCGGTGCTGATCAATGTTGCACTCGATACACTTTTTCGCGCATCCAACATTCTGGCCATTGAAGTCAATCATATCGACTGGCAAGCGAAGACAGTTTTTGCCCCGCGTTCCAAAACGGATCAATCGGGTGAAGGCCACTACGGGTATTTGTCTGACGAAACTGCAGAGTTACTGACAAGGTGGCTCGATAACGCAAAAATTACTGATGGTTATATATTTCGCAAACTCTCCCCTAAGCAAACTGTTCAGAAAGAGCCTATGCAATACCAGGCATTATTAAAGAGGTATGAGGCAATTGGTATGGCCATCAACACCGATGGTAAATTTACCTGCCACAGCACGCGCACCGGTGGTGTTCTCACGCTCATGGAGGCTGACGTACCTATGGCAGAAATTGTGCTTTCGGGAAACTGGAAAAGCGAAGCCATGGCTATACGCTATGCTAAACAATATCAAGCTGGTAAAACGGGCATGGCCAAAGTTAGGTGAGCGAGCAGTTTGCCGATTATTAATAGTAGGTTGATAATGAGTCAGGCTACTTGAAAATCAAATTTCACTTTACTATTTTAGGAATTATAAATGATAAAAAGGATTATTTTCTCAACCCTCCCTGTGATTTCAATCTCATTATTCGGTTGTGGTGCGACTCTGCCCGGATATAATTCTGGACTATCCTACGAAGATGTTGCGGCGAAGAGGACACCACTTTTTGAACGTGTAGAAGGCTGGTCTCTTCAACCAGCGTGCACTAATCTTATTGGCCATTTAATGTACGACTACCGCCATGTCTACAGAGAAGAGAACAGTATCCTTGTCGCTCCATTGCTGAAGTATACAGATTATGACATTAGAGGTAACCATGGCACTATGACCTATAGGCGTGGTAAGAATGCTGTTTACAGTTATACATTTTATAAAGACATTAACAGCAACCTTTTAATCGAAGATAATAGTTATAAAGAAAACGATAGTACAAAGAACCCTAAGAATGCTTATTGCGCCTTTTGCACCGATGACGGGTTTACGGATTTTGCGCTAAAAACGCATACTTTTATCGCCGCAGAAATTAAAAAGCACAACAAAAACAAAACCTGCGATGATTTCCAAGAGTTTTTAGGGAATGAAGAGAAAAATTACACTTCTGAGTTCTATGAAATCAGCTCGAAGTAATTCTTTATGTATTCACAACATCTAACTGTGTAAATAAAGTCCGAAGTCGAAATGAATTGCTGCGGAGTCTTGGAAGGCTACTTAGGTTTGAAGTACACTTGAGGTGGCTTCAACCCTTGAGGTTGATGATACAAAAAGGAGGGCCATATTTTGACCAAATTTTTGAATTACTCTCGGTATCCAGAATAGGGAACAGAGAGCCATGGCCAGAGGGAAAGCTCCCCTTGTTCAACTTGGATGCTCACTGCATGTAATACCCTACCGGCCACCTCTTCACAGTTAAATTATCTTGTGTTTTTTAAGAAATTCCATCACAGCCTCTTGTGTACCAAATGCACCTAACAGCATCCTTCTAGCATGTATCTTAGAATTTTCGTCTTCTGCCTTTAATAAAAGTTCATACCATGTCTTTACTAATACTACTGGTGGTTCTCGCATAAAATTCCCACTTTAGCTTATATCTAGCTAAACAATTCGGTGAATAGTGTCCTTCGTTACTTTGCCAAATGAGAACTAGTCTCCTCGAAAAATTCCATCCCATAATACAGGTGATAGCTTTATGCTTAAAGTGCGACAATTTCTGTAATTAATTAAGCAAGCAAGGTAAGCGATGCCAACTATTATTTTGGAATTAGAAGAAATGAAGCGGTTTGAGCAAGCGGAGGTAGTCTTAACGAACTTGCTAATGTTACAGCACCCTACCGAAGAAAAATTCATAATAAGTCATGACGACATTGTTGTATCAATAGAAGCCGCTATTGGATTGATCCATTCCACTTTAACAATAGAACGCAATTAACAAAAAGATATAATGGGAATAAAGCGGCGCATTGCCGTCTAATCTCAAAGAGGCGTTGACATACACGCTAGCGGCGCTCGCAATATCTGGCTAAGGGAAAACATGAATGCCACTGTTTTAAAGTTGGCAAAGCTTGCCGAGGCGCCGTACCATTGTTAGTGTGATTACGTCAAAATCGCTTGGTACTTACACCGTCAGTACACCTTGGTAATCACATTATTATAACTCAAACTAACATATGCAACTCTTCTGCTCTGTTATCTGATAAGCTCTGAACTGCACTCGCTATTAAAACAAATTGCATTGTACCTAATTTCATTACGATTTTTGTTTAGGCATAACTCTGAAGATGTTCGATGTTCCCAGTTTAAAGCCCACAGATGAAAGTCGGCCGCAAATTTTTTATTTACAGAAGCGAGGCCACAACTCATGTCGTCTACAATTACACACTCTTCGTGCTTTGTGCACTCAAACCATTCTTTACTAGATTTCAATGGTATAATCATGGAATCAGTGATTAGAGGACGATAAATTGTGTTAAAACTTTTGTTTGTAGAACAAGCAAACAACATTAAAAAAACTAGAGAGCATATGATGGACTCCTTGACATATTTATTCATCATTAATTACCTTAAGCGAGGATTTAGAAAATTCGACTAAGAGATCTAAACCTTGAAGCGTCTCTGGCCTATGTGAAATAATAAACAAAGTCTTACCTGCATTTTTTAACATATTGATGACCGCTCTTTCTGATTCGATATCCAAATTTGCAGTAGCTTCGTCCAAGATTAAGATGTTTTTGTTCAAATATAAAGACCTCGCAAGAAGCACTCTTTGAACCTGACCAGCAGATAAAGAACTTATATTTGGCCCAACTAGTGTCTCGTATCTCATCGGCATCGTCGCTATCTGCTCATGCAATCCAACCAATTTAGCACACTCAACAATTCTATTTACATCTAAATGTTCATCGAAAAAACTTATATTGTCGCCTATCGAACCATTTAACAAACTATCCGTCTGTAAAATTGCCATTACATCTAGATCTGACATATTGATGCTGTCCTTTGGCACTTTGTTACCATTAAGCAAAATTTTGCCTTTAGTCGGGCTTTCTAAACCTAGTATAAGTTTTACAAGTGTGGATTTTCCTTTGCCTGAAGGGCCATATAGTCCGATGGAAGAACCTTTAGAAACACAAAAGTTTAGATCTTCGATTAGATACTCACTCGCCCCAGGATACTTAAAGTATAGATTTTGAAACTCAATAGCTATATCTGATGTATTCGAGAACGTATAGTTTGACCCCACTGGTTGCGAACGAATTGAAGCTATTCTTGTAAGAAATATTGATGATTCCTTAATTGAGAAAAAATGCATACTAAGAGATGAAACTCTAGCATTAACAAGCCCTATAGTCGCGATGATTGCCAGAAGTGAGCCAACTGTTATAACCTCACTTATAAGTAAATGCGTTGAATAGCTGATAATGATTAAAAGTTGTATATTAGCGATCATTGTATGAACGGAGTTTAATTTAAATTTAAAATATTCGTCTTTGATCGTCGCCATCGTAGACTTTGACAGTCTATTATTGAGTCTTTTAGATTGGTTAAAGTAATTTCCGGAGACTCTATATTGTGTCATGCACCTGACAGACTCTTCAGCCATAGAACGCCAGTTGGACCATGATTCAATCGCTTTTAGCGAGTTACTTTTTAATTTTGGAAGCGTATAGAACTGCATAGAAAAATTAATAAAAATACCAAAAAAGCAAATAATAAAAATAACTGGTGAGAAAATAAAAAGTACAACAAGCAAAACGAATAAAGCACAGAAATCAATAAATAAAAATGTTATATTTTCAGAAAGAACTGTTCGTAAATTAGTTAAAGAGCTTATTTTATCTACAATGCTAGTAGACTCATTTTTGTAAAAAAAATCTAGAGGTATTTTGAATAACTTATTAGATATCGATGAGGAGAACTTAAAAAAAACTGAAGCACCAAACTTTAAAGTTATTTGTGTTCTATAAAGACTTAGTAAAAATGATAATAAACAAATAATGAATAGGATAAAAGCCGTTGGTGCAATAAGTTGGGAGTTTTTTGTGAAAGCAATAAAGTCTGAAAAATATTTAAGAGATAATGGTATTGAGACCGACAAGATTTGTTCAATAATAGCTATTGAGATTATTAATAATAATGCTTTAATATTCGAACTATCGCGAAAAACAATATCCCTCAACCCTGAATTCGAACCATTCTTCAGTTCTTTAAAATCAGCGCCTGGCCAACACTCTATTGCGATTCCTGAGAACATATTAGAAAAATCTTCAATGCTGACTTCTCTTCGACCGCTTGAAGGATCAACTATGACAGCGCGCTTATGATTAATTCTTTCTAATACAACAAAGTGGCTAAGAGACCAATGAATAATTACAGGGTGACGAAATTCATGAAGGTCTTCAATTTCTAACCTTAATACTCTAGATTCAATATTCAGACAGTTTAATATCTCACAAATTTGGTAAGAATTATTTCCTCTTATTGAAGAAGGAAAAGATAATTTTATTTTGTCAATAGAGGTACTATAGCTAAAATAGTCAGCAACCATTGCAACACAAACAATTCCGCATTCGGCAATCTCGGCCTGATAAATTTCTTTAACTCTTTTCATAAGGAAATAACCTATTAAAAATCGTTTTCTCTGGGAGTTTTATATTTATCTCGACCGGTGTCCCTAAAGGAACATGACCTATTATATCTTGATTTGTAACTGAAAATTGTAAAATCGCCTCGTTTCCTAAAGATTCACTTTCTTTTATATTCTCATTGAATACTGTTAACGATATAATGTCTAATAACTCCCCCTGAATAACAATATCACGAGCATTTTGTTTATCTCTAATCTTAAAGATAGCTTCAGAACCGATTGGTAGAAAGTGAGAAGATTCCAATTTAGCTTGAGACCGAACAATCACTTGTGAGTCATTATTAATTGAATATCCAATTATATCATTTTCATTAACAAAGGAGTCAGAATTAAGAAATGGGCTCTTATAAAAATCACCATTTTTCTGTAATTTTTGGGAAAAATAATTGTTCTCAATATAGCTTTGTATATCGAATTGGACGTCTTTAGACAAAAGCTTATAGTTATTTCTTTCTAGTTCCAATCTCTTCTCTAAATTAAAAACTTCGCTATTTGCGATTTTTTTCGATAAACGTAACTCTGCCAAATCATTAACTAACTTTAATATTTGCAGCTCTGAATCAGCATACCTTGCTTTTGAATTTGCTAATTCTGCTTTCGAAGTAGCGCCGAATCTTTCCGCTTCATAATTTATTCTATAAATTTCCTTGAAAGAAATTACCATACTTTTAAGCTTCTCTCTTTGAAGCTCTAAGTTTTCTATTTTATTTGAAAGCAGTCTTATCCTTGTTTTCTTTAACTCCAAATCACTTACTATTTGTTTAACAATCAAACTAATATTTTCTTCTAAAATATCAAGCCTTTCTTTATATAGGCTTTCAATTATGTTTTCTTTTCTTTCAAAAAAATTTCCCCCAGTTTTCTTTGATATTGTAAATAAAACGCTTTCACTCCTTCCTATTTTTTCATCATTAAAATGCACAAACCCAGCTACAGGTGCTTTGTAGACCGATATATCGGAATGATATGTTTCACCATAAAGAGACATTTTTCGAGGAATAGGTAGATAAAAAACAATGATAGTTAAACAAAGAATCACTAAAGCAAAAAAAAATATAAATATAATACTCGATTTTTTAAATTTATATTCTAACTCAGAGATACCATTATTATTCTTGGTTAAAGCATCGATTCGATAAATACTTTTAGCATTACCATAATAATCAAACTCACTCGACATAAAATTTATCTACGCTAACATTTCTATCAACATTGTTACCATTTAAAAGGAAATTTATTGTTTTTTTAAAAACTTTACATTCGGGGCAATACAGCTCAAGGAATAAATAAGAACCGGCTGGATTTACTTCTAGAAAGTAGAGATTATTATCTTTCCCCATAATAAAATCAAAAACACCAAAATTTAAATTTAGGCTCTTGAGCATTTTTCGACACAGGAAAATGAGATTGTCTGGTGGCGAAAATAATTCAACACAAAACTCTTCTTTGGGCCAAATACGCCAATCAAACCCGTACGCTCCAGAATTTGGACTAATTTTGCAACTGGCGTAATCATCTTCCCATAATGCAATTCTAACTTCATATTTTTTTTCAATAAAGTTTTGGAAGATTCCCGGAAGAGATACAATGGTTAGTTCTAAAAGTTCTTGACGTTTTATCAATGTTGGACCAACAAATGAGTTATCTGCCACGCCTTGAGATTGCAAAGGTTTGAATAAAACTTTCTCTCCAAATAAATTTAGCACCTCGTCCTTATTGTTACCAATATATGTTTTCGGAAGCGTAAACCCTAAACTCTGTGCAATTTTGTGTTGAATTAACTTGTTTTCAGCGTTACTCGAGTGTGGGTGCTTAACCATAGAATTTGAACTTTGCGAAAGCAATTCAATATAATATTTAAGAAATTTGTTAAAATTAAATATTTCAAAATCATTTCCATCGTATATTCGCGCATCGTCTACTTTCGGTATACGCCAAAACAATGATGAAAAACGACTTTTATTTAAATTATCTATAAATGGCAAGCTGCCTTGAGAAAATTTTATACCACGCTCAGACTCGATTTCGTCAGCTATATTAAGGTATTCGATTCCTCTAACTGTTAAATATCTTTCAAGAGACTTAACTAACGGATCTTTATAATTTATTTCGTTCGAGATTAATATCATATTTTAAAAGCCCCTAAATAGGGGCTACATGTTAATTATTTTTCTACTGGATCAGCAAAGCATATTGTTTTGCCATTTTCACTTATACAACAAACAGGTCCAGCTCCAGAAACAGCTTTCATCTCCTGTTCTGATAATACTTTTGTTACTTTATCCGTTAGTTTCTTCTGATCTTTATTTTTACCACTAAACATTTTAAGCATAAAAACTCCTTGATTTTTTGACAATGCTGAACTATTCAGCTTTATAATAGTTGATCAAATTGTTTATTTATTCAAGCTCGTCAGTAGGTTAGTTTTTATGAATTTTTTTTTACATAAGGAGCTGTTAAGATTATGACTCGCGAACTCAACTCTGAAGTGCACCACTCGCTAAATTAAGTTGCCTTTCGTAATTCATTGATTACTGCAATGGTCTGCTTATAGCCAAGACATTTTTTTGGCCTTGGGAAGATGGGATTCTATTCCGTTTTCACGGACGATTTAGTAAAGACGTAAACTTGTTGTCTTCATTAGCAAGTCTAAGTCGCATTCTTGGATTATGGGACCGTTCTACATAATCAATTATATCTGCTCTGGCTTCATCTCTTGTTCGGTATTGCCGATAGTTAATGCGCTCCCGCTTCAACACACCGAAGAATTATTCACAGGCAGCATTATCTGCACAATGGCCAACCGCACTCATGCTACTGGTTAAATTCTTCTGTTTTAGCAGCCGTTGGTAGTCTCCACTGGTGAATTGAGTACCGCGATTTGAGTGCAAAATCACGTTATGCTGTTCCTGGCGCTGCCAGACTGCCATCTCAACCGAACGCATCAGCATATGGCGATCCTGTCGACGATGCATCGACCATCTAACAATGAGTTTGCTGAACAGATCCAGCACGACACACAAATAGAGTTTTCCTTCCAGCGTCACGACTTTGTGATATCAGTCACCCATTTGGTTTCTGGCTCACGGGCGTAAAAGTCACCTTTTAAATGGTTGGATAGTCCGGCTGCGCGCACTGATTTTCGCTTTGCACCTCGGCCCTTTTTACGTGGCCAGCCAAAAAGTCCATTCAGAGACATCAATCTGGCCACACGGTTTAAACTCGCTTGCTTGCCTTCAGCTTGCAGATCCTCGTGCATCCGAGGTGCACCGATAATCCCGCCACTGTCATCATGGATCTCATGCATTCGCTCTACCAACCTGGCATTAGCAAGGTCTCTCTTACTTGGTTAACGCTCCACCCAAGCGTAATAGCCGCTGGGAGAAACGTTCAAACAACGACACATGAGGCGAACTGAGAATGTTGCGCGGCAACCCGATATAGCCAGATACCTTACGGTAACTCTTTGGCAATGAACGTTGCCGCTTCACGCTACCAGCAACTCAGGAGGTTAGGATTGATACCAATATCCAATGCAATCTGCCCACAACTGGCATCACGCTGCTGGGAGAGTAATACCGCTTCGCGTTTGAACTCTGGGGCATACTTTCTTCGTTTGGTCATAAACACTCCTTTCAGGCACAGTATGCCTCTTTATGGATGTGTCCGTAAAATCTGGGTAGAACACGAAGACTCATACCAGATATTCGTGCTCCTCATGCGGCAAGGATTAGGCATTCTTCCTATGCAAAAAGTGTGTTTGAGCGAATTTATACTGACTCCGTTCATAGCAATGGTCGATGAGCATACACAACAGCACTATCTTAAAGCGTTCCCCCCGTTAGCGAAGATTGCGAATGGCTGATAGAAGCTACAAAGATAAACGCAGAAGGAGATTTACTCGCGAGTGGAATTAAACAAACCTCGCCACGAACTCAAACAAGGCGCTTTAAATGCTGTCAATTGCGCTAATTCCGATTTCGAGGGGATGGGCGCAACACCCTAATTAGTGTTGATTTGATATCGGGTGATGAGCTTTCAAACCATATGTTGCATGCTTCATTTAGTTTGTTGAGGCTCTTGTATTCGTCTGTTGAATAGTGCCATTTGAACTTCGCACCAGAACCAGAAAAGCTGTTTACCCAATCAATAGCTACTGGGTTTTTCTGCTCAATTAGATCCATAAGTATCGCTTTCGGAGAGCTATTTTCAGAAGCACATCCTCCGATTAATAAGGGGATAACAAGTAACATGTTCTTCATAATCATTCCTTGATACTACATTTTCAATATTTATAAGAGACCAGAACAATCTTATTCGTAGTCATAGTCTAAGAGTCAACTGATAAAATCGTCCGAAATTGATATTAAAATTGGCTGGCAATTTTGTACTCTACGCCAATATATTGATGTTCCTTTTAAGTATCTCTTTACCCCTAACCCAGATTAGGGCCATCAGTTAATTGTTGTCGCTCTGCCAGTTCATGCTTTATTTTCACTATCCACTCCCCTGCGCTTTGGTGTAGGTTTTCTAGTGTTGCTTCGTCAGTTATATCGAGCTTCGCTGCAGCGGATAGTATTGGCCCGGGATTAGCCAAGAACGTGTCTAATTGCTTGTGAAGTGTTTTAAATGGGGCTTCGCCATAATGCCGCTTTACCTCAGCCCATGCTTTTTGGCTAGGAGCGCCCCACTTTCTTTGCATGGTCAATAAGTCGATGAAGTCTTTTTTGTCAGGGAAAGCATACCTGTCAGCCAGTGCGAGAAGTTTAGTAATGTAACAGCTGTCTTGGTCTAGTGCCGGCACAGGTAAGCTGGTGGTTTCAGCCATACTTAGTCGGTAGTCGCTAAAAGAAATAAATTCTAGCTTTATTGGTGTATCGTTGACCTTTATCGCGGTTCTAACACCGTATCGGTCTGCACGTATTTCTCTAATTAACTCCAGCTCACCGCTAACCAGGTCACCAAAACTAGATGAAGATACCGCAGAGCGAACCGCACGGTATGATTCGATAGAGGGACAGACAAAATCAATGTCTACAGACTCACGAAATTCATCAAGCTCCATGGCAATGCGTGTACCACCACCAAAAAGCACCTTATTCTCTAGCAAAAATGCTTTATCGAACTGAAGTAGTGCCTTATGAATGGCGTTATGTCGTGGTCTTCTATACATCATCACTTATCCATTGGGCATAAACACGCCCTTTCCTTCTGTGTTAATCAATTCCTTTAAAAGTGCATGTTCAGCTTGTGTCATTTCTGCTTCATCAACAAATCGCCACCTGCTCTCGTAATACAAGTACGCGTCGGCCTCTGTTAACTCAGAAACATTCTGCATATCCCATAATAGAGATTTTAAAACTGGATATTGGTCAACGTTTATCATAAAGGGGAAATTACCTTAACTGTAACACTAGCGATACTAGCGTTTTTGAAGTGAATTTTCAGCTAAATAAGTCGGGTTTACTGGGTAGTGACTATTATCCAATGGTTTTGTCTTGTGGCGCTCGTGCAAGTGATAGATGAGTGAATTACGCGATTGCTTTTAGCTAGTTATAAACAGTGTTTGAATTGTAATTTGACCTAATCGCCGCGTTAAAATTACAATTAACTGTATATTTGTACAGTTAAACGTTTTTATGAAAGTAATCCCTATTAAAGCACAAGCCGGTCTCATTGGTTTTGAATCCGCAGCAGCTGAATATACCGAAATGGAGCTCAGTTTAGACGAACTTTTGATTGAAAAACCTTCCGCAACGTGGATTGGTCTTGCTCAGGGCCACTCAATGGAATTGGACGGTATCTTTGACGGCGATATCCTCATCGTTTCTCGTGCTGAAGAGATTAAGCACATGTCGGTCATTGTCGCAGTGCTAAATGGCGTATTTTGTTGTAAGCGATTAGATCTCCACCAGCGCGCACTCATATCGGCTCAGCGAAATGCTCGACCTTATTTTCTTCGTGACGGTGACGACTTTTCTGTTGAAGGGGTAGTAACCAGATCGGTTCGCATACATAAGCCACTAAATCGAAAAATAGGCGCGTAATGTACTTTCTAATTGATGCTACGAGCTTCTATTGTTCAGCTGAAAAGGTGTTCGCTCCCCATCTGCGTAAGCGCCCTACCATCACCCTAAGCAACAATGACGGCGCAATTGTGGCAGTTTGCCCTATTGCAAAGCGCCTCGGAATTAAGAAATTTGTCCCCTTTTTTCAGGTTAGGGATCTGGTTAATAAACACAACGTGGTTGTGACCAGCTCAAACTACGAACTCTATCAGTCACTGAGTAATAAAATGATGGATACGATTGCTCGGTTTGCAGATGACGTTCATATCTACTCGATTGACGAACTGTTCGCACGTTTTGATAAACCACTAAATCATGAAAGCTGGCTTTCCCTAGGCCTCGAGATAAGAAAGACCGTTTGGAAAGAAGTGCGCCTACCCGTAGGCGCCGGTGGAGGACCAACACCAACATTAGCGAAAGCAGCCAGTTGTAGGATAAGAATAAAGTTGTGACATTAGTTTGGTTTTACACCACTAAATCATGAAAATAATCACATGCAATGATAATAAAGTGTCATCATATCGAAATAACTTAGATTTGAGGTTTAGTCCAAAATTTTTCTTAGCGCTTTATTGCTTAGAAATTAATCTTTATCACAAAATGCTCTGAATGCCTCTACAGGTCTGAATGTTACATCCTAGTGTAACCTTACATTTTAATGTAACTATGAAGCCGAGTTAAAAACAACTGCCTCTAATGTCCAACATATCTTTGGTAAGAAAGGCATTACTATTATCAGGAGCGTCAAGGGGTTCAAGGGTTCTTTTATGTATATGGACGAGATTTTCTTGATACCAATACACCTTACGATGAAACTTTAATATACCGTTATGATGATACTTTATTATCGTGATGAATCTTTGTTCTTATCCGACACCAGTCATGCAGCAAAGCGCATTGAGGGATACCGCGGTGTTGCCGTTATCGCTTCAGATGAAGAGCGGGTGGCCATACTTAAACAAATGGCAGTGACGGACGTCTGGGGCATTGGAAGCCGATTGGGGAAAAAACTTGAATTTATGGGTATCCACAGTGCTTATGAACTCTCTAAAAAATCGCCGACGTATATGCGCAAACAGTTTTCTATTCTGGTGGAGAATACTATCAGAGAGCTTAATGGTGAAGTTCGAATAGCGTGGGACGATGTAAGGCCAGACAAGCAGCAAATATACAGCGCCAGAACGTTTGGGGAGCGCGTGACCAGCAGCAATGAGTTACATAGAGCGCTTGTAGGCCATTGTGAAGCGGCAATGGCTAAATTACGAAAGCAAAATAGTTTAGCCGGTGCGATGACCGTCTTTGCTTCAAACTCACCGCATGATGATACCGCGTTCTACCGGAAATCAGCGTATCACCAGTTCGCGGTACCCACACTTGATACGCGTGTTGCATCTAACGCGATAAAAGCGTTGATTGATAAAATATTCAAACCAGGCGTGTGCTTTTACAAATGCGGTGTAGGGTTATTGGATATACGGCCGCAAGCCTATTATCAAGGAGACTTGTTTGAACCCTCTCAAGATAATGCCGGGCTGATGCACGTTGTTGATGCAATCAACGGTCGCTACGGCAAAAGTAGCATGCAAATAGCATCTAAGGGCTTCTGTAAGAAGCACGCGATGCGTAGAGAGTATCTATCAAAGCGTGCAACAACAAGATGGAGTGATATACCTACAATCGTTTGTTAGACATAAGGCATCGACTTACTGGATAGTGCCAGATAAACATACCAACTCACGGTAGGAATTCCATGTTGGTATACGAACATCTGCAGTTTTTAGATTATTCACTAGTGATGTTTTTGTATGTAGCAATAAGCTTGATGTATTTGCTGGATCATACTGAAATTGAGATAACCTATAAGCATAGACAAGCTTTTCATATCCGCTTTCAGGGCTCCTTAATGTATGCAATACCGAATAATCGACATTCAGTTTATAATATTCTCTGAACGTTGTTTCTCTACTTACATCTGGCATGGAAATAACAAAGTCTTCTCCATCCCAGTTAGACAAGGGTTTGTCTGTGTCTCGATTTTCGAATTTATCGGGGCGTCTATCAAATTCGATGAGAGCGACTAACAAAGTAAAGATGTTTACAAGATGTGTTTGCTCTCTATTTGACGCTATCGACCGTATACAGGCTTTGTACTTTGCTACAAGTTGATCAATATCTCTCAATCCCAGTGAATATGCTCTTGCCAACATTTTGAAATTAACAATCTCGATTGGGTCTCTATCAAAATGCGAGTTGTCGGGATACAGCTGCACATTTTCATGGTGGTCAAACTCGTAATGGCCTAAAAATTTATCAACGTCTGGAGGGGAAAGTACAGATTTTCTATCGAAAAAACGCCTTAGATAGGCTTCTGATTCAAATTTTTCGCCATAGACAGCATTAATCGAGTTCTGTAACTGTTCTGTATCGGTAGCCACCACGAAAACAAAGTTTTTTGTATTGAAGAAATGCTTGATCACTTCGAGCATTTCAATGGCGTAATTGGGTCTACATCGGTCGAGTTCGTCTACTAGTACCATTACAGGCAGTTGTCGCTTGTGAACCTCATTTAATGCAACAGCTAGCTGCTCCAGGTGTTTACGAACTTCTTTTACAGCCTCGACCTGTTCTGAGTAGCCTTTCTTCATGCTATCGAGGTATTCTTTGGGGGATGATTCCATAAAAGTTTTAACAAACTCTCTTCCGGCAGCGGCGTCACCAATGAATTTTTCACCAATGTAGCTTCCTGCAACGATTGCACTTCCTTTTAACAACTTTCCAAGGTGCTTTTTTAGTTTATCTAAGTCGTTACCATGAAGTGGTAATAGCGCTTTCAACTGAGTCAGTAACTCACTTGCCACTACCAAGAGGGGATTATCGGTAAAGTCGCTTTCCCAGGCATCGATATAGATAACAGGATGATTAGCGTTGTGAAAATGAGTGTAGAGGCGCTTTAAAAACTCTGTCTTACCCGTTCCCCACTTTCCGTTGAGGTTAAGCACAAATCCGTCTTTTTCTTCGGCAAGAAATGACGCTAAGAATTCGCCATAGGCTTTCCTACCGACCGCGCAATTGTCAAATGTGTATTCGCTAAGCCATTCACTGTATTTTGGTAACGTGTCGTCCATGATATTGCTCCACTTTTGTTTGTATTTACTATGTTACACGAAATTACAAGGGCCAAAATAGGTTAGCCTAATTCATTAAGACGGGATTTTAGGTGGTTTAATAAACTTTTATAAGGGTACAGCGAGTTAAGCTACGTACTCAATACATTGTCAAAACACCCATAGAAATTGGAGCAGCCAATATGAGCACACGTATTATTGAAGTTATACGAGACCTTGCAATCGCATCACAAAGCCACGTCATTAAGCGAAATATGGTGGATCAAGAGCCTCTAAAGGTATTGAGCAAGATTTTACCCGTAGTACATATGAAAGAAGCAGTAGAACACATTCCTGTCGGTGCGTTTGGGAATATGAGTCAAACTCGGATAACTGGTATCCCCTCACATGAGCCCACATGGCTTGGGACACTAAAAGAGTATATTCACGGCGAGGGATGGACAGACGAGGTAATTGATTACTTCAAAAGTGAAATAAAGGACCAACCATTCCCCGCCGCTGGCGCTAAAGGTGTATTACAAGTGCACTCTTACAACGGAATATGTTTTGCGAGCAACGGTAGTCACCGGCTAGTGGGGTTAGTGTGTTATTTAGCCGCGAAATACGGTGATAGCGCCATAGCTAAAAGTGTGAACCACCGCGGTACTGTTTTTGATAGTGACGCGCTAGCGCTACTTCAGCGACTGTACGGCCATTCTACCACCGGAATAAAGTTAATGAGTCGTATGGAGTTAGAAGGAAACGTAGAAGTGGGTGTAAGTAATCTTATCAACATTGATGAGCGATATTATACATATAAAGATGGAAGGTTTGTGTTGCTATGGCCACAGCCTGCTACTCGCCTTCAAAAGCTTCTCAAAAAAGACGAAATCCGCAAACATCAGGCTAAGTTTGAAAAGCAAAAGTACACAATATTGAATCATGAAGACTTTAAGCGATTAATTGAAACAACGTGGCTTACTCAAGCGCTCGCAATACATAATAGAACCAAAAGAAAGAACTACGTATAATGAGAATTTAAATGTGAGGGCACCATATTGGCGCCCTTACGCCACTTAGAACCAGCGCTCATCGATAAAGGCTAATTCTTCAGTCACCACATCAAGGTCATGACCAGTTGTAAGGGCTTCGAATAAGGGAACAAAAGAGAGATACATCTCATTGAGGTATTCCTCACCGAGAGGATTAACTAATCGGTCGTCCTTATCCTGATAATCATCTAACAACTGTCGTTCGCTTGCGCTCCAATCGGCGTTGCGTCGCGAGTTATTGTAATACCAATAAAGACGAGAGAAATTTACGGGTTGAAATAAATAAAAAACTTGTTCGAAAGACACCTTTGAGATGATGTTGCGATTAGCAACACAGCGTAAAAAGAAAACAATAAAGATAAGCCTGATTTCGGCCTGCCGGCTGAACGTCCCCTCCCCATTCTCGCGCAAACAACACAATGCCGCAGATAATTGCTTGTGTTGTTCAAAATGACGCAAATAACGAAGGTCCGGTATTCTGCGTAAATGCCTCACAAGCACGGGATACCACGATGATGGCATGCTTTCATGCCATAAATCACTCGTCATCGAACTTAACTGATTAACGGATTCGCTATCAATACTGTCGATGTATCGCATAAACACCTCGACAACCGCGGGTGAGCTCGCATGCCAATCCAAATTGTCGGATTCGATGCTCAAGCGTTTCAGTAACTGGACCGAGCAGTCTTTATTTTTGACAACTAACTCTGATTGGTTTTGATAGCCAAGAAGCTCCGCGTACAAATCCGCAGCTTTGGACGAAGAAATAACGTTGTCGCCCAATCGGTCTTTAATAGCCGCGAGCAAGAGACTGTGACGGGCTTTTTTAGCTGCGAACGGATTTAAATTAGACATAAATTATCCTCAATGTGTATTAACATCGATATACTGCGCTTACATCGATGCTCGAGAATAATTACGAGAAGCGATGGTATTCAAATAGCTGTCTTTCTCCATTACGCAGGGTGGGCGGTCGCAGCAGGATAACCTGACCCTTAGTGTAAGGACATCTAGGCATAAAAACAACACGAGATGAATCCAACTTATCGATAATCTTATAGTTCTATTCAACACAAAGTGCGTTATAAAGGGGGCGCGTAACCAGGCGCCCTACTAACTTCGAAAAAGTGAATAACTCATCAAACAGCAGCAAATCCAACGAATAAACCATCCACAGCCTTGTTGATAACTGGAAAAGGGCAACCACTACGGCAACATACCCTAGAACCCCCTTAACCAATAAACCCTTTTCTCACCTACCCAGCATAAGAACCCTACCCGGACTCATTGACTAAAGCACGAACGAGGACGACTCACCCACAACAAAGGGCTCACCTCACACACCACTATACATCCACCAGCCTGCCCCATAGTAAC
>CEPH01086827.1_pt1 | contig 17166 bp, 12 predicted proteins | sample 530571 | NCBI WGS metagenome assembly CEPH01 (sample SAMEA2620413, study PRJEB7988) | marine metagenome | biome: marine biome (ENVO:00000447); feature: surface water layer (ENVO:00002042); material: "saline water (ENVO:00002010), including plankton (ENVO:xxxxxxxx)" | depth 5 m | reverse complement strand
TGCGAGTACAGATCCATAGGTGACTTGGTCACCGGAGAGCCTGTCAGTATTCTTCTATACTTAGCGAGTTTGCCCAGTGCTGTAAGAGTCTTTGTGCGTTTGGCTTTTGGATTCTTGATTACAGTTGACTCATCAACTGCCAGAAGAAACTTTCTGCCCTTAATCAACGCAGATACATACCGCTTGAGTTTGTCACTCGTAAACGCCTCGACATTTACAACAAAGATTTTGAGACCGTTGTCACTGGTTATGGCATCCTTGAGTTCTGTCTGCTGCTTTTTGTTGGGTGACGAACGCCAAGTAAATACTTCGTGTTCGATATCGTCTGGAAAATGAATAGGTATTTCTTTCAACACCCAGTTTCGATAAACACCTTTTGGCGCAACGATAATAGCTAAGTCTATCTTTCCCTGGTCGTACAACCACGACATGTTATCAATGAGGACTTTGGATTTGCCACAACCCATTTCCATAAAGTATGCCCAATTTGTTTTGTTGTGTGATGCGACGAGTGCCGCGAACTGATGTTCGTATGGTTCCGTTTTAAATTTAAAGTTCATGTTGACTGTTCCTTTCTCCCATACTATATAAGAGAAGTTGGGTAGTTAATCAACCCCTGCGTCACGGTGACAACTCCCAGGGTTGGTAAGCTACTCAACAAGCCGCCGGGCTATAAACGTTAGAACTTGAAACTAGAAACTAGGAGATGTGTCAAATGAGTGATGACATTTTTTCAGAGATGGTAGCCGACGCTTCAGCGTTTGATACTGTTTCAACTGAGGGGGGATCAAACTTATCCAACCTTATTCGAGCGGCTCAACATCAAAAAGAGATGCAAGAGCAATTCGAGACCAGGGCGAAAGAAGCGAAGCTTGAATACCTTCGTATCGTCCGTGAACTTATTCCAACCGAAATGCAAGAGATGGGCGTAGACAGTGTTAGCGTAGACGGTAACTCCGTTTCGTTGGCTCCGTTTGTTTATGCATCTATTCCGGAGAAGAATAAGGAGGAAGCTTTTAACTTCCTGCGTAGCATCGGAGAAGACGATATTATTAAGAACGAGGTCAAGGTGACATTTGGTCGAGGACAAGATAATATGGCTGGTGCATTTTTTGAGGATTGTAAATCTAAGGGACACAACCCAGAGCAGAAACAATCTATCCATCCATCAACGTTAAAGGCATGGGTCAAAGAACGCATGGCATCCGGTGGGGAAATTAATTTAGAAACATTCGGTGCTTTCATTGGCACTGAAGCAAAAATAGTGAGGAAGAAATGAGCGACTCTCAAACTAAAGAAGTGGCAGTAAAGAAGCAGGGTTTGCCACCTGCAAACATGTTGGACACCTTCGTTCAAGACGCAGGTGCAGGACGGGAAAACGTTACACAAGATGATATGCAGATTCCGTTTATTCGGATTATCCAAGCGACTTCACCACAAGTGAAGAAGAAGGATAGCAAATACATCAAGGGTGCTGAGATTGGTGACGTGTATAACACTGTGACTAATCAACTTTGGAAAGGTGAAGACGGGGTTCATGTTATACCCTGCGGTTACCTAAAGAAGTTTTTGGAGTTCGGTCCCTATGAAGACGGTGGAGGGTTTAAGGGTGAGATACCATCAAATGACCCTATCCTGAAACAAGTTGTGCGTAACGATAAAAACAAAGACATTTTACCTAACAAAAATGAAATGGTAACGTCTGCACAGCATTATGTAATGATCCAAGATCCAAGCACTGGGTCATGGAGCAACGCAATCCTTGACATGAAGTCTACGGCTCTAAAAATTTCACGCCAGTGGAATACACAGATTGCAATGCAACAAATTGAAGTAAAGGGTAAGTTGTATACGGCTCCCACTTTCGGTGTCATCTGGCACTTAGGTGTTGATGAAACGTCGAATGATATGGGAAGTTGGAGTATCTGGAAGATACTGGGCAAGAAGGGTTTTGTCGAAGATCCTGAGTTGTATGCTTCATGCCGTGAGTTCAATCAGTTGGTCAAAGCAGGTGAGGTTAAAGCTGCTGAAGATCCAGATCTCGCACAAAAAGAAACACCAGAGGATGATGGTCAAATTCCATTTTAGTTCTGGAAGTGGGGGCTTATTGCCCCCACTACTTTTTTGTGGGAGTATCACAGATGAGCAACGCACAAAGGTTCATGGCTGCGTTCAGGGGTTTCGATGCGGCACATGGACAGACCTTTATTATGGGTACAAAGAAGAACGGCAAAGAAGAAGCTCGTTCAAGAATTATACGCGAACCCCTAACGAAAGACCTTATAGATAAACATTTGAAGGGAGAGACAGGTGTCGGATCAATACCAATTACCAAAGAGCATACTTGCTGTTTTGGCGTTATCGATGTGGACACTTACCCACTTGATCATGTGGCTCTTGGGGCTAAGTGTAATGCTATTTCTTTACCTTCTATTGTATGCCGCTCAAAGTCTGGAGGTGCTCATATCTACTTCTTTATCAAAGGGTGGATATCTGCGACAGATATGCGAGACAAACTCGCAGAGATTGCGGCGGTTCTGGGATATGGCGGTTCAGAAATATTCCCAAAGCAAACACAACTTCTCGTCGAGCGCGGCGATGTTGGAAACTTTATCAACCTTCCGTACTTCGATGCGAAACGAACTCTCCGTCCGGCGTATAAAAGCGATGGAACAGAGGCAACACTCAAAGAGTTCCTCGATCTTATTGACGAAAGAAAAGTAACACCCAAAGAATTTATGGATCTACAGCTTGAGTCGGGGACAGACTTTCTCCCTGACTGGCCCCCCTGTTTGAGTCACCTGACTAAGAGTGGGATACCGGAGGGCGGAAGAAACACCACGTTGTTTAACGTGGGGCTTGTGTACAAGAAGTCTCACCCAGAGGATTGGAGACAAAAGTTAGAGGAACACAACAGACAATACTGTGAGCCTCCGCTAACTGCGTCCGAGATAGTCGCATTGCAGAACCAGCTTGATAGGAAAGAATACCACTATCAATGCAAGCAATCGCCGCTCAATCAGTTCTGCAACAAATCACTGTGTAGATCAAAAGCATACGGGATTGGTGGTAACGGCGATATTGAAATCGGTAGCCTGTCTGTCGTCCTGTCAGAGCCGAGAGTCTGGTTCCTAGACTTTGCTGAAAAGCGATTGGAGTTATCAACAGAGCAACTGCAAATGCCTGTCCAATTTCAAAGAGCGTGTCTTGAACAGATTAACTACATGCCACCACGCCTCAAGGAGGCGGATTGGCAAGCGGTTATAAACGCCGCCCTGGAGAAATGCACGGAGATAGAAGTGCCGCCAGAACTAACCAAGCGGGGTATCTTTGTGTCTATTCTTGAAGACTTCTGCACAGGTCGGGTACAAGCGCAGTCTGCTGAAGAGATGTCGTTGGGTAAGCCGTGGACAGAGGAAGGCAAGACCTATTTCAAGTTACAAGCTTTGTTGGACTACATGAAGACGAAGGGTTTCTTCGAGTACACAAGAGGGCAGATACAAGAACGTATCAAGGAACTGAATGATGGTGACGAGGCGACAATGGTCAAGAACTACAAGAAGTCAGATGGCTCTTGGAAAACAGTGCGGGTCTGGTTTGTACCTGAGTTCCAAGGTGGAGAGGCTGACATACCTGATGTAGAGATTAAGGCAGAAGAGATACCGTTTTGACTGAACCTCTTGCAATAGTCGGACCACCAGGGACGGGTAAAACGCACTACCTGATGGAGATAGTAGAGGATCGTATCAGGAATCTTGACTACGATCCTTCAAAGATTGGTTTCTTTTCGTTCACTCGTAAAGCGGCTGAAGAGGCGAGAGATAGAGCGGCTCGTAATCTTGGGCTTGATGTCAAACAAATGCATCACTTCCGTACGTTACATTCTCTTGCCTTCAGACAATTGGGTTTGTCTACTAAAGATGTCATCAACGCTAGTGATTTCAAAACGTTGGAGAAAGCTTTGGGTGTTGAGTTCCAAAGCACCATGAGTATGAAGCTAGAGGATGGTGAGTTCTTTCGTATAGGACGGGACGGTGACTTCTACTTGACGGCGTACAACTTAGCTAGAGTCAAAGGCACAGATCCGATGCGAGAGTTTGGTCGGGTTCAAGAACAGAACCACCGCCTGTCTTTGGGTCAGTACAGGCTAGTCATAAACGCATACAACACTTATCGCCAGAAGAATAAACGCATTGATTTCGTGGACATGATTGAGATGTTTGTTGATCAGCAACTATCACCTGAGTTTGATTTACTGATAGTGGATGAAGCACAAGACTTAGTCCCGCTACAATGGAAGATGATTGATGCTATGGCTGAGTGTGCGAAAGAAGTTGTGTACGCTGGGGATGATGATCAGTGTATTTACGAATGGACAGGCGTAAATCCGACAGATTACATTACCAGGTGCAGTGAACCAGAAGTTCTAGACACAAGCTACCGAGTTCCAAGATCCGTGCATGAGGTATCAGGCAGACTGATAAAGCGTGTGAGCAAACGTGTGCCGAAGGTCTGGGAGCCGATGGATCGCGAGGGTTCTGTGTCGTATCACTGGGACATAAACGCTATCGACATGACCGAAGGTAACTGGATGGTCTTGTGTCGTACAAATAATATTGCTAACAATATAGGTAACCAATTGAAAAACAATGGATATTTGTTTTACAGGCAGGGGTCAGGATTCAGTGCAAGTGCTAAAGTTATTGAGTCGATAAAGATTTGGACTCGTTTAAGTCGTGGTGAGTTTATAACTCAAGCAGATTTAAAAAGGATGTGGCAGTTGATTGACATGGATAAAAAGCAGCGTCGTGTTGGCAACAAGCTGGTCAAGACTTGGGAGCCCGAACAGATGGTATCCATTGATGTGTTGACTGACATCATGCCAGAGGACAATTGGAAAGAGCCCTGGTTCAAAGCACTGAAGATAAACGAGGGTGAACAGTTGTACTTGCGTTCTGTTCTGCGCTCTGGTGATAAGTTTGACGAAAAGAATCCGCGCATTAGGTTGTCTACAATACACAAAGTAAAAGGCGGTGAGTGCGATAACGTTATTGTTTTACTGGATTCAAGCAGGGGGTGTCAGACCTTCGGGCAAGAGGACGCAGAGATTAGAACTTTCTATGTCGGTCTTACCAGAGCAAAAGAGAACTTGCACATAATTGAAAGCAACGACAGGTGGGCGTTTAAGTTATGAGCGGTTTCAATCTTCCTGACAACAACATCCAAATATCTTTCTCCGGCGGCAGAACGTCCGCCTTTATGCTTTACAAGATAGTACAAGAAAACGAGGGCTTACCAGATAACGTTAAGGTTCTATTCGCCAACACAGGTAGAGAGATGCCGGAGACTTTGGACTTTGTTAGAGACTGTCAAGAGAAGTGGGGTGTTGATGTTGTATGGTTGGAGTATGACAAAGACGGCAAAAAAACTACATACAAAGTAACAGACTATGAAAACGCATCAAGAGAGGGAGAACCGTTTGAAAAACTCATTGAGTCTAGAAACCACTTACCTAACACGGTGATGCGTTTCTGTACCAGCGAGTTGAAGGTTCTAACTATGAAGCGTTACCTGACCAAGGAATGTGGCTGGAAGAAGTGGGTTTCCGCTATAGGTATTAGGTACGATGAAGTCCACCGGGTAAAGCAGAGCAAGGATAAGCGGTGGGAAAACTGGTATCCTTTGGTTGATGCAGAGATAACAAAGCAAGAGATGCATGAGTTCTGGCAACGACAGAACTTTAATCTCGATCTGCCCACACCAAACGGATCGTCACCAAAAGGTAACTGTGATTTTTGTTTTTTAAAAAGCGAAGCCATTCTAGCTTCTATGGTTAGGGAACACCCAGAAAGAGTTGTCTGGTGGCAAAAGATGGAACAAAAAATAGGAAGCACTTTTAGAGATAAAAGGGACATGACAAAGTTCACTGATTTTATACAACGGCAAAGAGATTGGATTTTTGATGATGAATCCTTTCTGTGCCAAGCAAGTGATGGAGAGTGTACGGAATGACACAGATTAGTTTCTTTAATCAGATGGGTGCTTACAGTAGCAAAATGGATGTGGCGGAGGCAGCATCAGGACCGCTGGATCAAGATTGGTCTCCTCCCTCTCATTTCCCAGACTCATACAAACAAGCTGACATAATCTCGATTGACCTAGAGACACGCGATCCAAGACTCATGGAGCGAGGTCCTGGTTGGGCGACAGGAGACGGCAACATCATTGGCTTTGCTGTAGCGTTCAACGATTACTGTGGTTACTTCCCAATCAAACATGAAGCTGGGGGCAACATGCCAGAGATGGCTGTGTGCTCTTACATGGAAGAGTTATTAGAAACAAACATTCCAAAAGTCATGCACAATGCAACATATGACTTGGGTTGGTTACAAGCCGAAGGCTTTATAGTTAATGGTGACATACACGACACTATGATTGCAGCCGCCATGCTTGATGAGAACAGAATGTATTACAACCTGAACTCTGTGGCACGAGACTATATTGGTGAGTCAAAGAGTGAGAAAGCTTTGCGTAGAGCCGCAGAGGACTACGGTGTAAACCCCAAGGCGGAGATGTGGCGATTGCCGTCTCGCTTTGTTGGTGCGTATGCAGAGCAAGATGCAAGAATCACGTTACGTCTTTGGCACACACTGGAAGCTGAGATGAGGAAACAAGAGGTCAGTAGCATCTATGAGTTGGAGCGGTCTCTTATTCGTCATCTTGTGAAGATGCGTAAGCGTGGTGTCCGGGTTGATCTGGAGGCGGCTGAAAGAGTGCAAGACGATTTAGCCGAAAAAGAAAAGGATCTGTTGTCCTCTATCCACGATGACACAAACGTTTGGGTCGAGCCTTGGACTGCGTCGTCTATCGCAGAAGCGTTTGACGCTGTGAAGTTGAGCTATCCAAGAACCGAGAAAACAGAAGCACCATCATTTACCAAACAGTTTCTGTCGTCGCACGAACACCCGGTAGCGCAGAAGATTGTTCGTCTACGCGAGTTTAACAAAGCGAACACAACATTCGTGTCCAACATATTTAAGTTTGAACACAAAGGCAGAATACATGCTGAGTTTCATTCACTGCGTAGTGATGATGGCGGCACAGTTACTGGGCGGTTTTCTTCGTCGAACCCAAATCTCCAGCAAATTCCTGCTCGTGACCCTGTCATCAGGTCTGCGATACGCGGTCTGTTTATCCCAGAGGAATACTGCAAGTGGGGTAGCTTTGACTATGCGTCCCAAGAGCCGAGATGGTTAGCACACTATTGTGCATCAATGCCAGAAGATAATCGTCATGCGATGATTGATGACGTGGTGGAGATGTATCAAAACGATGATGCTGACTTCCATCAGATGGTAGCGGATATGGCGGGTATCTCTCGTAAAGAAGCAAAGACTGTGAACCTGGGAATCATGTACGGCATGGGTGTTGGTAAGCTTGGTGCTCTTCTAGGTTTAGAAACTGCTGAAGCCAAAGAGTTGCTGTCTGAATATCACTCGAAGGTTCCGTTCGTAAAAGGTATCGCGGATGCTGTTTCGAGTGCGGCTCAACGTAATGGGTTTATCAGAACCGTGCTTGGTAGAAAGTGCCGCTTTGATAAGTGGGAGCCAACACAGTGGGGCGTTCACAAACCGCTACCACAAGAAGAAGCTCGTAAAACATACGGCAATTCAATCAAACGTGCGTTTACATACAAAGCATTGAACCGATTAATTCAAGGTTCGAGTGCCGACCAGACAAAGAAAGCGATGCTGATGTGTGCAGAGGAGGGGCTCTTGCCCATGCTCCAGGTGCATGATGAATTATGTTTTAGTCTAGAGGATGAGGATCAGATAGCATCTATCATCGAGATAATGCAGAACTGTGTGGAAGCTAAAGTGCCGTTCAAAGTTGATTGTGCTGTGACAGACAACTGGGGTCAGGTAGATTAACCTTTAATCTTTTTTGTTATCCATAGAATGGCGGCGTAAACGAGCAAGCCGTAAATGGTGGCGATGCCGATATCCAGCAGATGCTCTCTCATGTTGTAGATAAATTCTATACCAGCTTCGACATCGCTAGAGCCGCCGCCTATCGTGATATTCTTTGTGCCGGAGAACTCTTCTATTGTTTGTTCCATTATGTCTTCTTGTTCTTGTTAATATATGATCGATAGACTCTCGCAGCACCAAGTTTCTTTGCTGCCCTTGCTCTTTGTTCCATCGCTACTGCTGCCTGTATCTTATGGGCATGTGTTCTGCCGCTTGCTTTTATTTTTCTAACACTTGCTTCTGCATCTTTTACAGTAGCAAACTTTAACCCTTTTATAGTGCCTTTAGGATTTTCGTCAGTGTACAAATCGCTGTGTTTTTTAGATCTTGCTGGCTGACCTTTTTTGCGTGGTATTCTCTTGTTCATTAGTATGACCAGATCGTTGGGCGACGTTCGTTATTAAGATCGTCTAGATGTATAAAGCGTGAGCCAAAGTCACCCTTCTGAGCTATGCCTACACCTGTAAAATCTTCGCTGTCCAAGGCAAGTTGCAGAACATTGAGTGCATCTGCTCCAGCAACAGCGATGTCTACTGCCCTCCCGCTTGCGTGTGCGCCTGGTTTGGCTTTACGAGCTTCGATGGGATGATCAGGACAGCGATAGCCTGAACTGATTGTCATGCCTTTGCCGTAGATTGATCGAAGGTTTTGTATCTTCTGCACAAAATCCAGTTCGATTCCCTCTGCGCCACAATGCTGACAAGTAAACTCAGTCGCAGAAAAGTTTTCAAACTGTGTCCAATCTTGTTCCATATTATATTCTCCGTGCTAAATCCCTGTCTCTTGGGTCGGGTAGCAGAGAAGCTGAAACATCTGCTCTTTGTAGTCCTGCTTTTTGTATCAACTCATCAGGTGTCATACCTCTAGACTGAGCAGTCTCCACTATTGACTGATACTCAACCCCTTTATCTCGACCAAAAATCCCCCCTGTGGCTGATGGGAGGAAAAACCTGGTGGAGCTTGTAAGTGGTGCAACTTGCGGTATTTGTGCCGGAATTTGTTGGCTCTGTGGTCGAATAGCGTCGGGTTGGGGTGCTACTTCCGATGCGCTAGGCGACGAGAGAGCTTGTTTCAAAGGCGCAAATAACGTGTTTTCGCTCGTTTCTTGCTCTAATTCCACTGAGGATTTAAACGGGATGTTACGTCTACTGCGGCGATAATCACGAATTGAACGACGGAAATCAGCGGTATATGTACCCAGATCCCTCATCTCAGATATGATTGTGTCAGAAATTTCTAAAGGCTCGTATTTATTTCTCATAATACGGCTAACATCAATTTTGTTCTCTTTAAAACCTTTTCTAATTTCACTTTCTGAGAAACCCATTTCTCTTAAGTCTTCTACAGTCTGATACATTTTATTGTAGATTCTGTAACGAGCGTCATCAGCTTCCGCAAAAGCGTTCAGCAGTTGATCGGGAGTAGCATTAGCGTTATCTGCAACCCGGTTAAATATATTGGAGGCAAGTCTTCGTTCTTTACCAAACTCAGCAGATTTAAATTTAAGAAGTTGATCACGTTTCGGTTCAATTTCTGTCATGCCTGTAAAAGCACGAGACAATTCCCCGGTTAGTGTAAACTCTCTATCCGCCTTGTCTAATGAGGTAACACCGAACAGAGTATCATCCCCAGTTCCCTCTGCTAAACCACGAAGGAAACGAGAGGGTTCCGGCACACCACCGCGAATGTTAAGCGGAATTGCTCCAGGTAAAACACCATCCGCCAGATGCATAAAACTCTTTGCGACTTTAGTTCCTGCTGTGTCACCCATCCCCGGATTAAAGACACGAGCTCCAGTTCTCATCTGACCGCCACGAATGAAAATGTCTTGAAGTTTTTCAGACATAATAGAGGACTCAATAAACGGTTTGAAAGATTCATTGAGTGTTTGAAACCCAATCTCCGCTGCGATTTGGTCGCCGCTCTTGCCTTCTTCCATTCCTGTTTCGTAAGCAGTTAAAGCGGCTCTAGCTCCTCTAGCAAGCTGGTCGTATGGATTAGAGTAACTAAAATCAATGTATGTAGGTAAACCGTCTTTTGTTTTGCCTGTAGGTATAAGAAGCGAGTTCTTCTGCCAAGGATACGCAAACTGTCTTTGAAACGCTTTCATCTCTTTTTCAGACACACCACTAAACTCATAGGCAGCATTAGCCAAAGCTGTTGGTAATATTGTGAATGTTGTTAAAGCACCAGTTAAACGGCGAAGACCAATCTGTTGTATCTCTTTGTTTTCAGATGCAAGTTCCGTGATCCCACGCCCGATAGTGTTGAAACCTGTACGATATATCTCATACGGAAAAGCAATAAAGTTACCTATCGGCAACCTGCGAAGACCGCGAATAGCTTCAGGAGCGAGACTGTAGTTAGGGACATTATTACGAACAATATCCGCCGCCTCTCTGCGTAGTGCTTTACGAAAGCCCTCTCCTGTTCTAGTAACTTCAGAGACATCAATTCCTTTAAGTTGAGCTATAATTGCTGGATTATCTGAGATGTCCTCAACAGCCCTTCCAGTTAGTTTAGAAAGTTGATCAACCTTGGTTTTTTCATCCATCTGAGAAAAAACTTTTTTAAGCTTAGAGAGCTCGGCGTTGAAGTTATATATTTTCCAAACGTCATCACCGCCTTGATATAAGTCCTCGGCTTTTCCAGTTACGCCTTTTAAATTATTAGCAACATCTCCAAAGAAGTTACCTAATTTACCAGCCTCTCTTCTGCGAACATACTGTTCGCCCACTTCTCCAGCAGCTTCACTAGCATACTGTTTACTAGTACCAAATCCTGTTTTGAGTAATTGTTTAATTTCTTGAAGTTGAGCCTGAGTGCCTATAACACCTAACTCCATCAGTTCAGCTAATTCCGCCGCTTGTCTTTCTGGAGGAAGCCGTTTTAGTCCTTGAAAAACTAGATTCACAGACTCTCCTAAAGATGCTCCTGCTCCAACATTACCTTGAGCTAGAGCAAAGAAAGAGGCGGTAGTTACATTTCTAACTTGAGTAATTGGAGATAGAACAGTCTTACTGTATTGCGACATACCTTTTGTGTACAAAAAGCCAGAGTACATCTTTTTAGCAAGTTCAATTACAGAGTCATCTTCTTGTCTAACAACACGAGTCATGTTGTTGTAAACGGGTTTTGGAACAAACACATCTTCTAATGCTCCGTATTGAGAACCCTTAAGCTGAACAAACCCGTCTAATTTAAGCTGCTCTCGAGCCGATCCGCTTCCTGGGTCATCTCTAAAAAGTCTAAGCGTACCCGCGTCACCAGCATCCATAGACCTACGAATACCACCAAAATAATTATCTACAGCCCTGAATGTCGCAAGATCAGAAACGGTTGCCATAAAGTTTTCCTGCGGTCCTTTGACCTCTCCCAAAAGCTCACGTTGAAACTTTGTTAGTTTTTTTCTACTGGTAAAAATAGTTGGATCTAAACGTTCGATAGCAGCCCTGCCTTGTTCTGCTTCGCTTGGTGGTTTCGGTTTAGGTGTATTTTTATCTATGAAACGGTTTTTAGCAAACAGAGCCGCGTCCTCTGGAACTTTTGGACCAGCAGAGGAAACCCCCGCTCTTGTTTTAAGAACAATTTTACCGTCTATGTTTCTCGTAACAAATTTTTCTGCTTCTTCCTTGAGAGCTTGGGGAGCTCTTTTGCTGTTAATAACTCCTCTGATTTCTCTTAGAGTAGCGTCTACGTCATTTTGGAACCCCCGCAACGCTCTAGCTTCAAGTTCTGGAGAAATCTTGTAGTTGGGATCTTCATACATTCTATAACGTCTACGCATATATTTATGCATCTCGCCTTCAATAACAGCTTGAACTTCTTCGGCTGCCTCTCTGGTTGCTTGATTGCTACTCTGAAGCTTACTCTGAAGAGCACTGCTGTTTAAAATTTCATTGCTTAAACGATCAACTTGATCGCGCATTTTGTTGACGGTGGGCTTAATCACATCCGGCAACATATCGAAAGCTTGTTGTAAGTTAGCGTCTGTAGCCCTCAAGCCGTCATCACCCATAGTTTTAGGAGCAAGCATCCAAGCTTCTATTGTGTCCTGCATTTCAGTTTTAAGTAGTTTGCTGTCTCGTTTTTGTTCTTTTGCTAAAGCTTTAGCAACTTTATCCATGTCTTTATCAAGAGAACGCACAAGAGCATCTGCTTTTTTTATTTCAGAGTTAGCTAGACCAGGAACAAGAGATCTTAACCGTCCTGCAAACTCGGGGAGAAAACCTCTAAACCTAACATTAGCCATTGTTTGTGCGGCGACCTTAGACAAAGTGCCCATATTTTCTCTCGCCCCAGAAGTGTACTCGTCCTCAAGGGCTTTTGCTTTTTTGGCTATGGGTTCAGCAACTTTTTTCGCACCTTTTGCAACTGGACTTAAAACAGGAGCCGCTACTGTGCTAACACCTTTTATAACATATGGAGCTGCTACAAATGCCGCCGCTCCTTCGACACCAAACTTTGCTCTGTTGAGCATAATACGAGCCGCTTCCTCTCGCCCAGTTAGACCTGTTGTTAAGTCTCTGGAGGTTGGAGAGTCATCAAACAAATCACCGATTGTAGTTAGGTTGTTGGTCGCAACAGCGGCATCAGCCAAGCCAGCGGCTGTTAGTTGTTGAGCTCCAAGAGCAAATCTTTGTGGTGCGGTTAATGATTTTTTGCTGCCTACTAACTTACCGTCTTCAAGCACACGCATATTTCTTTGGTCGAGAACTTTTTTTAACCTACCTAGACGGCTTACTTTGCTAACTGCGCCGACAGCGGCTAAACCAGGAATACCTAATTGAACAACGGCTTCTACACCTTTGCCCACCATGCCCTCTGGGTCTATACCTAAAGTTTCTCTGACAGCTTCAGCACCCTCTCTAACGTCTTGAGCGTATGAGGTATCAGCAATTAAGTCGATGCCTAAAGCTCCAAGTTCCACGATACCTTCACCGATACCAATGACACCAGAAGCTATACCTTCTAAAAACTCTTGAGCGATGCCTTCGCTTTTGTCAGACCCGTCACCAAAACCGATGAGATTTTCTGTTTCTTCGGCTGTGTATTTTTTTACTATAGCCATATCGGTACTACTTTTTAGGTTTTGTAAAAGAAACTTCTTTCTTTTCAGGATCGTAGAACACTGTCTTAGTTTCCCCAGGACCGGTAACCTCCACGGAAGTAGCATCAGTGTTTTCTCGGAAATACTGTCTTGCTTGGTCTAGGATGAAACGTTCGTTTAGATCTTCTCTTCTTTGCTCGTTCGACTTTACATATTCAAAGGGGTTAGGAAAATTAGGCACTCTATCTCTAATGCTTTGAGCAAATTGTTCGTCGAATGTGTTAGTGTCTTGGTTTTCAAGTCTCTTTAATTGGGCTTCTGCTGTAAGACGACCTGTCTCTGCTCTTGTCCCTTGAATTTCTAATTGTTTTTCAGTTAGCTCAACGTTTTGTTTTTCAAGATCTAATTTCTCACCAGCCAGCCAACGCTCGTAACCCTCTTTACGATAGTCTTTGTCGTCTCTAGCTTTTTGATCAAGACCCATCAACAGACCTTTAGCGACATTGGTTAAAGCATTATCTGACTCTCCTGCAGCAATACCCAGACCCGCTAACGTAACATAATGCCAGAAGTCTGGACGATCAGCCAGTTCAGGGGGTTGACCTTGCTCACGAAGAATTTCTTTTGCGTTCTCTTTATCATCAGGAGTAACTTCGTCATTAGTTTCGACAATGTATTTGCTTGCCACATTAATGTCTGTGATCGCTGCTCCTGGTTTTCCTTCACCCAAAGACACGTCATCAACACTTATCTCATTAACTTCTGATGCGTTGTTAAGCTTCTTATCTTTATTAAGTAAACTATTTTGAACGTTATCTAACGCACTTGCTAATGCATTATTGTTTTCAACCTCTTGTATTTCCCTATCTTCGTCTGTGAGAGTATCTTTGCCCTTCTCGTCGGGCACTCCTAAACGAAGCAGTTCTCCAGTGACTTCTTTTCCTTGGCTTTCATAGTAATCAGCCGTCATAAATTGTCGATCAACTAGGGCTCTTTCTTTGACGCTTCTTAAACGATCTATCTCTTTATTAGCTGCACTAATTAGTTTATCGTTTTTATCTTCGATACCATCATCACGTCGTTTTTCTTGTCTTGATATCATCTTATCAAGATTTTTAATTTGGTTTTCGTTATCTCTATAACCTCTAACAGAATATTTGGGAATGTTTACATCTCTAAACATCTTATCCTGCCCAAGTTCCAATTTTTCAAGTGAAGCTATCTCCTGCTCCACCTCTTTTCTACGATCTGAACTTAATTTAAGAGCTTCAACCTCACGTTTCAGAGTTGGATTATCTTTTACATCTATATCGTCAAACTTTTTGTCGTCTGCTAAAACTTTTCTTAATTCAGCCAATCTTTCCTTTGTTTTTGAGGTAATAATCGACTTGTCTGGTAGACCACTAGGATCATATCCAAACGGTCTAAGTGGTGAAACACGTTCACTGTTTACAACGTCCTCAACACTTACATCATCAGGACTCTTCCTAGCGTTTCGATCCTGTGTAACTTGTTCCATAAGAACATCACTATCAAGCATGTTCTCTACTTCAGTAAAGAGTTCACTTGTTTTCCTTCCCTCTGCAATAGCGTCATCAACTCTTTTTCTGGACTGCTCTACTCCTTTTTTCTCTAGCGGAGAGCGGAAATAACCTATATTAGCTAAATCACGACGTAACTTATACAGTTCCGGCATAGTCATGTCGCTGATATCCTTAGGAGTTCTAGTGGGAAGACCTGCTGCATTTCTAGCAAAAGGACTAGTATCAAGAGAAAAAGCACCTAGTTGAGTGACATCCACAGGAATCCGATCAGCAAAATTCTGAGCAGTCGCCTTCAACTGATCGGTTCGATTCATACTCGCCGCCTGTTTTTGTTTTAAAAGGTTCTGATAGATACTTTGTGTCATCTGATCTTCGTTCATATTGTATGAGACGCCGGGGCGACTAAGCATAAGACGAGCTTGTTTTTGAGCCTGTTGAAATAAGTCTCTGTCCATTAACCCACCAGGACGCATACGAACAGGTATATTACGGTTAGCCGCTTGCATTATTTCAGGAGAGGATGCGAGAATACCAATAGCCCGACGTGCCATGCCGGGCTTGCGGAACATCTTTCTGTTAGACCCCTTAAACATTATGACTACGAACCCCCTCCGAATGGATTGAATCCGCCAGTAGCCCCAAGAGCCGCAACACCAAGACCAAGAAGCTGTGACGTACGACTTGCTTCAGGTGTTTGTGTTTGTTGAAACGTGGTTGGAGATGTCGGCTGACCAGCGAACACATCAGCAATAAAGCCAAGTCTCTGCATTGGTTCAGAAGCTGCCGCTTGTTGAGCCTGTAAAGCAGCATCAAGTTCAGCCTGTTGTTGGGCTTGTAGTTGAGTGCCGTAGCCAAACAACTGTGATATGTCTGCTTGTTGTAGACCCTGCTGTTGTCCAGCCAAGTTACTGAATTGTGTGCCAGCCTGTCCGAGTATCTGAGCGATGCCCTGTTGTCTGGCTTGTTGTGACTCAAACGCTTGTCGTGCCTGATCCATAGCCGCTTTGTATCCTGCTGAACGTAAGTTAGCAGCAGTTGACCCAGCGCGATCAAGAATATTTCTACCAAGTTCAGCTTCTTGTAGAGCAAATCGAGAACCACCAAACGCTCCTGCTCGTGCGGCTTGAGCTCCGATACCTGCTCGTTCAATGTCACCTTGTCGTCTAATGTCTGCAAGAGCTCTGTCTACAACTTCTTGCTCGTAAGGATCCATAAACTCTGAAACACCGGACGGATCAAACTTACCCCCTGTTTGTTGTGCAATTTGTGCGGCTTGAGTTGTCATGTCAGCCGCTGATGTGAGCAATGGTTCGTAAGACCCAACACCTTGTTGAGCCATATTAATAGCTTGAATCTGTTGAGGGGTCAGTCCAGCTACAGCCGCCTCGTAGTCAGGTTGAGCTATAGGTTGATCCATTAAATCAGTTAGACCACCATAAATAGCCTTCTGCACCGACTCCTGATACGGCTGAAGTTTGGTTTGTTGAATTGTGGTTTGTGTACTCATCTTGCGTTACTCTCTAACTTAGCCATCATATCATACATTTTTGCCGCGCCCAACCGTCTGTCGCCGTTACCAGCACCTTTTACAGCCTTGGCGGTCATTACAAACTCACCATCAGACAAGAGCGCAGGAATACTATCAGAGGTTCCTGTCCCCGGACCCACAATCTCACCGCCCTCGTTAGCTCTTCGCAATGGATACAGTTCTGCTAAAGCTCGACGTTGAGCTAAAAGTCTTTCTTGATATGCCGCTGTTGTCGGGTCTAGAAGCCGATCAGCCGTGGGGTCTGTCAAAGCATATAACGGATTATCAAACGGGGATTTTAGTTGTGGCTCTTCTTCTGCTCCGCTCAAACCAGCCAAGCCAGCACCTAATCCCACTATACCTGCGGTGCTTCCAAGAGTGGAAAGAGTATCTGTTTGTAAATTAGCAAGATAGTTTTGTCCCGCGTCTTGTAGGAATTGTCCGGGGTCTTGAGCAAATGACTCTAAACCAGATCTGATGCCCGACAAGAAACCCTCTTTTGCCGCTTCAGTAGATAGAGCTTGGACTCCAGCCCCACCTATACCAGCGGCTTTCTCTGCGTTTAAAATAGATTGCTCTAATGCACCTACTCCACCTGATCCACCAAGATTTAACTGACTAATATCAATCTGGTCTATCCCTACTCCACCAGCACCACCGAGACCAGTACCAGCACCGAAACCAGTACCAGCGGCTGTGCCAGTAGTCAAAGTAGAAGGAGAAGGTATGCTAACTTGTAAACTAGAGGCATCAAGCGGTGCTACACCTACTTCGCTAACCAGTGGACTGCTGACATCAATAGCGTCGAACGGAGCGGCAGGAGCTCCAGTGACTGAGCCTGTTGCAAGGTTTCCAGCACCGGGTGCGGTTCCTGCAGCCGTGATTGTAGATAAATCACCAACACTGACTGGCTCTACACCTACTGTAGGTATTGCTGTGCTTGCATCAAGGGCTGTAGGAGATATTTTATCTATCGCCAATGGTGGAGTCGGGGCAGGTTGTGTAAGTGGCTGA
>CEPH01003988.1_pt1 | contig 17231 bp, 21 predicted proteins | sample 530571 | NCBI WGS metagenome assembly CEPH01 (sample SAMEA2620413, study PRJEB7988) | marine metagenome | biome: marine biome (ENVO:00000447); feature: surface water layer (ENVO:00002042); material: "saline water (ENVO:00002010), including plankton (ENVO:xxxxxxxx)" | depth 5 m | reverse complement strand
CCCTGGGCCGGGTGTCACTGTAGCGGTCGGCGGGTGCCGGTCGCGGCGTGACGGAGTGCGTCGTTCTTGGCGTGGTGGTCGCGTAGGCGGTAGGAGTCGCCGTCGAGGTTGAGCACGACGCTGCGGTGCAGGAGCCGGTCGAGCATGGCCGCGGCGACGGTGGTGTCGCCGAGCACGTCGCCCCAGGACGCGACGCCGCGGTTGGTGGTCAAGACGATGCTGGTCTTGAGGTAGCGCTGGGACACGACCTGGAACAGCGCGGAGGCTGCTTCGCCGGGCAGCGGGAGGTAGCCGAGCTCGTCGATGATGAGGAGTGTGGGGCCGGCGAAGAATCGCATGGTGGTGGCCCAGCGTCCTTCGATCGCGGCGCGGTGGCAGCGGGCGGCGAGGTCGGCGGCGGTGGTGAAGTAGGTGCGGTAACCGGCTTCGGCAGCGGCTCTGCCGAGTCCGACGGCGAGGTGTGTCTTCCCGACGCCGGGCGGCCCGATCATCAGCACGTTGGTGGCGGTGTCGAGGTAGCGGCAGGTCGCGAGTTCGTCGATGAGTTTGCGGTCGAGGCCGGGGGCGGCGTCGAAGTCGAAGTCCGCGAGCGTGGCCGGTGTCGGCAGGGAGGCGAAGCGGAGTCGGCCGGCGAGCTTGCGTGCTTCGGTGGCCTCGACTTCGCGGGCGAGCAGGTGCTCGAGCGTCTGGGTGGTCGACCAGCCTTCTGCATCAGCGGTCGCGAGCACCGACGGCAGGTGCTCGGCCGCGGCGTTGAGCTTCAACGCGGCCAGGTGGCCGCGTAGCTGCTGGTAGAGGCTGGCCTGCGTCCCGGTCATCGGCACGGTCATCGGGTCGGTGGTGGTCATGTGAGGGTGTTCCTTCCTTGTGCTGCTCGGTCGTACTTGGACAGGTCGATCACCACGTCGTCGTTGGCGGCGGTGTCGAGGTCGGACTGCTGACGGGCGAGGAGGACGTCGGCGGCCGCACGGGCGGCGGGCCCGGGCGGGATGCGTTCCTTGCGCCGGTGCGGTCGACTGGTGTCGTGGCCGGCCAGGACGAGCTGCTCGAGCGCGATCACGTGGCCGTGGTCGCGGACCATCACCCCGGCGCCGTCGGGCGCGAGCTCGTGGCGGGCGATCACGATCCCCCCGAGAGTGGCGATGTCGATGTGCTGCTCACCGAGTCGCTGCGACACGACGACTTGGGCGCGGGCCAGCTCGGGTGGGACGGAATAGAAGTTCCCGCGCCAGGCGACCAGCGCCTGAGCTGAGACGGTCCGTTCCTCGCTGATCGTCGCGGGGAACGGCGTGGTCGGCACCGGCGCCAAGTGCTCGCGTTCGGCGATCGTCAGCACGCTGGCCTTGCCGCCCGGCCCGGCGGTACGCAGCCGGGCATCACCACGCTGGGCGCACCACCTATCCAAGGAGGCTTGGGCTTCCTCGACGGTGATGTCGTCGGGCAGGGTGCGCCACCAGCGTTGCGCGGCGGTGTGGTTGGACTTCTCCACCACACCCTTGCGGTTCCCGCGCCGTGGTGGACAGATCGCCACGGACACGCCGTAGTGCTTGGCGACCGCGGCGAAGGTGGCGGTGACCTTGCCGGACTCGGGGTGGCACACCGTGGTCATCCGGTCGAAGCGCCACTTCTTCGTCAGCCCGCCGAGCTTGCGGGCCGTGGCGTCGAGTCCGGCGATCAGCTGGGCCTGGTCCTCGGCCGGCGCCAGGTGACCGCGCCAGCGGCTGGAGTGCGCGAGCGCCCCGACCAGCAGGTGCGCGTTCTTGCCCCACCCCCACGACGCGGGCGGGTCGGGCAGCTCGACCCAGTCCCACTGGGTCTCCTCACCCGGCGGATGCGCGATCGGCGCGTTGGGTCGGCCCTTGGTCGTCGAACAGGGCTCGCAGTGCGGCCGCAGACCGCGGGTGCGGATCTGGCGGGTGAACGTCGGATACGACCGGTCGTACCCGAGCCCGACGACCTCGTCGAACAAGGTCACCGCCCACAGGTGCGGGTCCTCGGTCAGTCGGGCGCGGACGTAGTCGACGAACGGCTCGAACGGGTCGTCCTCAGCAGGCTTCCGTTGCCCGGCGACCCGTTCGTTGTTGAGGTAGGCGCGGATGGTCTTGCGGTCCCGCCCCAGGTGCCGGGCGATCGCGGAGATCGTCCACCCCTGCCGCCGCAACGCGTGAGCGTCGATGTCTTCCTCCCGTGTCAGCATGGGAAGCGAGGGCTCCTTCGTGAGATGGCTGGTGGTCAGAGACCGCCATCTTCGAAGGAGCCCCACCCGCTTCCGGTGGAGGCCACGGGGTGGGGAATTTCAGTGAGCAGAACTGGGGAGATTCAGCTGAGTGCCATCAGTGTCGTAGACCGCCTCATCACCGGCGACCAGCGTCGGTCCACGCTCGAGCACGACGATGTCGGTCGCGCCTGCGTCGGCCAGGCGCAACGCTGCGTCACAGCCCTGCAGTCCCCCGCCGATGACCACGACTGGCCGGTCGGACGCTTCCGCCGGACGAACGTCCTCGGCATGGACGACCGGCACCGAGGCCGCCAGTTGCCCGGGATGAGTTCCATCAGTGAGACCTCCCTGGTGTGGCCCATGGGGCTCTTTCGGCCCCGGCTTGTGGGCGCCGTACCGCATCCTGTCACGCCCAACCGCCACCCCGGCATCCACTGATAAGTGCCAGCCCCGCACCCGTCCCTCTGACCCCTGCCCGTCGAGACAAACCTCGTCCGAAATCCACGTCAGGCACTCGACCGCCGCGCGTGGGACGCCGACGACGGTGTCGAGGCGCAGCGCAGGCTGAGTGAACTCGCACTCGCATCGACCTTCTTGCTCGACCTCTGGGTCGCTGAGCGAGAGGTTTTGCCTCCACACCGTCCACCGGCGTCCAGGGCGTCTGCGCCCCGGCAGCCCGTCGGCAACCTGTCGGCAGATACATTGCCGACAAACACGTCAGAGGCCCTCTCACCGTTTTCGGCGAAAGGGCCTCTGACCTGCGGTTCTACTTTGTAGCGGGGGCAGGATTTGAACCTGCGACCTCTGGATTTGAGGTTGCGACCTCGCAACCCCGAAACGCGATACAAAGGTCGCTAGGTCACAACTGCACACCTTCTCGTCGAGGGCAATCCAGCCCATCGAGAAGGAGCGGCTGATGAACATCCCCGTCACCCCGGACGCGAAGTTCGCTGACCTGGTCGACGAATGGTTGAGGCGCCTTCGAGCCGAAGGCCGACTCGAGGGCACGACTATCAACGAGTACGAGGCGCGTGAGCAATAGTCAAGACCTGTGGATGGGCGTGTCACGCGACTTGTTGATCGCCTCCTGATTCCTGGCTCGGTTGGTCGTCGTCTCGTTCGACCAGGACGCCCTTGTTGAAGGTCGCTCCGGCACGGACGAGCGCGACGAGGTGAGGTGCGTTGACCGCTCGCCACCTGGCCTGGGCGGACTCGATGAGCTTGAAGGCCATCGCGATCCCGGCTGCCCGCGAGCCGGGGCCCTTGGTGACCCGCTGCCGCAGCCGCACGGTCGCGAAGGTCGACTCGATCGGGTTGGTGGTGCGCAGGTGGACCCAGTGCTCGGCGGGGTAGTCGTAGAACTCCAGCAGCACATCGAGGTCGTCGGTGATCTTCGCGGCGGCCTTGGGCCACTTGGCCCCGTATTCAGCGGCGAACGCACGCGCACCTGCCTCGGCGTGCTCCTTGTCCTCGGCGTTCCAGATCTCCGCGAGTGCGGCCTTCGCGCCCGGCTGAGCCGACTTGGGCAGGCAGTTGAGGACGTTGGCGATCTTGTGGAACCAGCACCGCTGTTCGCGGGTTTCGGGGAACACCTGCCGTACCGCGGCCCAGAACCCCAGCGCCCCGTCACCGACCGCGAGGACCGGTGCCCGCATCCCGCGGCGCTTGGCCGAGCGGAGGAGGTCGGCCCAGGACTCGGTGGACTCGCGGTGTCCGTCATCGAGCGCGATCAGCTCCTTGGTGCCGTCGGCACGCACGCCGATCATCACCAACAGGCACACCTTGTCCTGCTCGAGTCGGACCTTGAGGTGGATCCCGTCGACCCACACGTAGACGTAGTCGATCTCGGCCAGGGACCGCCTGTTGAACGCGGCCGCCTCGTCTTGCCAGTCCTTGGTCAACCGCGTGATGGTGGCCGGCGAGAGACCGTGGCCGGTGCCGAGGAACTGGGTCAGCGCCGGTGCGAAGTCGCCGCTCGAGAGGCCGTGCAGGTACAGCAGTGGCAGCACCTCGGCCACCCTGGGGCTCTTCCTGGCCCAGGCGGGCAGGATCGCCGAGGCGAACCGCTGACGCTTCCCGGTCACCGGGTCGATCCGCTTGTCGTTGACCCGCGGCGCCCGGACCGGGATCGCGCCCGCCGCGGTGGTCACCTCCCGCGGCTGGTGGTGACCGTTGCGGACCACCAGTCGCCGACCCTTCTCGTCGAACTCGTCGGCGAACGACTCGACATAGGCAGCGACTTCGGCCTGCAACGCCGCAGCCAGCATCGCCCGGGCGCCGTCACGGACGATCTCATCGAGCAGCGACCCACCGGCCGACTCGTTGGACTCGTTCTCCTCCTGGACTACCTTGAGCATGGGTGCACCTTCCCGAGCCGGCGCGCCAACGCCGACCCTGATCAGAACTGTTATGGGCTTCGATCTTGCTCGGGAGGTGCGCCCGCTTCACGTCACCCCGCCGAGGGCCATCCACAGGTTCTGATCATTGCTCCCGCTTCCCGGGGACGAGCTGCCCCCACGAGTAGAGCTCGGTGGTGCACTCGACCAGGATCAGCCGCGGATGATGCTGGGCGGCGTACGCCAGGACGCAGTTGGCGGTGGCCCGGTCGCGCTCTGAGCGGGTGACGCGGGACTCGTAGTCGGGGTCCTCGAGGTCGAATAGCGACAGGCCCTGCTCGTAGGCCTTCCTCGAGTTGGCCTGCGAGTGGTTGACGCAGCTCACGCCTGCGGCAAGCAGGTCCCCTGCCGGGAGCTCTCGCACCGAGTGGTAGGCGGGGGACTCGGTGTCGACCAGGTCGGCGATCCAGTGCTCGGTGGTCGGGTGGTTCGCCTCGTGGACCTTGACCTTGTACTCGTTGTGGTTCGCCGCGGTGATCACGTCGAACCCGGCGTGAGCGATCCCCTGCGTCAGGCCACCGAACCCGGAGAACAGGTCGACGGCGACCAGGGTGTCGTGCTTGAAGCGGCGCTGCTGGAGGGCCGGCCGGTGTTGGGCGATGGTCATGATGCGCTCCCCGAGAAGGTGAGCGCCGCGACGTGGCCGTCGTTGGGCACACGGTCCGCGTGGTCGGCGCACAGGTGCCCGCCTCCCGATCGGACCCACCCAACCGGCATCTCCACAGTTGACGGCTCGAGCCAGAGCGCGCCCTGGTCAAGACGGGTCCATTCCGAGGCCCTACAGGCCGACCGGTGCTCGGGCCTGCCTCCGATGAAGTCGCAGTCGAACTTCGCGGACTGGTGTTCCGGGATGACATACACGCTCACTGGGTCACCGCCTTGACGACTGCAGCGACGACCTCAGATCGCTTCGTGGAGCGGCAGACCTCTCGGTCGTGATCACCCTGGGTGACGCAGACGCTGTAGCCGTACCACTTGCCACCTCGGCCGTAGCGGTCGCGGATCATCACCAGGCCGTCGCCTTGCCCAACCCCGATCGAGCGGGAGACCCCGTGAACGACCCGCCCGTACTCGACCTGGCTGTACGCCCTCGCCGTGACCTTGGCAGGCACGCCAGCCGCGACGAGGTCCACTGCGAGGCGGTCCCAGCGCTCGGCGCTCATCCGATGACCTCCGTCGAAGGGAGGACCGTCAGGTCGAGCTCGTCGAACTCGACGTGCTCGTAGTCCTCGAGCACCTGGTCGCCGTTGTCGGTGACGTACTCGTCGAACCCGCCGAGGTCGTTGTCCTTCCACTCGTCGGTGTCGTACGTGGCAGGAATGTCGACGACCCACTCCTGGATCCGCTCGATCAGGTAGGTGCGTCGAACTCGAATCCGACGGGTCCCCTTGGCCTCGGTGTTCATGCCTGCGCCCCTTCCGTGGGACCTGTCGCCCAGGTGGGCAGGTCGATCTGCTCGACGCGGCAGAAGTCGGCGAGAGTGAAGCCGTTGACCGGGCCGATCTCGTTCCACGCCTTGGCGTCTCCGTAGGACTGTCGCGCGAGGCGTGCAAAGGCAGCGGCGCTGAGGTGGTCGAGGACTCCCCCGGTCTCCTGGCGCATCAGGCACTCGACCAGCTCGAGGATGGCGGCCTCGTCGAGGCCGATCGCCGAGCTGACCATCTGGGCGTATCCGGTGATCCGGCGCCGGGCGTTCATGCGGCACCACTCGGGCACGGCGAGGGGTGGCGCGGGTCGCTGCTTCCGCAGTCTCGGCAGGTCCAGCCGTTGGCCACTCGGATGCAGGACCGGCAGGGACGGTTGTGGCGAACCTGGTAGGCGGCGGTCGCCTGGATCGTCTCGCCGCACTCCGGGCACGGGTACGGGTAAGGCCCCTTGCCCCTCATGCCCCCGCTCCGTTCGTCTCGGCGGCCGCGATCGCCGTCCAGTAGGGAGCCGGGTCGCGCTCAGGCTCACCGTGTCGGCAGGTGCAGGTCTGGTGGCACATCGGCAGACCCCGGTTCGAGCACTCCTCAGGCCCGTGCCCCTCGTTCGCACATCCCTCGCAGGTGCTCATCTGACGACCTCCATCGCCGAACGGATGCTGTCCCTGATACCGCTACTGTAATCCCCCCCGTTACAGTGTGTCATCCCCCCCGTTACACCGTGTCGTGATCCCTCCTCGGTCACCGGCATGCGGACCACAACCCGCGGTCGGCATCGCGGGCGAGGCCCTCCATCTGGGCGTACTTCGGGTGCCGCGACACCGGGGTCGAGCTATCGCGGGCCTCGGCGGACCCGGAACGGATCTGGGCGGCGCCGACGTCGCGGCCCGAGGCCTGCACGTACCGCAGCCAGCGGCCGTAGGTGTCGACGTCGTCCTGGGTCGGGTCGCTCACGAGAGTCACCTGGGTGCCGGCGGGCAGCAGCTGCTCGAGGTGCCGCGTCGCAGCCTCGCCGTAGCACTCCCCCGGCTTGCCGGGATGCGGGATCTCGGGAGCACTGATCCCGAGGAACCGCACCCGGACGTCGCGGCCGTCACGCAGGTCGACCTGGACCGTGTCGCCATCGAGGACGTAGGCAACGACGCCGGCCGTGCGCTGGCCACGCTCGCCGGAGTCAGACCCGATCTCGCAGGTAGGGGTGTGAGGGCGTCTGGTTTCGGGTGCTCGCCCCGCGTGTCATGCCTTTGGCGGTTGCGGGCATGTCCGTGGCCGGACCGTCTCCGGTCGTGGTTTCCCAGGTTCCTCGGGTAGTGGTGGTCAGGCGGCGGGCTGGAGTTCGCGGAGCCTGCTCAACACCTCGGCGAGCTGGTTCTCGCCCGGTGGCAGTCGCACAACGGTGCGTCGGGCGTGGTTGATGACGCGACCGGGCAGGCAGATCAGCTCGCGGCGGAGCCGGGTCAGGTGAGCGCGTCCGCGACCGCGGCCGTCGTCGAGTCCGCCGAGCTCGTGGAGCCAGGCCGAGAGGTTGACCGCGAGCAGCGCGCCCCACATCCAGGCGGTGTTCACCGCCGGGTTGCCGGAGGGGAGGTGGCGGAGCGCGGCGCCGTGCTTGGCGTCGCGGATCCGGTCCTCGATATCGGTGCGGTGGCGGTACCAGGACTCGACCGCGGCGGCCTTGGCCGGTGTAGATACATCGAGGTTGGTGACGATGAACGAGTAGGCCCACACGGTGTCCACATCACCGTCCAGGGCCAACGCGAGCTGCTCGCTCGGGATGGTCTTGCGACGCCGGGCGCGGGGGTCGGCCGAGATCACCGTGGCCTCGTGACGGACCCGACGGATCAGGCATCGGGTGCCCTGGGGCCATCCGGCCGGGGTGTAGGCGGCGACCGCGACCTGGGCGCCGGTCATTCCGTCTGCGTCGACCCATGCCTGCTCGGGGACGGCTGCGGCTGCCCGCCAGGTCGCGGGGTTGCGGTTTGCGCCGATGGCGAAGTCGCAGCCGGCGGCGATGATCGCCTGGGCGAGGTCCTTGGTGAAGTAGCCGATGTCGCCGCGGACCCGCACCCGCCCGTGTCCCGGTGCTGCCGCATCGAGCCCACGCAGCGCCCGGGCGAACAGGTCGACCACCCCGGCGCGGGGATCGACGTCCCCGGCGAGCAGATCGGCGGCCAGCACGACTCCGCCCTCGGCCCAGGTCGCCAGGTGTGGGCGCCCGGCGCGCTGACCCTTGTAGTTGTAGGCCACACCCTGCTTGCGGGCGCCGTAGACCTCGACCTCGGTGGCATCGATGTCCAGCGTCGGCGCGGCCAGCAACGCGGCGCGCCGCCGCGGGCCCAGGTGGCCCAGAACCCGACCGCCGATCGTGCCGATCGCCGCTTCGACCGCGTGCCACGCCGATCGGTCGAACCTCTTGGCCAGCGTGGCCGCGGTCGTCGATGGCGCCGTCGCCACCGGCGCCAGCAGTCCACCGGCGGTATCGGCCCGGCGACGGTCCAGCCCGACCAGGTAGTCCTCGCCCGCCAACTGGGCACTGGCCAGCCCGACCAAGAACTCGCCCCCGGTCAGCCCCCGGGCACGCTGCTTGATCGGCCCGACAGCCTCATCGAGGGCGCTCACCACGCCCAGCCGATCGACCAGCTCGGTCACCGCGAGCATCCCCGCCGCCGGCGTCAACGACGGATCGGACGCGCCGATCCGGACCTGACCACGACCTCTGCCACGACCCCGTAAAGTGCTCACCCAACAGGTGCCTTTCACTCGGTTCAGATCAACGTCTCGACAACCGCGATCTTGCCGAACTGAAAGGCACTTGTTGCGTTCACACCCCGACAACCTCGGGACTTACCTGCGGAACCGGGTCTGAGGCTGTGCCGGATCTGCCAACTCTGCGCCGCTTCTTTCAGACCATCGGCTTCCCGCCGCTTCGAGCACGGGTGGGCTGGTAGGCCAGTAAGGACTCGTCGGGTTCTTCGAGAAGCCTGATGGTCACTGTCTCGTCAAGTTGTCCGTCTCGTCTTCCTGACCTTCCTGACGTACCTCACGGTCGTACGGCTACTCGCTGCTGAGTGGCCTCGGGCGGAAGGAGGTCTGGCGATGGCTGAGGTGCACGATCCTGAGGCGGCGCATGGCTTGATCGAGCGGCGGGCATCGTCGGTTGCTACGGCCTTTTCCCTGCTCGACGGCGAAGTGCCGCTGCCGCTTGTCGCGCGCGAGCTGGCCCGTCTCGGTGTGCCGGTGTTCCCGTGCTCGCCGGGCGGGAAGCGTCCGATTCCTGAGCGCGGTTTCCACGAGGCAACCACCGATGCCGGACAGGTGGAGGCGTGGTGGCGGCAGCGACCTCGCGCGAACCTCGCTATCCCGACCGGCGCGGCCTCGGGAGTGGTCGTCGTCGACATCGATGTGCACAAGGTCGACGGGTACGCCGCCTACGGCCGCGCGGAACGCTCCGGGCTGCTGCCGGAGCCGTTGGCGGTCGTGACCACGCCGACCGGCGGGAGGCACCTGTACTACCCGGCTGACGCTGAGCGTGAGCAGCAGTCGTGGCAGGTGGGTCGCGCGGGTATCGACTTCCGGGGTGACGGCGGCTACATCATCGTGCCTCCGTCGCTACGCACGATCGACGGCTACCCGGCTTCGTACCAAGTCGAGGCCGTTGCCGGAGCGATGGTCGCGCCGTTAGCGGCGCAACGGTTGCGCGACTTCCTCGACCCGCGCCCGAAGTACACCCCCGCGCCCGCGCCCGCGCCGCCGGGTGGCTGGCCGCTGGATGTTGCCCGGCTCGCCTCGCAGGTGGCTCGCAGGCCCGAGGGCGAACGCAACCTCGGGTTGTTCAAGGCCGCGTGCCGCATGGCCGAGCACGGCCACTCGCCCCGTGAAGCGCTCGACGCGCTCGGCCCGGCAGCGGGCCAGTCCGGGCTGGGCGAGCGCGAGATCATCCGAACAGTCGGCTCGGCGTATCGCCACGTCAGCACCTACGGGCCGCGTCGTCGCGCCCCGGTACGCCAGACGGTTTCCAGGATCGCCCACAACGAGCCGTCGGTCTCGGTGAGTGGTCGGGGGCTGTGATGAGCGTGCGACGACCGGCATGGGGTTGGGCGGTCGTGACCGCCGCGACCGGCACCGTGCTGATCGGTATCGGCGCGTTCTGGCTCTCGTTCATGGCCCTGGCCGACCTCGCGGCACGGTCGGGTATCGCTTTGGGTCAAGCCTGGATCTGGCCGCTGCTGGTCGATGGGCTGATCGTGGTCTCGACAATCGCGGTCGTCGCGCTCGATGGTCGCCCCGGTGCGTGGTATCCGTGGGCGCTGCTGATCTGCGGGGCGCTCGTGTCGGTAACCGCGAACGCGCTGCACGCGATCGTTGCCGCTGATGCCAGCGTGCCCGCCATGCTCGCCGCAACGGTCGCGGCAGTGCCGCCACTGGTGCTGCTCGCCAGCACGCACCTCACCGTCGTCCTCACCCGCTCGACCACCACACCACCGAGCAGAACGCAGACGCCGCCCGAGCTACCCGCCATGACCGAGCCCGTGGCCGCGATCGAGTCCGAAGCAAAACCGGACACCGAGCCGGAGGCCGAGCTGGTGCTTGGTCGGCGTGAACGTGCCGCGCGGCTGCGGGAGGCCGGCTGGTCGAACAAGGCCATCGCCGACGAGCTCGGCGTGCACGCCTCGACGGTGGGCCGCTGGTTTACCCCGCCGGTCGAAGAACCGGAAACCACAACAGGAATGGAGACGACATCATGAACATCGACCCGCGAGAGCAGGCACAAGGACACGACGACTGGCGCGTCGAGGATGTGCCCGAACCGGAGATGCCGGAAGACCGCAGCGAGGTTCGGCAGGTGCCCGAGGCGGTCGCCGCTGCCGTCGTGACCAAGCGCAAGGACACCACCGTCGAGACCGCCCAGGCTGAGGAGATCACCGATGCAGCTGAGACGGCAGATGTCGAGCAGAAACTCGAGGAACACCGGGCGCGCGGTATCGAGTGGGTGCGACCCACCGATCTGATCGCCCGCAACACGGCGTCACTGGCCGGGCGGGGCATCGACATGGAAGTCGAGATGTCGCGCAAGGCCCGCGAACCACTCGTGGCCGGGCTGCGGAACCTCGGTGACCGGGCCAGGCGGCTGTCGCCGCTGTCGGCGTTCGGGCACGGTGCCCGGCACCACGCGCCGACGCGGGCTGCGGTCGGGAAGTCGTGAAGCGGTGAGTAGCGATGACTCGACAACGAACGCTCGACCGCCCCCGACGCGACGGCCAGCCCTGTGCACCTTGCTATCAGGAGGTGCCATCATGACGACCCGCACGAGCTTCCGCGAACCGGAAGACTTCACCCGCAGCGAGGGCCTGCGCGCCCTGCTGAACCGACTGCACGAGGGCGGCCCCGGCGCGTGGCAGTGCGACCCGGTGGCCGCCGACCTGATGGCCTACGCCGCCGACAAGTACGGGGCGCTGGCCCGCAAGCACGGCCTCGACCCGTGGGAGGCAGCCAGTGCCGCGTTCGATGTGATGCGCACCAAGGCCGCGCGCGCCGCGAACGACCCGTGGGGTGTGGTGACGCACGCCGTGCGCATCACCTGCATCGCCGAGGAACGCGGGCAGGGCCTGCTGTGTTCGGTGCATCAAGCCCGGCGTCCGCACATCTCCGCGTTCCACGACGCCGAGCGGCTGTCAGATCGGGAGAACCCGCTGACGGACTACCACTCGGCGTTCCACGTCACCGACCCAGACCCGACCGGCGCCGACGAACCGGCAAGCACGACGGCGTGCTGCTCGGCAGGCTCGGCGGTCGAAGACGCCATCGCCCTGTTCACGCTGTTGGGCTGGCCCCCGCATGTCGCCCGCGCCGGGGTCGAGCACATCTGCCAGGCGCTCGCCCGAGCGGGCAGCCGCCAGAGCGCCTATGAAGCGCTGCGTCGCGACAAGCACGCCCGCGCCCTGCTCGACGTGAACAGCACCGCGTGGACAGCGCTGCTGAAAGCGCTACTCGGCCACCCCAGCCCGGCCTACGCCGCGACCGCTGCCGGGCGCGGCATCCTGCTCCGGCTGCTGATCGGCGAGAGCCTGCGCGCGCTGCTGCGCGACGACGATCTCGTGCTGATGATCTCGCTCGCGGCCCCGAAACGCGGGGGCCGGTCATGAGCAGGCACACCGGCAACATCGAACTCGACCGTACCGTCGAGTCCATCATCGTCGGCAACCGTCACCGCACCGACCTGGGCAACCTGACCACGTTGGCCGAGTCCATCGCCCGCGACGGTCTCCTGCAACCGCTGACGGTCACCATCGACGGGGTGCTGGTGTGCGGCGCGAGACGGCTGGCCGCGATCAAGCTGCTCGGCTGGCGCACGGTGAGCGTGTGGGTGCGCTCGGGCATCTCGGGCAGGCTCGGGCACCTGCTGGCCGAGCAAGACGACAACATGCTCCACAAAGACCTCACCTTGGTCGAGGCTGCAGCCCTCTACCGCGAGCTGAAGACCCTCATGGCCGAGGACGCTTCACGCAGGCAAGCCGCGACACGGTTCAGCACGGAGAACCAGCCCGGAAAGGACGGTGCGGGAAAGTTTCCCGCACCGTCCGAACCGGTGGGCCGCGCCAGCGAGCAAGCCGCCGCGATGATTCCCGGCGGCGCGTCGTACAAGACGCTCGACAAGATCGACTATCTGCGGCAAGTCGCTGACGACCCCGACCTGCCCGCCACGGTGCGCGGCGACGCCGCTGCCGAACTCGAACGCATCGACGCCGGTGCCCCGGTGCATCCCGGCTTCGAGCGCGTCCGCGCCGCCGTCACCGAAGCCGCAAGCGAAACCGCCGATCTGGAAGCGCTCGCACAACAGGCCGTCGCCCGCGCGCAGGCGGCGCAGACCAAGCCTGCACCGGTCACTTCCACGGGCGAGACCGAGCCTGCACGGTGGCCGGTGCGCGCGTTCGTCGCCACCTGGAGCGAGCTTGCCGACTGGTGGACGCACTACGACGCCGAGGCACTGGCGAACGACCTCACCGATGAGCAGATCGCCTCGTTCCTGGCGACCGCTGACGGCACCCGCACGTTCGCCGACGAACTGCGCACGGCACGGCAGGCGCTGGACAGCCCACGCAGGCACCTCCGAGCGCTCTAACCCTCGTCGGGTGCGCGGACGGCGCACCTGGGGGTCATGAAGACGACTCCCGATGATCCCGCCCGTACCCGCCGCCGACTGATCTCCTTCGTCTGCGCCGGGGTCGCGTTCCTCGTCCTGGCCGCGATCGGTGTCTACGGGCTGGTGACCGGCCCGAACGACGCCGACCCCTCACCCGATGGGCCACCGACGCCGATTCGCATCGACCCCGACCCGTTGTCTCCGCGTCTGCCGGTGATCACCCCGTCGACTGACGCGGAAGAGTTCGCGGGTGAGGCCGCGCACGCACTCTTCACCTGGGATACCACCAGCGGGTTCCTGCCGCTGGATTACACCACTGTGCTGCTGGACGTGGGCGACCCGACCGGGAACGAGCAGGCGGGCCTGGCCTCTGATTTCGCCTCCTACCTGCCGTCGCGTGACGCCTGGGTGGATCTGCGCCAGTACAGCACGAGCCAGTACTTGACCATCACCGACGCCTATGTGCCCGAGCAGTGGGCGCAAGCGGTCGAGCAAGCCCGGCCCGGCCAACTCCCGGTCGGGGCCACCGCTATCACGATCGAGGGCACCCGGCACCGCGAGGGCACCTGGAACGACGAACCCGTGACGTCGGAGCACCCGGTGGCGTTCACGATCTTCCTCGCCTGCCCACCCAACGACCCGGCGACCGGCAGCCCGAACGAGACCAGCACGCCCGAGGCGGGTGCAGTGCCGTCCTGCTACCTGCTGCGCCTGTCGATGCTCGATCAGCCGCTGCGCTGAAACGGAGGACATGATGAAGAAAGCAGTCATGGCCCTCGCTGCCTTGCTTCTGCTCGGCCCATTCATGGGTCTGCTGGCTATCGGGGTGCTGATGAACCCCGCCGCGAACGCAGCCTGCACGATCGACGGCACCGGCATCACCGTGGGGAACATCCCCGATGAGTTGACCACGACCACCGCGAACGGCGAGACCATCACGCTGAACCGGCAGCAACTCATGCACGCGGCCACCATCATCGAGATCGGTTCCGGCATTGACGGGGTGGGGCGCGACGGCATCCAGATCGCACTCATGGCCGCACTGACCGAATCCACCCTGCGAATGCTGTCGAACACCTCCGCCTACCCCGAGAGTGCCGACTACCCGAACGACGGCAACGGCGGCGATCATGACTCACTCGGCCTGTTCCAGATGCGCCCGCAGTCGGGGTGGGGAACGGTCGCCGACCTCATGGACTCCACGTATCAAGCGCGGGCGTTCTATGGCGGGCCGGACGGCCCCAACTTCCCGAGTCCGCGTGGCCTGCTCGACATTCCCGGCTGGCAGCAGATGGGCAAGGGCGAAGCGGCACAGGCCGTCGAGGTCTCGGCCTACCCCGACAGGTACAACAACTATGAGCCAGTCGCGGCCACCATCCTCACCACGCTCACCGGCTCCGGTGGCCCGGCCACCGCGCCCGGCCCCTATCTGCTCACCGCCGGACAGGTCACCGAGTCCTCGCGGGTCGTGTTCCCCCTGCCCGAGGGCACCTGGGTCGTCACCAGCGAGTTCGGGCATCGCAGCGACCCCTTCACTGGCGAGACCTCCTATCACTCCGGCCTCGACCTCGGCGCAGCTGACGGCACCCCCATCCTCGCCGCCGCTGACGGCACAGTGACCGTGGCCGAGTTCTCAGGCGGCTACGGCGGTCTCATCATCATCGAGCACACCATCAACGGGCAGAGCGTCGCCACGGCCTACGCGCATATGTGGCAGCCCGGCATCCATGTCTCGGTCGGAGACCGCGTGCGCGCTGGCCAACACATCGGCGACGTCGGGTCGAGTGGACGTAGCACCGGCGCACATCTGCACTTCGAGGTCCGACCCGGCGGCACCAACGGCGAACAGATCGACCCGGCAGCATGGCTGAACCAGCACAACGTCGCCGACCTTCCCGAAGCCTCAACCGGACCTCCCAACGGCTGCGGGGGCACCAACGGAACCGCCGGTGACCCGGCACCGTTCGACAGTGACGACCCGAACCGGATGGTCGACGATCCGACCTCGAACGGTCAGGTCACCGCCCGGATGCTGCACCTGTATGAGCAGACTCTCACCCAGTTTCCCAACACCGGGTGGGGCTGCTACTCGCCCCGCCCCGGCACTCAATCGGAGCATCCCCTGGGCAGGGCGTGTGATCTGACGTTCGGCAACGCGATCGGTCAATACCCGACCGCCGAGCAACTCGACTACGGCTGGCAGGTCACCGAGTGGATGCAGACCCACGCCGAAGCTCTCGGCGTCGAGTACCTGATCTGGCAGGGCAAGATCTGGTCGGTCTCCCGCGATGCCGAGGGCTGGCGTCCGTACAACGGCGGCGGGATGCACGACCCCGACAACGTGACGGGTGGGCACTACGACCACCTGCACGTCACGGTGAAGTAGCGGGTGCGTCATGGACGTGTTCCCCGACTTCGACGGACTGGCTGGTATCGGCGACCTACGGGAGGTCGTCGGGGCACTGCTGATGTTCGCGCTCGTGATCGCGGTGTTGATGCTGATCGTCTCGGCGATCATCTGGGCGGTCTCATCAAGCACCGGCAACTACGCCGCCGCCTCCAAAGGCCGTGTCGGAGTGCTGGTCTCCCTCGGCGGGGCAGTGCTCGCCGGTGCCGGTGTCGCGTGGATGAACTGGCTGATCGGCGTCGGCCAGCAACTCTGACCCACTCGGCTTCTGAGCGCCCGCCCCGTCCGGGGCGGGCGCTTCTCGTGTATGTGGCAGCGGGGAGCACCTGATGGCAGAACCATCCATCGCCTCGCAAAAGGAGAACTGCCGTGATCGACATCGACCCCAACTCCAGCGGCTTGCCGGGAATCGAGCAGCTGCGCACCATCGTCGGCGCGGTCATGACCGTGGGCCTGATCCTGTCGGTCTTGGCGTTGATCGTCTCGGCGATCATCTGGGCCTACGGCTCCAACTCCTCCAACCCGCATCTGGCAGGCCGGGGCAAGATCGGCGTCTTGGTCTCGTGCGGCGCCGCCGTGGTCTGCGGCGCCTCCGTCACGCTCATCAACTTCTTCTGGGGCGTCGGCCAAACCGTCTGACCCGGCCCATCCATCTCCGAACCACAAGGAGGCTCGTGATGGGCGTGTGCGATATCCCCGTCATCTCTACCGTCTGCGACACCGCTGGCGAGGCTGCCGCGTCGTTGATCTCGGCACCATTCGACTGGCTCGCCAGCGCGATGGGCGAGGCCGCCGGCTGGCTCTTCGAGGCCGTGTGGACGGTCTTCGACTCGACCACGCTGGTCGATGTCACCAGCGGCGAGTACGTGGGCGTGTACAACCTGATCTTCGGTATCGCCGTGTTCGTCATGCTGCTGTTCTTCTGCCTGCAACTGATCACCGGCATGATCCGCCGAGAACCCGCCGCCCTCTCCCGAGCCGCCCTGGGCTTGGCCAAGAGCGTGCTCGGCTCCTTCGTGGTCATCACCCTCACAGCCCTGCTGCTGGAGATCACCGACCAGCTCGCGGTCGGGATCATCCAAGCCGCAGGCGAGACCACCGAGACGATGGGCGACAAGATCGCCATCCTCGTTGCCGGGCTGACCGCACTGAACGTCGGCGCTCCCGGTGTCGGAGCGATTCTGACGATCTTCCTCGCCTCCCTCGCCATCGCAGCCGCCGCGATCGTCTGGCTGAGCCTGCTCATCCGCAAGGCGCTGCTGCTGGTCGCGGTCGTGTTGGCCCCGTTCGCGTTCGCCGGTGCCTCGTGGGATGCCACACGCGGGTGGATCTCCAAGTGGGCGATGTTCGTCATCGCGCTGATCCTGTCCAAGCTCGTACTCGTCGTGATCCTGCTGGTCGCCGTCACCCAGGTGTCAGCCCCGATCGACGGCGACCTGTCAAACATCGCCGACCCCCTCGCCGGGGTCGTGCTGATGGCACTGGCCGGGTTCGCCCCGTACATGACGTACAGGTTCTTGTCGTTCATCGGCTTCGACCTCTACAACTCGATGGGAACCGAGCAGGAGGCCAAGAGCGCACTCAACCGGCCCATGCCGACGCCGGGCAAGCCGCAGGGCGGCGACCCGAAGAAAGTGCTCGACGA
>CEPH01086434.1_pt1 | contig 17328 bp, 13 predicted proteins | sample 530571 | NCBI WGS metagenome assembly CEPH01 (sample SAMEA2620413, study PRJEB7988) | marine metagenome | biome: marine biome (ENVO:00000447); feature: surface water layer (ENVO:00002042); material: "saline water (ENVO:00002010), including plankton (ENVO:xxxxxxxx)" | depth 5 m | reverse complement strand
ATATATTTAAAAATGAGGGTGGAGCTCAGTTTATGAGAGCTAAACTTCATTCAAGTGTTCCCACAATCTCGGTGGGAACTCCTGTTGTAATGCAGTCTTGGGATCCAGTAGATGAAGTAATGGTTGTTGCAACAAATGGAAACGGCAGAGCTGCTGAAGTTGCGGGAGGAGGTGCTGTTCGGGAGCTTTCCGTGGGTATGCACGATACCGTTGTTGGTGTGGCCGCAGAAGCGGCAGAGGATGGTGAAATATTCAATGTTCAAATTCTTGGTAAATTTGCTAAAGATATGAGGATATTTATACCAGGGTTAGAAGGCATGACGCTTCCAGCGGTCAATGATCCAAGCTTTGTAATACCTGCAGGAACTCCTATTGTAAGCTTTAATGAAAATACAAGTCAAAGTAGTACGGCTCTCTTCAACACTTTTATTCCTGATGACATTGAAACATTCGCTGTTCCAGGGTTTATTAATAGTGGCAGTGCTGATGGGGACTTATTTTTTTCACCAGACAGATCTTGGATAGGATATTTGGCTGAAGATATAGATCTAAACATACATTTGGCAGATGCTCAGCAGGTTTCAGCATCTGACGCCACTAAAAGAACTGGCAAAAAGTTGATTGGAGCATTGAGTGTTAAGGTTTTTATAAAGCCAGGGTAAAAAATAATAATCGTTAATTAGATTTTAATAGTTTGGATTGCAAAAGTTGAATATAAATGTTATTCTTGGTTGTAACGGAAATGTTTCATCTAATAGATTTTGTTACTGCAGCTCTGTAGAGAATATAATATTAGATATATCAAATATTCCAATTAAAGAGCAAGAAAAAATATTAGATTTTTTAGACGATACTTGTGGCCTCTTTAATGAGCCTTGTTATGACTATTCAAAAACTATAAATATAATAAAAATATTATATAAAACGTTTGAAGTTATAGATGAAGAAATGCTTGAGTCAATTCAGGGTTTTATAAGAATGCATAAGAGTTGCGGCCTTATACTAAGGTTGAAAGAGAAAGTTAATGAGTGATAGAATAAATGTTCCGGCTAATAATCGATATGTAAATTCAAAAAAAAAGGATGCCCAAAGAAAAGTTGAAAATGCATTTGCAGATTATAAAAAAATATTAGACGACAAGACACACCCAGATAACCAAACAGAGGCATATAAAAATAATGTAATATCAACTCTCAATAGGCTGCTTGTTGCTGCGGATGAGATGGACTCTGAAAATCCTGGCGAAGGTATATTTGGTTTAATTGTTTTATCTTTAAGGTCAAATTTAAAGCTAAGAGACGAAATAATAAAAACAAATGTGGAAATAAGAGATCTTAAAGTTGAAATTAATCGATTAAAAAAGATGAAAAATTGAAGAATAAAGAAGATATAATAAGTCACTTAATTGAAAAAATTAATAAGACTTCAGAAAAGAAAAGGAATCTCGAAGATTGGTGCAAGAAAGTTTTAATTGACCCGAAGCAGGATCGTGCCTATATTGCGTTGGAGGCATATAGGTTGGCCTTGGTTGAATTTTTAGAAGATGTAAAGGGTGATAATAATGAGCGGTTATTCGGAGAAAATAAGTCTTTTAAGACCAGAGGGAGGGGCTAAGCTATTTTCTTTGCTTAAATCTTTTGGGATAAGTTGTGACTCTATAGAGGTAGAGAGTAAGAAATTTTTTGACATATATGACTTAAAACTCTCAAGCGGAGTGAGATCTTCTAGGATAGAAAAAGTCCTTGTTGATATTGGGATATCAATGTCTGCATTGTCTAAGCCAATTGGATACCCAGTATTAAAGAGCGGAGTCTATAGAATTGAGATCCAAACAAAAGAATTTGAGTCTCCATCTCTAAGAGATGTTTGCAATGATTTTTCTCAATCATACTATGCCCCCATAGCAATAGGTATGGATGATTCCGGAGATTATTTTCACGTAGACTTAAATAGCATACCAAACCTTTTAATAGGCGGAGTTCCAGGCTCTGGAAAGAGCATGCTTTTGCATAGCATGATAATATCACTAATAAAGTCAGGTGTAGATCTACACTTGGTTGATCCAAAAATGGTTGAGTTTGTTCCGTATGAAGGAATTGGCGGTGTAAGCGGTATTTACAATTCAGTTGAGGATACTGAGATTGCGATAGAATCAATACGACAAGAAATGGAGTCAAGATTTAAGTTGCTAAGAAAAAGTTCATGCAGGAATGCAGTTGAATTTAATTCAAAAAATCACAAAAAAAGATTAAGACCAATTGTATTGGTTATCGATGAGTGGGCAGACATTGTTCTTCAATCGTCTGGAATCCAAAAATTATTATGCTCTGTAGCGCAAAAGGGTAGGGCCGCAGGAATATCGATAATACTAGCAACTCAAAGGCCGTCATCAAAAGTTATCTCAGGACTTGTCAAGGCTAACTTTCCTGGAAGAATTGCTCTCCAAGTTGCTTCTGCTACAGACAGTAGAATAATTCTTGATTGCAAAGGTGCAGAAGATTTGCTAGAAGTAGGAACAGGGCTTTATCTTGATGGAAGATCTGCAAAGCCAAAGATGTTTAGAGCTCCGTATCTGCAAGATATTGATACAGAGTTGTCCAACTTTTCTCTAAACGTCAAAAAGAAAGATTCTTTTTGGAAGAGGATTTTATTTTAATGGGATATAGAAAAGCTGATATAATCAGTGCGGTTTCAATTGAAAAGGTTGCAGAACTACTAAGCATAGAGCTTGAACCAATATCAACTGGTAACTTTACAGCAAGATGTAGATGCCCAGGCATAAACCACAAGCATGGCTCTGAGAGAACGCCATCGTTGTATATTGATACGATCAATAATAATTACTATTGTTATGGATGTGGGTCTAGTCATAATCAAATTGATTTTTATATTTTAGCTACAGGGTGTAGCTTTTTAGAGGCGCTTGACGCTCTTGGTCCATTGATTGATCCAAGTAAAGTTGGGTTGCATCAAGATTCAAAAAAAACAAATTTCTCTGTATTAATGGAAATTTCAAAATATATTAGAGGAATTATTCTAAAAAATAGAGATGATATGGAGTGGATAATGAAGCTTCAGAAAAATATTGATAATTCAATATCTAAAATAGATAGGTTTGATACCAAAAGATCTGAGATGCTCTTGAAAAAAGTAAAGAGAGTTTGTGTAGAGAGGTATGATTTAAAATGAGAGCGATTATATGTGGAGATGTACATATTGGGGCCATATTTGGTCTGGGCGGACCAAATGGATCTGGAGGTAATACGCGGGTTGATGATTATTCGGAAAGTTTAAATCATATTATTACTCACGCAATTGATTCAAAGGCTGATGTATTTATACAGACTGGAGACTTATTTGAGAGTAGAAATCCAGCTCCAGAATATATAAATATTGCAAATAAAGCTTTAAAAAGACTTTCTGATGCAAATATTGCAACTTTTGTAATTATGGGTAACCATGATTATATAAGGGGTGATGGAGGCTTTACCAGTGCAATATCTAGCATGGCAGCAAGTGAGTATCCGAATATAAGAATGATTTTGGAGCCCGAAGTTGTTACTTTTAAGAACTCTAAAAATGAAGCAGTAAATTTAATTTTGCTGCCATTTAGAGATAGAAAAATGTATTTGGATCATGGTAAGACATGCAGAGATCAATCTCAATTCTATAATTCAGAAATAAAGCAAATTATAAGCTCCATAAAAAATGAATATCCTACGATATCCGTAGGGCATAACTTTTTTTATGAAGGTAGCTATAATGATTATGGCGGATCTGAACTTATGGTTGATCCTGATGCGTTCTTTGGAACCGATCTTGCTGTAATGGGCCATATTCACTCTTTTTCCGTATTAAGAAAAAAGCCCCCCGTATGTATTTATTCGGGCAGCATGGAAAGGACAAATTTTGGGGACGCAGATGTAGACAAGTATTTTATTGATTATGATGTCTATGAAAAGAAAATAAAATTTAAAAAGACGCCGGTACGAGAACTGCTCGATGAGACGATAGATCTTACAGAGGATGATTTTTCAACATGCAAAGATTCGCTAAAGAGTGCGATTGAATCAATGGATGTAAAAGACAAAATAGTTAGAGTTAAAGTCACCGTAAAGGAGGCTGTAATGCCGGCTGTAGATAAGGGTTTTATCCAAAAATATTTGTATGATAATGGCGCACATTTTGTGTCAAAGGTAACGATTGAACCTGTGATTAATAGAGTCGTTAGAGATAGTGAAATTTTAAATCATACTAATGACTATGAGATGTTTGAAGCATTTATAGAATCGCAATCTTTTGATTCTGAAATACTAAAAAACATATTAAAAGAGGGACGAAAGATTATAGAGGGCAAATGATTCCATTTAATATTAAAATAAAAAATTTTTATTCCCATAAATATAGTGAAGTTGACTTTTCAAAATTTGACTCGGTACTGCTCATTGGGAATACTGAGGGTGATTATGGAAAAAGTAATGGCAGTGGCAAAAGTGCGATATTAGAGTCAATATTGTGGTGCTTATTTAATAAGTCTAGAGCACCTATGATGAATGATATAATAAGATGGGGAGAAACTAGCTGTTCCGTTGAAATGGAGTTCGATCATGATGATACTAGGTATAAAATATTAAGAACAAGAAATAGAAAAAACTCAACTTCATCGGTTGAGTTTGCTTATTTAAATAAGCTTGGTGATTGGAGTGATCTTTCTGGGTCAACTTCTGGATCTACAAATGATATTATAGAAAAAACTATAAAACTAGATTATAAAACTTTTATAAATTCAATATATTTTAGACAAAATGACATATCAGAGTTTGCCGAAGCAGATCCTGCAAAGAAAAAAGATATATTAAAATCAATAATAGATATATCTAGATGGGATGAATATGAAAAGCTTTCTAAAAAAATGGGAAGAGAAATATCATCAGAGTGCAAAATACTAGAAGCATCAATAAGTAATTATGACGAAGTAGAGTCCGGACTTATAAGTGCAAGGAATTCTTTGAAAGACAAGACAAATAGCTTGGCAAAATCAAAGTCGGAAAAGGCAGTAATAGCTGAAAAGCTGGATAAAATATCAAAAGAATATGAATTAGTAAAGAAATCACTAGATACAGATAATTATGATAACACTATCGAAGAGATCGAGAGCTTAAGGTTAGACGTAGAAACGGCCGAGAAGTCTTTGTCAGATATTAGCACAAAGATATCTGAAGAGGTATCGCGAATCGACACTCTAAAGACAGATTTAGAAAAGAAAGCTGATGAAGCACCAAGAGTTGAGCCTTGTGACAACATTGATGATGTGATAAAAAAGATACAAGATGCCATAACAGATGCTTCCTCTACAGTCGCTTCATCAACAAGCTTGCTAAAATCACTTGATGATGTTCACGTTATACATGGCGAGTGCTATGTTTGTGGACAAGATATTGATGATGATCTATACATTAGACTTAGAGATGCTCATTCTAAAAAAGTTGATATGCATAAGTCAAATCTTGAACAAGCAGATTTTAGCTTAAAGAAGTTAAAAAAAGATTTATCTTCAAAGAAAGACTTAAGAACGAGCATGATAAAGCTTTCTAGTGTCGAGAGTGAAATTGAATCAATAAAGACAAAAATTGATGCAAGGTCTGAAATTTTAGATGCACATAATTCTGTAAAGGACGAGATAAATAAAAAGTTATTTTCTAAAAAGACAAAGCTTGCAGCGCTAGAGGAGATTCTAGAATCATTAAAGGATCCAAATTTTAAAAATTTGCAAAAGAAAATACACTCTCTAAAGATTGAGAGAGACAGATTATCTGCGGTTGTAATATCTGAAGCAAAAGAAATTGGTTCTTTGACAGAAAGAGTTTCTGCATTAAAGGAAAGTCTATCTGAGATGAAGGAAAAGAAAAAAGATTTAATACAAAAAAAGAAGCGGGTAGTAATTTTTGAAAAACTAACTAGAATGCTCGGCAAGAGTGGCATACAGACAATTCTTTTAGACGGAATAATAGATGACTTAGAATCTACTGCAAATCGAATTCTTGGATCAATTGCAAATGAGCCGATATTGATATCTCTTGAGACGCAGAGAGTGGGTTCGGATGGTGTATCAATTGTTGAAACTCTTGATTTAAAGATAAGAAAAGATGGTAATTTGCAAGATTTTAAATCACTAAGTGGTGGAGAAAAGTTTAGAATATCATTAGCATTAAGAGTTGCTTTAAGTGACTTATCTTCAAGGTATGGTGGAGCATCTTTAGAGTTTTTGCTAATGGATGAAGTTAACTCGCCACTAGATAGATATGGCGTAGAAACATTATTTGTTAATGTGATAAAATCATTAGAATCATCTTATAAAATAATGGTAATTACACATGATGAAACTTTAAAAGAAAAATTTGATAACGTTATAGATGTAACAAAAATTAATGGAGAAAGTGAGATTGAGTTCATATCAAGGTAGTCTATTAATTTATGTATAATCTTTATGGCAATTGAAATAGAAATTTTAGAATCTAAAAAAGAGATTATATCTGGCATACCAGAGTTTGTAGTTGTAACTCCGATTGAAGGAGTTATATTTTATTACTCTTTAGATGGTCAAGAGCCAGATTTAGAATCACTATTAGCAGATGGCAACATTGAAATGCCCACGGATGGTCGAAGCGTAATGCTCAGGGTTGTCGGATTTTCGATAGATGAGAAAGTGGGAGGACTAGTGCGAATAACAGAGTTATTCGGAAAGGATTATCATCCAAGTCCGTATTATACGAGCGCATCCAGGCATTCCCATGTTGACGGAGTTGTTGTGTCACCGTACGGTGGGGATGCTGTAAATAGTTTATCCGTTCTTTTTGATGGCAGCCCTGCGCAGGAAAGTTCTATAAAGTTTAGTGATCTTGAGTTAAAAGCCTCAACTCACTCCAGGTCTGGTGGGAAAATACCAAATGATTCAACGGTTTCCTTTGTTAGAAAGTCAATTTCTAACGATATAGTGCAAAACGATAGGGTTAATTCTTCTGTAAATGATATTAATTTTAACCCCAAGGCAAATGTTATAGAGATTGATGGCAGAACTGAGGAGAGAAAAAACTCCCAGGTAGTTAGGGTGGTAAATAGAAGTTATAATTCAATTGAGCCAGCTTCTAATTTTTATGATGAAAATTGGAAGAGGAATGAGCAGGTAATTACTGGTAATTTGGTTAGAACTGCTTATAATCGTGATACTGGCATCATTGTTTTTTACTACTGGGATAGCAAAGAGTCAAGATGGCTAATATCTAGGCAGAATATTGGCTCAAGCGGTTCTTATGACATATCTGGATATGCGAAGCAGGGTAGGGGCAATAGGTTCGTTTACAGGTGGATACAGGAGCGTGCATTTACAAGAATTTTTTAGTTTAGTTTTTAAGTTTAAGGAAAGTTATGTTAAAATTATCAGTATCTTCAATAGGCACTTTTGAAAAGTGTCCAAAAAAGTACTATTTCAATTATATTGAAAAACCAAATATAGTAAGGCAGAAGCATGATTTTACTGAGTTTGGCTCATGTGCTCATCAAATTTTAGAAAATTTTCATAATTATATTTTAGAAAACCCAGATTCAAAAGAGTGTGAGTGGCCGGATATAATGAAGAAAAGTTTTGTTGACGGAGTAAAAAAATTTGATATAAATCTTTTAAGTCTGGAAACTTGGGCTCCAGATGGTAGCATGCCGGGTATAAAACTTCTTAGAAAAATAATGCAAGATTACCTAAACAAACTTAGGGAAGATGGAATGCCAAATGTGGTTGGAATAGAAACCGCATATAAATTTGAAATAAAAGAAGGAGCCTACATAAGGGGCTATATAGACAGGATAGATAAGATTGATGACGAAACTTATCATGTTGTTGACTATAAAACATCCAAATCTTTAAAGTATTTGACAAATTTTCAATTGCTGGTGTATGCAGAGGCGGTGAGAAAAATGTTTCCTGACGCAAAAACTGTTCATGGATCATATAATATGCTGAAACACGGATGCAAATTAGTTAGTTGGAAGTTTACAGATATGGATTACAAAGATTGTAAAAAAACTTTAGAAAAAAGAAGTTTTCAAATTGAAGAAGAGAAAGTTTGGGTTAAAAAGCCATCTATGCTTTGTCAGTGGTGTGACTTTAAGAGCATATGCCAAGATTCATGGTCGGAGGATTAAGTAGTTGAATAATTATAAGGGCGAAGTATATATGTACGATGAGAAGATTTTTGTCAATACGGCCACAGGAGAGGGCGTGGGTGATGTTATAAAAAAGATAACTCCTCTTATAGAGGGTATGGCAGCAAGATCTCATATAAATGGGTATACTTTTGAGGATATTAAGCAAGAAATATCCCTTCTAGTTGTAGATGGCGTAAAAAAGTATGATCCCAATAGAGAGGTAAAGCTCAGTACTTTTTTGCATTGGCATCTTAAAAATAAGTTTATTACAAAATTAAAGAGTTTAAATACAATGGCAAATGATGCGACTTCTATGAAGGGCGAAAAGATAGAGAACTGCTCTTGTGGAGGGTCTATAAATAAGAATTTGTCGAATGACACTTTTGTATGCAATTCATGCGGAAAGATACATAAGTCGATATATAGATCTTCAAGAAGAGAATTAACTTTCTCTGAAATGAAAATAAGCAACAATAATGAAGATGATGGAAGTGAGTATACTAACTATATTTCCAATGATGATTCCGTATTTCCTTCTAAGTTCGGTGGAACCAAAAATCTTGAGACCAAAATATTTTTTGAAAAGCTTGAGGCAGTTTTAGACGATAAGACTGCAAAAATCTTGAGAAAATTTTGCATAGAAGGAACAACTATGCAAGAGGCGGCAAAATCTGTTGGAATGACAGGATGGGCAGCTAGCGTTAGATTAAAGAGAATAAACAAAAATCCATTAGCAAAGAAAATAATTTCAGCAACACTTGGTTAATAATGAGTTTATATAGCTTCCTAAATAATGAAATTGAGATATCTAAATTTAAGTTAAAAAATCTCGATGACTTAAAAAGGCCCTATAAAATCAGGCTTGCCGAAATTGAGAGGGAATTTTTGCAAATAGACTTTACCAAGCTTGTAGGCAGTGAATCTGAGGCTAGGAATGCAATCAGACTTTTCCGTTTATCTAGGCCTATGTTTTATAGTAAGTATAGAAAAGTTTCAGAGTCTATAAAGAATTTTCCACTTCTAAAGGAAGTAACATTAAATAGAAAGCGATTTATAATAAAAAAAATTGATAAACTTTTAAGTGGAGATATGGGAGGATATGAGGATGAGGTTTCTAATTTTTTTTCATACTCAGATATTATAAAAAAAAGACAGATTTTGAGATTTTATTATGGAGTTAAGTCGTTGGGAATGCACTGCAAGCTTCGTATGAAAAAAGTACATGAAGAAATTAAGAGTTTAGATAATTCAAACGTTTTGTATGCGAAATCATTAATTGATAGATTAATTGAAGAACTCTCTGAGAATTGGTATTCGAATTATAATGAGGCACTAAGTGATGATCCGGATGTAAAACTAAAAAAGATTAGGGTTATCTTAAATAAAGGTATAAGCCGCGAAGACCTTACTGATGATGGATATTTATTTGTTACTAATATAAAAAAACTTGGAAACGAGCACTCAAAAATCGTACATCTTGACGTAGTGGATGAAAGTGGCAATGATATTAAAAGATACTTCAGACCAAGTCTTTGTGGAGCATCAGGTAGTAATTTTAAATTATTAAAGCTATTAAGGCTAAATGATGAAAGTAAAAATATAAATGCAAATAGAGTAAAGCTTATTACGGCAAGCACTAGATCCGAATCGATATCCATCGAATCTTTAATGCCGTTTGTTAACTCTTTTTGTTGTTCAATATCTAAGGAATATCATTTACTTTAATCTATTAATTTATATTTTATTTATTGTAAAATGCTTTATTTTATACGCACTTTAGAGGACAATCTATAATGATATTTTCGGGCAAAGAAAGACGAGTAAAAAGATTTCTAAAAACATTAGATTCAGATACACTAAGTAATCTGCCTAATGATTTAAAATTGTTGTCAGAAAATATAGAAGATACAGATGATTTAGATAACTTGGGAGATAAGTATTATAGTCCACTAACTTTGCTTGCATTAGTCCAATATGCTGGTGGCGTTGATTCTTTATTTTCAATGCCTATATCGGATCTACTTAATTACATTTCATCTATTTATGGTGATTCAGAAGCTAAAGTAACTCAAGTAATAAATTCTGATAATAAGAATGATAAAAGTTATGAGATAGAAAATTTAAAAACAGCAGAATCTGCTTTTAAGACATGGTCAGATCAGCTTGTTATCGCGCATGAAAACTCTAGCGATGAAGAGTCTTATACTCCTTCCTTTTCAGCTATGTATTCACAAGATGGATCCGAACTGCTAAGGGACGACGAGCAGCCTGATGAGGGCGATATCGATCAAGATATCGTAGAATTTGAAGAAGGCGATAAAGAGGCTGAGTCAATAAGTGCAAGTAGTACGTATGAGGTTGAGGCGTTACCTATAGATAGAGATCTTATCTATGAATCTTTAAATCATGAATTTGGAATTAGTGGTGATATTATCGAAGGCTTAATTGGGCCGATTTCATATATTTTTTTAGATTTGCAAAAAATGATAATAGATCATTATATAGAGCTAAATAAAAACAATGAAGCTTACCCTCCAAATGAAATATTAGAAAAAGATACGGAGCTAAGAAATATTCTTAGGTCGGCTATCTCTAGCAATCCTTATGGGGATAGCGAAGGTGAACAAGAAGTTGTTGAGTCGTTCGAAATTTCTGATGATAATCAAGAAGCTAAGGTTGATAGTAATAAAAAGAAAAAAAGAAAACTTGTCTCTCCTAGTGGAGTTCTCAAGGATTATGACTTACAGAAAGCCAAAGAAGACCAACCCGAAGTTGAAACTGATAGTTTTGATGAATCTGTTTCAAACTGGGCAAGAATAGAGGGCGAAACACTGGTAAGCCTTGGTATGTCAGATGAAGATCTTGAAGAGATAAATAGTCAAAGTACAAGCTTTATTGGTGAAGATGAATTTGGTAATGCAACAGGCAAAACATATGCAGATAAGCAAAATGCTGCTCTAGGCAGAATTAATGAAAAGAATAATAGTGGGTATTATCAAAAATTTTCTATTGCTAGAGCAATTGATGAAGCAGGGCTTAGTGAAGGATATGGTGATGAAAATAAAAGTTTAATACACCCAATATTTAAAAGAGCTTCTGAAGTTTTCTCGGGGCCATCATTATTTGCTGTAGACGAGATGGGTATACCGAGCCTTAGGGGTGATGCTACAGATATTATTGATTATATAGAAGGTCAAATTCGTTCGCTATTTAGTCAGCTAACTTCTCGAATTAAGGTTGGAATAAGAAGTAGCCTTCGTGGTGCTAAAACTTTTGAATTAAGAGTAGAAAAGGCAAATATTGCAGTTGGGAATGTAATTGAGGCTGCAAAAATATGGGATGCATATAATGAGTCGGAGGCAAATAAGTTCTCGATATCTTACGATGATAACTTAAGGGTTATCAATAGGGTTCGTGGATCTGATATATTTGATCTTATAGTAGATCTTATTAAAAACGGAGCATTGATTCATTATCAGACGACCTCAATGGAGGAGAAGATAAATTATAAGGCGTCACAGTCAAAAGTTGATATTGATGGAAAATCTATAGCAAATATTCTTAAGGAAGAAATATTAGTTAGCAGAATTACAACAATTGTTGATAGATCCTTAAACATTAAATATCATGAAGACTGGTCCAATCCATTTATAACTATTAATGCAATCACAGCTGTGAATTTTAATAATTTATGGCGAGAATCAATTGCAAGTGCTAGTTCAGCCAAAACTGGTTCAAAGTATATATCATGCCCTGTTTGCAAAAAGAATATAAAATATAAGAATTTTAGCAGAAAGGGAGGAAGAAGAATTGAGGATGATCGAGACTATAAGATTAGAGAATATTCATTAATTAGGCCTGCAAGGCAGGAGTCTTCTGGAGGAGTTACTGTCGAATATCCTGGAGGGATTATATCTAAAGAAAATCTTAATGACCATCTTGGAGTAAAAATAGAGGGCGAATTTGAGTTGATAAACTGGAGGAGGGCAAATGAGCTTATGTCTTCTCCACTTCAAAAGGATCAAATGTTAGGAAATAGGGCTAGGCATAAAATATTAGAATCTCTGGGAGCAAAGCCAATCCATAGTGTAGAAAGAAATATATCTAGCACAAAGTTTTCTTGCCCAATGAGTGATTATATGATTTCTGAAAAATCAGTTACATCGAGTGAATGCGGGTATTCTTTAGATATAAGTGGTATATCTGATGATATGGTTAATTTATCTGAAATTAATACTAAGTTTCAAAATAATATAGTTGGCTCTAGTGAGCCACAGGATATATTTGAGAGAATTAACAATTCAAATATATCTGATGTAAATAAGGATATTATTTCAAGTCATATAATTCGAAAGAGATCAGGTGGTTGGAATTTTTCAGACACACACTTTGCATGCCCGTGTAATATTTCTCCCAAATCACTTTCTGTCGAAGATTTAGTAAAGTTTAGAGAAAGGCATAAAGGCGCTCTTTTGGCAATTCCTCATATAGGTTTCGCAGAAGAGGAATCGCTTACGTCCAGTGGATTACTCGATGAAACCTATGGTAACAACACTTCAAGGTGGAAGTATCATCCTCCAACGGACGAGAATGGTAGCACTAGATTTTTTGAGGGTGGCGCATCAGGATATCTTGTATGCGGAACAGCAACTTCTCTCTCATCATTTGTAAGGGATCCGAGTAATAAATCATCCATACAGGCATTAATTAAGAAGTATAGACAAAATGGAGGAGAAGAGGCTGTTAAAGAGTTGATTGAAACCTTAATTAAGTTGGGCGTAGATGTCTCAGATATATTAGAAATAGAAGAATTTTTTGATAGCTCAATAAATAAGAGCTCACGTATTGAATCTATATCTAAAATATTAAAATCAGCAATGGCTGTTAATCTTTCGGGCGCAAGTAATGCTTTCAGTATTATAGATGATCTGGGCCTTAGGTGCGGTCATGGCCACACCTTTACGGTTGGTCAGTCTCTTAGGTTTGGTGAGACACATGCTGCAGATAAAGCAGATTTAGAGTCGATGAGTGCTGATGGTATTTTGGGAAAGGCTGGTGCTGATAATTTCAAGTATATCAGCGAACGATATTTTAGACCAGTAACATCAAGTTCAGATCTGACAGAGTTGATAGACATATCTTCGCCTGGAAGTTATCTCGATAACTTTGATCTTAGTAATATTAAATTTCTCAATCCTTTTGATAATAATCCGATGTCTTTTTCTAGATCAACTTATAGAAATGTAAGAAGTAAGGCATTTAGAAGAAGAAATGCTCAATCTTCGGAGGGCGTATATAGTTACGACTTGGCAGCCAGAATAGACTTGGGTACAATAAATAGGGATGATGTTATAACAAGATCTACTGGAGTAGATGCTGGCGATATATCTGCGTCAAGAAAAATTGAGAATATTCCTTCGATTTCAAGCTTAGACTTAGAGGATACGGTTGTAGAAATTTTCAAGATGCTTAGTAACTCTCTAGATATGATTTATTCTCTCAGAAAAACATCACAATCTTTGAATGCAGAAACTATACTCCTTGATGACGACAAAGAGTGCTGTGATGAAGAGGTATCTATAAAAATAAAAAGCATTCTTTCTAGCCTGTTTTCTGAGTTGGGTTCTAAGCAAAGTTTTATTGACAAATTAAATGAAGATTTAGATGAAAAATTACTAAGAAGACTTAGTGGCCAAAAAATATCTTCAATAAGGGGCTATGGAAGATCTGGAATTGAGTCAATTATTTCTAGAATAGTCTTTAGTAACCTTGGCTATGATTATGGCGATATCGAAGAGGTTCCTGATCAAGAGACAGCTTCAAAGATAAAAAGCTCAGTATCTAGATCTGTTGATCTTTTAATCCCAAGAGGTTATAGTTATGATGACTTATTTCCTAACGAACCCCCTTCTAAGGGTAGCAAGAAGATAGTTTTAAGAAGAAGAGCAGAGCATGTAGGAAGGCAAATAATGGCTGGTTCGGCTGCTTATTTTTCCGATGTTTTGGCAGATATTATAAGAAGTAGATTTAGCATAAAAATGTCATCATCAATGTTTTCAGGGTTGGATGCCGGATTTCCACAAATTGATAGTGAAGCAATTTTAAATATGGAAGATCGAGATATTTCAAGGTTAAGAAGCAAAGAATATATAGATAAGGCGATTGAAGATTTTAATAAAAATAATGGAAAGATAAACAAACTTAAAAGCAGCTATTACGAAGCCCAAGAGATAATTAGTCGAGAAATAATTAGGTTTAGAGGGGTAGTTACAACACAAAAATATATGAGTATTGGCTCTGATATTGCTTCGCGAGGAGTTGACAGATCTCTGGATGTTGAAGATGAAAATATTAGAGAAAATATTAAGAAGTACATTTTTGGAGAAGACAAGATAGTTAATATTTCTTTGAATAATAATAGTAAGTATATAGAAAATTCGGATCCCGGGGAGTTTGTCGGGTCTTACACGTCTCCCACCTTTATTTCGGTTGGCAAAAATATTTCAAGTTCAATTATACATGCGCTTTCTGATGGCAAAAATAATTATGATACAATGGGATATTTATCTGAAGATGAACATAGTTATTTTAGAACTAGCGAATACTCTTCTGATTATTTTCTTGGATTATCGAAGGGGGAAGTCCCATATGGTTGCGAACCCTTGCCAGAAGGATTTCTTGTATCACTATCAGGTAAATTTGATAGTTCGCCTTGGATGCCCTGCTTGGTTAAAAAAAGCATTGACGGCAAGGCTGTTTACAAAATATCAAAAACTTCAAAGTTAAGCATATTGGAGCATCCAGAAACGAGAATGATCAAAGTCGAGGGTGGAAAATCTTATTATGATAATCAATCCATTGGTTTAAATACATCTTCTGGGCCACAGATTGGACAGCAGATAACTTCAACTGACCCAAGTGGAATTAATAAGCTTTATCCGCCAAGCCCATATGCTCCAACTGGTATTGGCTTATGTATTCCGCTTGATTATTCTGGATCTTATGATAGAAAATCTGGAACCTTTGCTGTTCCGCATGTTAATGTTGATCAGGAAGAGCTTGATTATTATAAAGATCCAAAATTTAGGGTGCCAATCCAGGAGTGTAATATTCAAGTAGACATAGGCCTACCTGGTGGTCCAGTAAATGCCGCAGATTTTATGAAAAGATCTCCAAAATATGCGATACCTATTTTTAATGAAATTGAAGAAATATATAAAAAGGCTATAAAAAACTCTTCAGGCCTGGAAGAAGACAAGGCGCTAGCTATAATCAATTTAGCAAAAACAAAAATTAAAAAATTACATAATAAGTATAGATCTCTACCATTTGAAGTGGAGGCTTCTAAGAATAGAAGCGGAATAAGTAGTGATGGTGGAATTAGAAATATAGGTGGTCTTTTTATCTCAATGTGGGACTATGTAACAATGTATAAGCTAGCAACACATCCGGCTTATTCCACAGAGTGGGGAGGTCCAGGTAAATATTCTGATCCAGATAATCAAGATAAGATTGTGCAATTTATATCGGGACTTTATAATATTGATATTGTAGCTGAAAAAATAAGCAAAAAAGATAAAAAAGATTACAGCGTAGAAGACATTCTTAGGGGCGTGAAAAAGTCTGAAAAAGAGATGAAATTTACTTCTGGAATTACAAATAATGTACCAAAATTTTATTCTATAAACTCAAATGAGAGTGGTTACGATCCTAGTATGACCATATATACTGACTGGGATTATCCAGGATCTGGATCGGGCGGAGATCTTGAAGTTTCTGCTTATGCTGATCGAATTGAGCGACTGAAGAGGGTAAATGATTTGGGTAGCGAAGTTAGGCTATCTCCAAGTGATATTGCTACAGTTAGCGGGTTTTATGGCAAGACAGGTGGTCAGGGTTCTTCGATTCAGGCAGGGCCATATGGCGAAACAAAAGCTTCCGATTCAACCTTGGGAGTGTACTCTTTTACCGCTAGGTTGAGGGATTTTGTATTAGGCTTCGTCATGGGTCGCGATAATACCGTTGAGTCTAGTATTTTTGCGGAATCTAAATTTTTATCAAAAATTTCGGAGAGAAAAGGTAATTTGCGGCGTATAATATTTACGTCGAAAGTAGAGTCGCTTTTAGACGAAATATTTTAACAGAACAAAAGAAAAGGAATATTGTAATATGAATGACAAAGTTACTCCTGCGCCGATTAAAATTCTTAGCACAAATGAAAATAGTGAAGTAACATGCTGGGATATGGAAGACGCAAAAGAATACGTTAAGATATACATGACATACGAAATGCAAATCAAGGATCTTCAAGAGTCAAGAAGAGAATGGTCTAAAGACTTTATTGATGAAAAAGGACTTCCAAAAAAGGAGTTAGCATCCGCTCTATCAGCAGCAAAAAAGGAGCTAGATATGGAAGTTGTAACTGAGATATTTGACAATATAACAGAGATGGTTTAGAATAAACTATTGAAAAATCCAAAGAATTGATTACTATACTTTGGCGCAAAATGTATGCGAAAACATTAAACATTCAATCTATTAGATTTTAGAGAAAATAATGAAAAAACAACGTGGCTCAGGATTTATATCCCTCCATAATCACACGGAATTAGGAAGTCCCTTGGACGGAATGAATCGTGTAGATGAAATCTTTAAAAGAGCAAAAGAAGTAGATCACCCAGGTATAGCCATAACTGATCATGGAACCCTTGCTGCACATTATGACGCATTTCTTGAGTCAGAAAAAACAGGGGTAAAGTTAATACCAGGAATGGAAGCTTATTTCGCGGATAATTTAGAAGAAAAAAGATCATATCATTTAGTTTTACTTCCAAAATCAGAAATTGGTTATAAAAATATATTAAGATTAAATTATCTTTCATATAAGAATCAAGTATCCGGATGGATGAACAAGAAGACACCAAGAATTACTTGGGAGCACATTGAAAAATATAACAAAGATGTTATAGCCTTAACGGCTTGCCCCTCTGGACTTATAGCTAGGACTTTAATTACTGAAGGAAATGAGGGGCTTGCATGCCAATATATAAAGAGACTAAATTCAATATTTAGTGATGGATTTTTCTTGGAGATTCAACCGCACTCTCTTGATGTTACTACTGCCAAGGG
>CEPH01060955.1_pt1 | contig 17514 bp, 11 predicted proteins | sample 530571 | NCBI WGS metagenome assembly CEPH01 (sample SAMEA2620413, study PRJEB7988) | marine metagenome | biome: marine biome (ENVO:00000447); feature: surface water layer (ENVO:00002042); material: "saline water (ENVO:00002010), including plankton (ENVO:xxxxxxxx)" | depth 5 m | reverse complement strand
GAAGAATAAGACTTGGCAGGATGCCGTAGACCAAGGCAAATCCGAGGAGCTTCTACAGTACGCCAAGGACGACGCATATTGGTGTTACAAATTGTTTGAGACCCTTTACTTAACTTTCCCCGATCGAGAAGCTAGACTTAGCCTTCTTACTAGGCAAATGGCTTTTAAAGGTTTGCCTTTTGATCTAGAGAGGGCGGTAGAGGAGTTTGATAATTTAGCCCACTACAGGTTTGATCTGCTTGAGCATATGCCGTGGACCGAGCGTAGGGACGACAAGTATCGCCAAAATTATACCCCTCGTTCCAAGCGTGGTTTAGCGACAGAATGTGAGAAAGTAGGAATTCCTGTTCCTCCAAGTACTTCGAAGGACGATGAGGGCTTTCAAAAGTGGGTTGCTAAATACGGAGAGGACTACCCATTTGCTCTTGCCATATCAGAATTTCAGCAAGTGGATTCTTTGGGCAGTCGTGTCAAGTCCATGATTGGAAGAAGTTACGAGGATGAGAATGGTAATCCTCACATGAGTTATGGTTTGAAATATTGCGGAGCTGATTCGACTTTTAGGTTTAGCGGAGACACAGGTTGCAATGTACAGAATTTTCCAAGGGCTGAAAGTTTTGGGGTTTACCAAAGGAATTACATCAAAGCTTTGGATGGGCAAACTTTAGTCATTGCTGATCTGAATGCCATTGAGCCCTACCTTACCTCCCTGTACTTGCAGGACGAGGAGATGATATCCCTACTTAAGAAGGGGTACAATCCTTACGAGGCTAGTGCAAGGAAGACGATGGGCTACAATGACGACAGACCCTTGAAGGATTCAGACCCCGACCTGTATCTTCTCAGTAAGATACGAGTTATTTCTTTGAACTACGGCTCAGGTTGGTTTCGATTTTACGACACTATACGAGCGTATAATCGACTAGACATATTGGACAAAGTCGTGACACCCGAACAGGTTTACAAGTTTGGAACTTATATCAAGAGCTATGCCAAGGATAAGCTTTCTGAATGGAAGACCTTGGACGAAGACACTCAGAGGCATTGGGTAAACGCATGGTTGCAGGTCACCTCGTACCGAAAAGCAAACCCTCTTCTTACGAAGATGTGGGGTAAACTTGAGCGTAGGTTCAAGAGTTCTGTTGGTGGGGATGTTTCTTTCCCTCTTATGAATGGGGAGAAGATTCAATACTTTAAAGTCAGACAAGAGATTAAACCTAAAGGCTTTTCCTGCTTAACTCGCAGGGGTGACAAAAAGAGGTCTTGGTACTATGGAGCTAAGCTACTTGAGAACATAATCCAAAGGGAAGCACGATCAGTTTTTTCCAACGGGTTGCTTAATTTATATGACGCAGGTTATGATGTTTTGATGCACATTCATGACGAGGTCGTAGTCCAAGTACCCAAAGACGAAGCCGAAGAACATGCAGAGAAAATAGTAGAGTGCCTTACAAGACCTCCCGAGTGGATTGGTGATAGGCTACCTATTCGTGCAGAGTATCAGATATCAGAAAGGTTTAAGAAGTAATGACTGAAATTAGATGTATTAAGAATCGTAAGTCAAAGACCGTTGAGCTTGGCGAGCCGTGGAATGTTGACCGCTCCAAGTTCCCAGAGTTTCCAAGCAAATCAGCATTTAGAGAGTGGGAGAATTCCAAGGATGCGGAGACCTGTTGTTACAACTTAGTGGAAGGCGAAATACCCACGGACATTATCTCCAAGCACAATTCACCCAAGTGGGTTCATGGTGTCGTTGCTGATTTTGATGTCCGTATGGATGACCGCCAATTCAAGAAGTTTATGACTAGGGTCATTGACGCTGACTACCAACCGAATTGGATTTGCCGATCTTTTTCGGGAGGGGCTCACTTGATTTACCAATTCGAGAAGAAGATTCCTTACACAATGACTGCTCATTTCAATCGGTTTATGACCGCACTGAGGCAGGAGTTGGCTGTAGAGTCTTTCGGACCCGAGTTTGACAAGAAGGCTTGGTCAAATACCGCATGTTATTTTAGCCCCGGAACTGATTGGGTTAATTTGAACAAGGAGCCTTTGGGTGAGAACATGTTGTACAGTTTGTTGTACAGCACTTCTAAGATTACAGACTTCTCTGGTCATGCTGTTGAGATTCCTATGGATCTTGTTGCCGAGGAGATGGAGAAGCAGTATCCCGGCGAGCTGACCAATATGAAGGTCGGTGATCGTTGTAGGTTTTTTTGGGACGAAGGCGGAGGTGTCAATACCTCGGGTTGTGTAGTTAGACCTGAAGGTATGACGGTATTTACCGACAGTGCTCCCAAGCCCTTTTACTCGTGGGAAGAGATTCTAGGTCGTGACTTCGTACGCAAGTTTGAGGAAGACAAGATTGGCGGTTGCATTGCACCGTACTTTTTTGACGGCAAGGAATACATGTTTGTTAATGAAGGCAAATTTGAAGTCCTGTCTAAAGAATCGCTTAGGCTTGCTTTGGAGTGTCGTCATGGGCTTGCGAGCAGACCACCCAAGAAGGGCGGTCCCTCGGAGATGCACAAGGCAATCTACACTATTGAATCAAGTAAGCGAGTTGCAGGGTTTCTGCCATTCGTATTTCTAAAGGACAGACTTGTGGATTTTAGGGGCAAGACCTATTTTAACACTTCAACCATAACTCCAATCCAACCTTCTGAGGAGGGTCAGGGTTGGGGAGACGGATTCCCCACAATAGCTAAGTGGATGGAGCACATGTTTGGAGAGGAGCAACTACGCTACGAGTTGGCTTGGTTGGGTTACGCTTACAGGAATGCTTTGAAAGGCGAACCTGAGAAGGGTCATGCTCATTTCCTTTGCGGTCCCCCTAATTGCGGTAAGACTTTGTACAACACGACAGTCCTTGGCGGTCTCTTCGGAGGTCACATGAAAGCTACTGAGTATTTCATGTCAGTTACGCCTTTCAACGACTACTTGTTTGAGGAGGGTTTTTGGACGATTGACGACTCTGAGCCTGCCTCGGACAAGAAGCAGTTGGACAAGTTTACATCTATGGTCAAGGAGTTCGTAGCCAATGACGAGTTTCAGATCGCCACCAAGTTTAAGAAAAGTGGCAGGGTGTTTTGGCGTGGTAGGCTTGGAGTTACTTTGAATGATGACCCTGAGTCAATCCGACTAATTCCTGACCTTGGTATGAGTATCATGGACAAGATCATGGTTTTTCGTTGTGAGGCAGGTTACAAGTTTACGAGGGAGACTAAGAGCCTCGTAGAGTCCGAGCTTCCCATGTTTGCACGATGGTTGGCTGACGCAGAAACACCGCACGATTTAGTGGATGTTCGCTTTGGCGTTAAGTCCTACATCAATTCTGACATCAAGGATATGCATCGTCAGAGCGGTGAGTTGGAGACCTTCATAGCCATTTTTGATTGGGCTAGGAATAGCTTGGCTGATACTGACATTCCCGGCAGGGATGGCGTTTGGCAGGGTACTGCAGGTGAGTTGCTTACTATGGCAGAGACTGAAGGTGCAAAGGTTTTAATCCGAGGACTCGGAGCTACAGAGCTTGGCGTAGGCTTTACGAAACTATTTCTGCAGGGATGGAGTGGCTTGAAGCGTATTGAGACGAGGGCGAATAGGACTGAGTGGCAGATTCAAGGTCCGAAGACTTAGGTCTGCCGGGTTTATTGTTTTTGCCGAAGACATCACGCTTTCTTAACCTACTGCGGATAGACTCCTCGGAGACTCCCATCATCTGTGCGATTCTCTTGGGCTTATAGCCCTCGTAGAATCGTGATAGTATGAATTTTTCTCCAGAGTTTAGTCTTCTCCTTATCCGCCTTTGGTCTATTGCGTAGAGGTAGTTTCTAGCTTCTTCATTGCAATTCTTAACATCAATGACTTGCGGAACCTGCGGTTTCTCGGAAAACTTCTTAACGGCATTAATGACCTCCTCTTTGGTCATGCCCAAGGACTCCAACAATGGATTCATCTAGAGCATATTTCTTCAGCGTAAACTCGCTTGGCGGGGAAGGTTACTTTTCCCTCGCTTGCCACCGCACACTTAGCACCATTATCATCAAATTCGAAACCGAACTTTATTTCAACAATGGAAGCTCCGTCGTTCTCAAAAGCAGCTAATCTAATTTGCGGAAAAAGCTCATCGATTAATTGCTTTGCTTGGTTACCAACTGCGTTTAGCATTGGCTTTTCTAGACGCTCGGAGGACTCTAAAAATCTTGACATAAAATATTAAATTAACTATCCCAAAAGTATCCCATTATTATACCACAATATTACTACTTGTTTACCAGTAAACAATTATGACTAAAAATAGCACCAGAACAAAACGAGGCAACAGAGTATTCAAGAAGGCAAGCTCTGCAAAGAGTTGGCTTTTCATGAAACAAGTAAAAGGCAGGAGGTATCTATTTCCGCTTGGTCGGGATTTATCGGAAGCTAAAAAATTAGCAGACCAAATAGACGCTTATGCCTTACTTAACCCAATCGCCGAGGTAGTAAAAAAGTACAGACCGAATGGCTTACGAGTCGGCGGATCTGAGAGAAATAACGCAACTCTTGCTGACATCATTAAAAGGTTTAAATCATTAGCACCTATTGAGTGCGGTATTGAACAGTCTACTATAGACGCTTACATCACTGTATTGAAAAAGGTTGTGAAAGAAGGTTCTGGAAAAGAGCCGGAGAGATTCTATATCAGCGATTTTAGTCCTGCCCTACTCACCGAGTTTAAGAGGAAGAGGTTGTCGGGGGTTGAAGAGCCTAGCCGAAAGCTTTCAATAAAGAGAACCATTAACAGTTACATGAACCAAGTTCGTGGGGTGTTCTCTAAGAAAGCACTTAAGTTGTACAAAGATTTTGACATATCCTCTGTTATGGAGACATTGGATGATTACGATCCTTTCTCCAAGGTTGATAAGAAGTACCGCTTGCCTGAGCCACATTTGATTGTAGCTACTCATGACCTTCTCCATTCGTTGGAAGACAGACCGAATCAATACATAGCATTGGCTTTGGCGTTGCATTTCGGTCTTAGGCGTAAGGAGCTTATTCACGCTAAAAGAGATTGGTTTGAGAAGGTTGGTGAAAGGTATCGTATAGGTGTTTTCACTACCGATACTTTCAAGGTGAAGGCAGGAGAAGACGGATTCGCCTTCGGCTCATCCGTCATTGCAGAGAAGATCTTAAACCTATCTTATGGTTTTAATAACCTTATCGTATCTAATACAGTGAGAGGTGTGCTTGACCCTTTGCTAGACGATTTGAGGTCTATCGGTTGGGACAGACTAAAACCCTTACACGAGTGCAGGAAGCTATATGGTTCTTTTTGGGCAAGTCAGGAGGGTTTGTACTACGCTCAAAAGACTTTGAGACATGCTTCTCCTTTAACGACGAACGATTACTATGCTGACTTGATTGAGCACAGGTCTCTTTTAGACCTGTGGTCTGCTTAGAATGACTTTCCGTAAAGGTGACCTATGGACATCTCTCTGAGAGCCCAAGGGTATTTTTTATGGGTAGGTATCATGAGCATGATTTTGAACCGTCTACCTCTGATGTTGGTAAACACTTTCATGTGTTCTGCTAGTCCTCCCTTGTATTGTCCCTTCACCATACCTTCGTCGTTTTTGACATAAGCGAATAGAGCTCCGAAGCTGTGTTTATGGAAAGAGAGATCTATTCTATGGAGTTGTTTTTGGTTGTGCTCGTCTCCTAGGTGCAACCAATTAGTTTCAATTACTGCAAGGTATGAATCTCTAAAGAATTTAGGGTCTTCAACCTGCCCTGCTCCAATAAAAGTTTCATCAAACGGTGTGGGCTTGTAGACTCCTCGGTAGGAGAATCCTTCGCCTATTGCTGACATTACGATGTCAAAATCCGTACCTATGTATTCAATGGGGACATCAATATCAGGGTAGACGGATTCAAATGAAGGAGGTTCGCTGAAGTCAGGATCGTTAAAATCTAACAGGTCAGATTTGCTTGCTTCAAATGATTCGTTTACTGCAACCAATTCTGCTGAGTTGTCCTTATTGGTTATCGCAGTTATTGCACCGTTTACGAATGGACCCGACAATCCCTGTATCCTTTCATCGAATACAAAACCTTTGTATTTTGAAGGTCTGGTAACTCCCAACCACGGCGGTCTTTTAGGGGAAACTGTTACTCCAACAGTCGTACATATCAAGTCATCTGCACCTGTTACAATTGCTTCAAGATCTCCAACTGCTCCTGACGGTTCTGCCTGAGGTGCTCCTATTAGAGTGGATATTGCACCGGGCGGGTCAGGAATAATTTTAGCTATGTCCTCGTCAGGTGTGAGAGTCAGTGTTCTGGGTGCACCGGGTGCTTCTGTAGCATCTGGTATAATTTCCGTAGTTGAAAATTCTGTGGGAGCACTGGGAGGGTCAGAAATAATGGATATATTAGATTCGTCTATAGTAGGTGATCCCGGTGCGGTGGTAGTTGTATCGTCGTCATCGTCGTCATCGTCAACAACAGTTGCGGATAGCGAAGAAGGTGCTCCGGGTACAGTTGTTATTTCTGGAGGAGTTGTTGGCGTTACTGTCATTCTTGGAGCGGTTCCAGAGTCTACGCCTAGACCCGCACCTCCCCCTGTAGGGACTTGTACTGCATACCCATTTCTTTGCTGTCTTATGAAATTGTGTGAGATTACTAGGGCTAGGCGTAACCTCTCATGAGCCATAATCCTTATACCCCCGTAACTACCAAAACTAGCGTCGCTGTATCTTATCCTAGAGCACATACTTGCCCAATCAGAGAAAAGACCATTTGAATGGTATAACTTAGGGACATTGTTAAAGATTGATAAGTTTGCACCATTAGCACTGTTACCATCGGTATCTCTACCATTTAACCAGAAAGGATATCGGTAGTCTGAACTTTTTGCGTTCCACGGGGTTTCATGCAGTTGAGGGAGCCCTTGAATGTTAACGGTTTCAGTTCTGTAGCTGTTTTTATAATTCCCATTGTTATCAATGCAGTCATTTTTTTCCCACGCAAATCTTAACTGTTCGGTTTCGATTGGGTAGTCTGCATAGATATATTTTGCACCAGTACCGAAATTTCTTTGAAAGTACCAACCGGGAACACCCTCATTATTTTGATAATCTGCAACCCCACCATCCCCTATTGATTCCTTGTCCATTCGGGAAGAGGCTGCGTAGTAGGAGAAAGACACATAGTTGTCGCTTTGCTCGCCGTCAATTATCTTACTAATGTTAAAACGCCTTATTGCATCTGGTACATTCAGGTAACGATGTATGTAAGCTTCGTCCATCCTTACATCTTCGTTTCCAATCATAGCTTGGGTTACTTCCCATCCAGATCCTAACAAACCGTTTGGGAAGGCAGAGTTCCATTCTTCCCAATCATCCCTATTCATACCCTGCAATTCCCAAAAGTATCCTTGTCTATCAGGATCGCACCATGTTTGAGTTAGGTCTCCGGTTATTCCATTCTTACCTAATTGATCAAAACTTTTAAAGTAAGCAGTAGCTCCGTCATCGAAATTAGTATCCAATGTCATTGAACTATTGAAGTCAATTGACATCAAGCCTCCCATGCCATCAGATACTTTTGCTACTGGAGCCATTGGACCGTAAAAAGCTCTAGGGTCAGATAAGGGCATTGCAGCATGAAGTATTAGATCCCAATCATCTAGATTGGTTAAGTCGGTACTTGTTTGGTCACCGTACAGAGCATTATACTCTGCGTTTTGGCTATCTAAAAGGGCAGCTATTTCCGTTGGGTTTTTAAATGCTTTGTACTTACTGTAAGTAGAGGTCGGGTTATCGCCCAATTCAGATGGGGTGCTACCTTCAGTTAATCCAGTAAGAAAAGGAGGTGGTACTTTTTGTTCTCTCCTAGCAACCCAAACTCGTTTGTGGTTTGGGTCTGAGAGATCGTCAGGCATGTCGGAGCTGGAGACATTTAGGTTAAAACCGTCATTAGCAAAAACATTACCAAGATGATCGAAATCTTTTGCGGTTTTGATTATTACCCCAGTGTCTCCGTCCATAGCGCCACCACCACTTAGGTTTGTAGATGCGCTGTTGTAGTTATAATAAGTCGGAGCCCTTTGGAGTTCTTTTTTAATTCTTATTACCGTACCGTCACCGTTGTCCTTAACAAATTCCGTTGCCGTATCAACATCTCTAGTCTCATCAGGTGACTGCACTACTGCTTTGAATACGCCAGAAAAAACAGAATCTTCATCATTACTGGTGTTTTTAAATTGTATGTTAAATTCTTCGCTCATTGCGTTTTAGTCGTCTCGTACGGTAGCTGATAAGTTTTCAGGTTCTCCCGGCGGTATGGTTATTAAATCAACTGACAGCGTAGGGGAGAACACTATGTCAGAAACAACAGACTGTACTTGCATTTCAGGTGCTCCTGAAGCGTCAGAACTAACTACTGTAGCTCTGAGTACTATGAAACTTGGTTTTTCGTCTGGAATTAGGGAGCTTAAAACAACTTCTGATGGTGGGTCTGAGAGTACGGAGTCTAAATCAAGAGTTACGCTATGTGCTATGTCTGATATGGAATCGCATCTAATAAAATAATGTTTGTCTGGTATGTCAGAAACTATTGAATCGACTGATAAGGTGAACTCCTCCGTCTTCATTGCTGAGCTTAACGACACCTGACCCGGTATGTCTGATATAATTCCTTCTTTATTAAGAATTATTTTGTTAGGTGGTGAAGGGAGAATTTGATCTACAGATATTGTTGGTGCATTCGGGGCATCACTTTTAAAAACATCTGCATAGAGCTCAGTAGTCTCACCTACATTGTCTCTAGTTATGCCGAGTACTGATAAGCTAATACCTTCCCTTCCTTCATCCGCATCTGAAAATATGTTTTCGCTGGCTGCATTTTGCGGTGGTTCAGGCACAGAAAATGGAATATTGTTTGTTTGTACTTCCACACCCAAAAAATTAGTATTTGAACTTGCCGTTTCTATATCAGTTTCACCCCCATTTGGGGAAAAATTGAATTGTTGAGTTCTGTGGCTATCTGTAGCGATAGCTTCAGATAATTTAAGATCTAAGTTTCCTTTGTATTCCCCTAACTTATTTCCCCAATACCAACTTAAAACTATTGCAGTTGGATTTTCTAGCGTGCCTGAAAAATCTCCTTGAGCCGCACCTGCTTCTCCATCGTCGCTTACTCTGACAGATCTCCAAATATATGTTACTGGATTAGCTGGCGATGAATTATTAGGTTCTCTAAGTTTTACATACGCAGAATACCCTTGAATTTCGGTGTCCATAGTTCTTACACCTGCGTTATAATCTGCTCTAGTGGTTGCCTTTTCTAGAGGGTAAAATACTCCGCCTAAATAATATCCTGTTCTTCTCTCGACAGGCATATAGTACCCTCGACCGCCTGAAGACAATTCGGAGTCATCCCCTCCAGACAATATGCTTCCAGTAGCTTCAAAATATTCAATATCTGGAACCCACGCATCTGAAGTGAAGTCATTTAGAGTCGGAGCGTCGGGAACATCTGACCTAGTTGAATCTACATCTATGAAAGTCCCTCTAGGTGGGTCGGAAGTCATACCCAATAGAGCGATATCGCAGCTTCGGGGTAGTTGAACACCCTCTTCCGCAGATAGTTCCGTGACTTGACCCGGTATTGTTTCTATTACAGCAGGTAGATTAAGGAAAGGTACTCCAGTAGATAGCATAGGTTCTCCCGGTACATCTCTTACAATAGATAAGACGCTAATGACGGGTGACTCCGATGCAATATCTTCATCAATACTTGTGACCACTAAACTTACTTTTCCCGGTGCAGCCGAAGCTCTAAGTCTAATAAGTAATTGTTTGTAGCCCTCTTCTTTTTTCCAGTTTTTATCTCCTTGGATTGTGGCTATGTCGTAAACTTGGAAAGGGGTTTCTAAGCCTGTTTCTTTGTGGTAGACTTCTAAATAATCAGTACCAAGCGTTTGACCCTCATATATTGTTTTATTTAGACCTGTTGTGTCTACGATGAAATCGGAAGGTATGTCACAACTAGCAGCGTCAAAAGCTTCAAATGTAGATACACGACCCGGAAGGTCAGGGATAATCTCGGTTAGATATAGGTTACGGGCTTTAGGTAGTGCTACTACTTCTGCAGTTAAATATATCCCTAATGGCGGTTCGGGGGTTTCGTTTAACAAAATACCGCCTGTAGAATCGTCATCATAATCTCCATGCCAAAAGTCAACTCCGTTAGGCATGTAATATGTGATACCGTCAAATTCGTGGGTGTGGCTCGAACCATCACCTGCGGAGTTTGCTAGGTTTTCAGTCGTGTAGAGCGGGTAGTATCCTTGTATTGCGAATGGTCCGCTCTCAAAAGTTACCTGCCCGGGAGGGTCTGATACAATACCTCTAAGGCTTAGATTGTAAGTAGTCCCCGGTTTTTCGTTTGCTCTTAACTCTAGAGGTCTACCCGGCTTAGTTACATTCCAAGAATTAAAACTTAGAAAAGGCTCTCCGGGTACAGGTGTGTCGTCAAAGACCGATTCAGTCCGTAGGTATATGCCTCTTGGTGCGTCAGAGTTTGATGAAAGGACTTGAAAATCAGGAGCTAGGGGCGGGTCTGATATTACTTCTTCTGAATTGAAGTTCCATATTTTCCCGGGTACGCTCATTGCACCAATAAAGCTCCTAAAGTCGCTAAACTAAAGGAGCTGAGATTGTTAACCTTTTCCCACGGGGGCATATGCTTTGCCCGAGGCAGGTTAGAAGATCAGGGGATCGCAGCAGTTGCTACATTAGAGAGCGCACCTTCACCGCCAGTGTTTTCGCCAGCGATAGTGTAGTAGTAAGTGTTTCTACTACTAACTCCTGTATCTGAAAAAGTCGTGTCGGATGCACCCGGATTACCCGCCACCGAACCTTGACTTTTGATAGCGTCGGCACTTGGGGTAGATGAGGGAACACTTCCTTCAGCGTAACCTAAACGATACAAGTTGTATGAAGTTGCAGCCCCTCCAGTAGTAGGTGCTGTCCAAGATAGATTTACTGTAGCCATTTTGATATTCTCCTTCTTATTGATTGGTTTTTCAAACGATTGTAATTAGTCGTTTTGTAAAAGTTTACATTTGTTTAGCTCGTGAGCCATCGTACATCTTGTGCAGAATGTATAGGCTCCGTCTGCCAAGCTTCCCGCAGGTTGTTTTTTAACATAATCTAAGTATTTGTATTCGATGCTGTCGGTTCTTACATGACCTTCGATTCCCGGGTCTGGTTCGTGGTCAGTACTGTAACCTGCAAGCTGTGCGGTCAAATTCAGAGCAGTTTTTCCCATGTTTATACCTGAGGTAGTTACAATTATTTGCTCAGGTATTGGATTATTCCAAATTGCGTCTAATGCTAGGTTTCTTCCTAACCTCGCCATAGCTTCACTGTTTTCTGCAGAGTTACCCTCAAGCTCCATTAGAGCGATATAGAGTGGTATTCCGTCAGGGTGTGATGGGAAGTAGTGATCTTCAACATCACTTATTCCCGCATTAGTTTTAAGCGATCCTGAATATAGACCGTGCCACTCCTGCCCTGCCATGACAGCTCTGGCAAAATCAAAAGTGTCGTACCCACCCTCAGATGCAGGGGCTCCAAGTCTAGCGAGGTATTGGTTACTTGCTCCCGCTTCTGCATCTTGACCTGCATGAATTGCTTCGTGTCTGAATGTTTCTATGAACTGTTGACCTCTCGGGAACCCAAAAGCTTTTACATAGTCGTTCGTATCAGACTCCAAGCATTTTGAATTCATCACTAAAATACCAGATGGGAGTTTGGTAGAACCGATTTTTCTAAACCATGTCAAAGACCCACTAGCCCAACCCCAAGCTCTAGCGACACTGCCCGGAGCTATTTCACCGAGGAAGCTTTCAATGCCTAGCATTGGCTGATAATTAATCTTCCAAAGGAATTGTAAAATCTCTTCCATCTCCGCCAACTGATTATCTGTCCAATCGTATACCTCTGCCATATCGACAAGAGCTTTTGAATCTATTGGGTACATTCCGTCATAAGAGGCTCTCATCCCGGCGTTTGACATGTTACTTCTTTGGTCAGTAAGTCCTCTATCCACCATAGAGTCTATGATATCTTGTAGGTCTTCTACTGTAGTTGGCGTACCAACACCCGGTATAGTTGGAGGGGGTGGAGGGGTGTATCCCGGTTCAGTACCGCCAGAAGGTGGGAACACTATTTCAAAAGGATCAACGGAACCGCACGCACTTCCCCCTGCATCGTAGTCGTTTTTCTCGGAAGCTAAGAATTTTGTGAACCCTGCAGGGTGGCAAACTCCTTGAGACTGAGGTGAGGGTCCAACATAAGGTCTAAGATCGAAAGATGTCCACTGCGGACCATTAATACCGACTCCGAACGGATCACACTCTCCTCGACCATCACCCATTTCCCAACGCTTGAGAATTAGATCTGCTCTAGTGGTCATATACAGATAGTATTGCCCTGTGGAGTCAGAAGCACACAAGTGCCAATGGAAAGTTTCTGTCCAATTTCCATTTACTTTGCCGGACACTAACTTCCAAGAAGGTCTACCGTTTCCGGGCATACTTATGTAACCATGACGAAAAGAATCTACATCTTTTAATCCTGAATATGTAAATTTCGCCCAAGCGTTATATGCCTTTTTTAGAAACATACTACCACCCTGAGGTCGGTGCATGTAGCTATCCACTAACCGAGTAACTCCCCCTTCAGGGTAAACATAAGAGTATCCTGCAGCTTTGGCTTTTGCCTCTGTGTCTGGGAAGAGATCAATATTTGAATTGCTGTCCAAATTTGCCCAAGGACTCGTTCGGAAGAAGGGAGTATCTACTATATTTCCTTGTTGTTGAGCACCGAACATGTTTCCGATTACGGTCATGTAAATATCATTACCTCTGTTATACCCATAGGTATTTAGTAGACCTGCACAATCTAGGTCTCTCCAAACTGAAGCGTTCAAGTAAGGAGGGTATGGAGGATCGGATATTATGGTTGTTGGGTAAAGGAAAGTTGCATCGGGTACGGGTACTTCCAAAATAGGCGCATCGGGAGGGTCAGATATGATTCCACCCGGTGACCAAGGTGTAGCTATTGGAATAAACAACCACCCGGGTTTTCCGGGCTTTTCAGACTGTATGCTGTCAATTTCTAAATCTACCTGACCCGGTGCATTATCGGGTATAAATTCCAAATCAACGGGTGCGTTGGGAGCGTCCGATATAATCTCATCCACTTCCAAATCAGTGATCTGCATTACTTCCGTTGATGTAACCACAAGAGCGGGGCTACCGGGTGCGTCAGATACGAGACTATCGATACCGAAGACCCAAACTCTACCGGGTCTGTCCACATCAATTTGAGTGACTCTAATCTCAGATATTCCGGGTACTATAGGTATCGGATCAGGGATAATTTCGTAAGCGTCCAGTTCTCCCGTCTCTCCCGGTGCGTCAGTACCTGCAGGGTCTGCTATGAGTTTGACTGAATCGGGTAGGTCGGACTCTATGGATTCAATAGTTAGCTCGCTTACATCAACAGAGTCTTCCAAAACTTCTGCGGTAAGACCTAATGTTCGTCCGGGTATGTAGCCTGAAGTAAATGCTTTATATTCATCTGATTCTACGAATACCCAATACATACCTCCTTGTGAACTGTGGGTAGAGAAACTATTGGATAAGTCGTCAGGGAGGTGTTTATCCCACTCCCCTTTTGATTTTGCCGTTGCTTGGTCTTTGTCAGAAGGTTCGACCGCTAGTTCCGCAGATCGTGTTGTCGATTCGTCTTTGTAAATTTGTCCGTCATGCCCTAGCCAGTACTTTTGATCTTTTTCACCTTGTACGACTTGAGGGTTTACTGCAGCGGAGAACACTCCAGAGGGGGCTTGTTTTGTTCTGAAGCCCGAAGGGTCTTGGTCGTTTTGGGGTGGGTAAAGTAGATGAGCACCTTTGTCTGTATGAACTACTACAGTTTCTTGTCTTACTGAGAGAGCTGTAATCTTTGTAGCATTGCTCATCAGTATGTCTACTGTACTTAAATTACCTCCGAACTGAGAAGAGTCTGGCGTGGAGTAAGGGGAGTCCCTTTCTGGTACTGTTATGCTTGCAGGTTCAGTTATGTATACTGTTAATGGAGCCTCTGGATTACCTGATGCAAAAATACATTTGTTCGGTCCCACTAAGAACATAGTACACTTAGGGAATCTTGACCATTCTTGGTGATACTCTTTTAAGTCAGGGAATACTTCTTTTGCAGATACAGGGTTTCCCAAACCTACAAAAACAGCTTCACTGCTTCCGTCTCCAAATGAGTATAGTCTGTTACCTATAGGTGAAAGGAAGCTCTTGTCTATGACATAGGAAGTCGAATCTGCTATTGGGTAGGTTTCTACCCACCCATCGAGATTGCTCCCTTCATTAGAGAATACATGCAAATCGTGAACTTCTTCGTCACGAGATACAAATATTAAAGAATTACCATTAACATCATCTGCACCATGTAAATGGTTTTCTGAAGATTCTGAATACTCTGGAATGTCTCCTAATTTTTCCCACACGGGACCGCTACGCAATCCACCCTGTCCGTGGGGGATACATCCTTCTACTAGTCGAAGACTGCCCCGATCCGCATCATCACGGTGCGCCTCGATCCCGGTGAAGGAGACTATTCGAAAGTACCTCACTCTTTATTCTTACCTTTCTTATTGTAGGGGAACAACCGATTGAGTTTTTCTTGTCTTCTTTTACATCCTCCGCATTGGGGGATTTTTAAAGCGTCAGTTACTCTTTTAATAGAGTCTCCCAAACCTTTTGACTTAGGTTTTAGTTTAGGATCTGACTTTAGTTCCACTTTACCCGGAGGGTCAGGTATTATTTGAGTTATGTTCATAGGTTTTTTGTGACTGTTATTTCGTAAAAAATGTTACCGCCACAGTGGTTGTCTCCGTCCTGTGTGCTTGTTCTAAATTCTAAAATGGTAGGGCATGTTGATTGAGATAAGGTTAGTGGTAACTCCGCTAATATCTCATCACCTTTATCTTCGTCCCCTCTTTCACTACAATCTTCGAGACCTAAGCCTCTCCAATCTATAGATTCTATTATGTTCACATTCTCTTGGGTATGTGTTTCTCCACAGTTTTTACTTTTGTGGTAAACTAGCGGGAAGGTTTGAGCAGTCTCGCCTATGTATAATTCGAGTTGCTCAAAGCCGGGGTCAGCAGTTTCTATTAGCCCTTTTATCGTAATTGACAAATCTACTGCCGAACATGTTGTGTCTATGACCAATTTACTTTCGTTGTTATCGCCAATACCGGGAGGTATGAGGTTCATTTGTTTCCAAGTGTATGACCCGCCAGCAACGACAGGCTGGGTTGTACGCTCGGTAAATGAAAATTTAACTCCTGCCATGCCGTACTCGTCGAAGCAATATCGGTCATATACGAATTTCCCAAGGAAATCGTCGTACTCTCGAAAGGTGTAGACTTGAGGTATTAGTTTAAAAAGAGCCATCTACCCATCATCCTCCTCGGGAAAACTGCTCCCATAAACCTTAACATCTAGTGTACCTGCAACACCATCTTCGTTACATACTTCTATTTGGTGTATTACTCCGTCATCAACAAAATTGCCATCACCGCAAGGTACGCTAAATTTTATGACCATATTACCATCAGATCCGTCAGAATATTCGGTCTGTGTCTTTTGCATTAGTAAACCTCCCTTGAATATCATCTCCGTTTTCTTGATAGGTAGGGTCAGAGTCACTTCAGCAGTACCCCCATCATCGCCAGAGCTTACAGTACAAGCTCCTGTTGATGCGTAGCTACTCAGCTCATCAGTATTAAATAGTTCTCTTATAGTGATTGTTTCTGTTACTGGACATGGGTCGCTTTCATTTTGAATAGGTAAGAAAGCTTTTTTACCATTAAACTCTTCACCATCATGTGCATCGGTGATGTTCTTCTGAAGGGTCAAGTTAACACCAACAACTTCAGGCGTTCCGTTTTCAACAATACTGCCTTTACAGAACATGCTCTCTGGAAACTCTTCAGGTATTTCAAAAGCAAAATTGTCGCTACCTCCGCAGGTGTGCCATGCCATGAAATTCCTAGATATTACTTCTTCATCCTCTGGAGCTTTTTCTTCAGCAGTTACTGGAAAAGGGTCTTGTTCTTGATACCCTGAGGTAGCTCCGAATCTTCCGATATCTACCTTTGAGCACATACCTATGTAATAGCACCCGTCTCCTTCTTCAGTTTCTTCAAACTCTCCCCCTCCGACATATTCAGGATCGCCCTTTTTCTTACCCTGACACTCTAATATCAGTATGTCCCCATGTGCCACCTTTCTAAATTGAGGGCTTTCAGCACATTTTTCTTCCGTACACTTTTCTTCGGGATCTCTGAATTTAGAAGCTTCCATGAAAGCTTTCTGTGCGTCTTTGGCAGTAAGTATTTCATCACAGCTTTCAAACGAGTCAGTCTCTTCGATTCTGATGTAGTGGACGATTTGTTGTCTTTCAGCAGTATCTATGGCAAGGAATCCGTTGTTTTGGAGCTGATTTCCTTTATCTTCACCATCTCCTGCTTCTTCAACAGCTTGAGCTACAGCCTCTAACTTCTCTTCAAGTTCTTGGGCTTTAGCTACTGCTTCTTCAACTTCTTCCTGTGACATTACGAGACGAAGGTAATTGCCACTTTCCAGATTCTGTTTCCTTTAAATGAGTGGACGGGTGTTATCTGAGTGCCTATTCTACTGGAATACCCGGCAGCAGCAGGTGCGTAAGAAGAACTATAATCAATCCTCCCACCTGCTCGCATGATTGGAGAGTTTTGAAATTTTGCAGGTGATTTACCGCAATAGTCGTAGTTGAAAGTTATGTGAAAAGGTTTTTTTTCAGCTACCTTTACTGGACTACCGCCACCAGATACAGGGAAGTATATGTCACCCTTGGTACTTCGTCTCCAAATTGCATTTCTTATCTGCTGTTTAAATACGAAAGACCTAGCAGTTCCTTCAAAACCAACGAAGTGAAAATCTAGATTTACTGTGGGCGAAGATGAGGAGGATGAGCCTCCCATATACATAACTAAATCACTAGGCACAGAGGGACCGACCGTGAAGAATATGAACTGCCAAGCTTGGGTAGCCATACTAGAACCTCCGATAGACCCAAGATCAATCAACTCAAGTCCGTTGCTGTCAAAGTCAACTACTGTAGGTAGATCGATCCCACCTCTTGAAGTACTTGTCGTTGCGGTCGTCCAGTAGGCGTTTACTGGGGAAACCCACGAAATATTCCATATGTCAATTCCGGGGCTAGTTATGTCAACCTTTGCGGATGCAGGTAAGAAAGAGTGCTCTAATCCCGAGCTAGTAAGTGCGGTGTATAGAAGCGTATCTCCTAGTCTAGCAGGTAACATACTTGCAGGAGCTGTGGAAGCCTGCATAGCGTAATCCCTATAATCCATCCCCGTCGGTACGGTAGATTTTAT
>CEPH01040742.1_pt1 | contig 17517 bp, 15 predicted proteins | sample 530571 | NCBI WGS metagenome assembly CEPH01 (sample SAMEA2620413, study PRJEB7988) | marine metagenome | biome: marine biome (ENVO:00000447); feature: surface water layer (ENVO:00002042); material: "saline water (ENVO:00002010), including plankton (ENVO:xxxxxxxx)" | depth 5 m | reverse complement strand
TCTCAACTTTTTATTAAGGAGATTATATTATGTCAAGAGTTGCAAGATCTGCTCGTGTTGCGAGCCGACAAAGAATAGAAACTATTACAGCCTCTAAAACAATCGAGAAAGCAGAAACTGGTGAAACCTACCTCATCAATTACAATACCGGAGCCGACTTAGTAATCACACTACCTGCTATGCAAGATGGTGCTTACTTTAAGTTTATTTTTATTGCAAAAACAACAGATGCCGATGCTCATGTTGTAATTAATAGTAAAGACAACACTGAAGGTGATTTTGCCGGGTCAATTTTTGAGCAAGTAACTGGTGGATCAAACGCCAACTCTGCTGTTCAGTTAGCTGGATCACATGATATTCTAACTTTGAACGATCAAATTGATATCGGTTCATATGTTGAGTGCTATTCTGATGGTTCTAAATGGTATTGGACTGGTCATCTTTCTGTTAATGCTGTTGGAAAAGCGGTATTCTCAACTTAATAGGTGACCTATGGGACGTAAAGCAAAAAGAGCAAAAGCACTCGTACGACGCATGCGTATTTCAGGACAAGAAATTGATCCTGAAATCGCACGTGCTTGTGGTGTTGAAAAGCAAAACCAAGAACTTATTGACGCTCGCTTAGCCAAAGAAGCAGAAGAGCGTCGACTTGCTGAAGAAGCGGAACGTAAAAAGCGTGAAGCAGAAGAAGCAAAAAAGAAAGCCGAGGCTGACGCTAAGAAAAAAGCAGAAGCTGCTCGAAAAAGAAAAGAAGCGGCTGCTAAGAAAAAAGCAGAAGCAGCCAAGGCTAAAAAAGAATCTCCTAAAGAATAGAAAAAAGCTAGGATCCTCCCGCTTTAACCCTCGTCTATCATGTCGGGGGTTTTCTATAAACAAAAACTACTTATTAAAGATTGGAGGATCTTTGAATGGCATTACCAACTTTAACACCTGTATCTAAAACTTCTGCAACTATATTGCCGAAGACAGGATCGACTGCCAATGTTGTAGCAGCACTACCGTTGGGAGTATACTCAGGATCGGCAGAGTTTATAACTGGGGCAGCTGCGCAAGTTGCATATACTTTTAAAAGACTAGGTGGCGATGTCTTAGATATTGAAATTACAGAACAAAACGTATATGCCAATTATGAAGATGCGGTTCTTACATACTCATACCACGTTAACATACATCAATCCAAAAACATCATGGGATCAGCACTTGGACAGGCCACTGCTTCATTTGATCACAAGGGTGAAATAACCGACGGTGAAGGTCAGGCACTTAAGTATCCAAAGTTCTCTTTCGAAGCAGCCTTCAGAGTTGGAGATACGTTTTCCACAGAGGCAGGTGTTGGAGGATCTACACCTATCTACAGTGCTTCATTTGATACCGTTGCTAACCAGCAGGACTATGATTTACAGTCAATTGTGAGCTCGTCTTCTGATGCTGGGGGTGTACTATATGCTGGGAAAGTTGGCACAAAAAGAATTAAAATTAGGCAGGTTTATTACGTAAGTCCACAACAGATGTGGAGATTTTACGGATACTATGGTGGTCTAAATGTTGTTGGGGATTTTCACAACTATGGTCAATATGCTGATGAGTCGACTTTTCAAGTAATCCCCTCTTGGCACAACAAACTGCAAGCGACCGCTTATGAGGATCACTTATATACAAGAACATCACATTATTCATATGAAGTCATAGATAATAAGCTTAGACTCTATCCGATCCCAAGAAGTGTTTCACCAGAAAAGTTTTGGTTTAGATTTACCATAACTGGTGAAAATATATTTGATGACGAACACGACGAAGGAATCAGAGGTGTCAACAACATGAACACTTTACCTTTTCAAAATATTCCGTACGAGAACATAAACTCTATTGGTAAACAGTGGATTAGAAAATATTCTCTCGCACTTTCAAAAGAAACTCTTGGTCAGGTTAGGGGCAAGTTTGGTGGTAACATTCCAATTCCCGGAGAAAGTATTAGTTTGAACGCCTCGGATTTATTAGGACAAGCAAAAGATGAACAATCATCATTGATCGAAGAGCTGACAAAGGTTTTAGATGAAATGACTTATCCTAAATTAATGACGCAAGATGCTGAGATGACTGAGAAAGCCAAGGACATATCTGCGGATGTTCCACTTAAAATATTTGTAGGATAAAAAATGCAACGATTAGTAGAGAATTGGAGAAAATATCTTCACGAAATTTCAGATGAGGAGAGATCACATCTAGATGATGCTATGGATGTACCGGTTGAAGATTATTTATTTGGTCACATCTTTGGAGAGGAGAGCTATAGACTTATTTCGCCAATAAGCGTAACCGTAGAGGCTGATGGTGAGATGGGCGAAATAACAAAGATGTTGTTTAAACAAGGCTGGTCTATTGCTTGGGAAGAAAAAGGCTTTACCTGCTCCAAACTCATAACAAAAACTTGGATTGGTAAAGATGGGAAAGAAAATTCTCGTGAAGTTATAGAAAGAATGAAATTAACAACGGTCATTTTAAAAATGATAAACGCTATTGACCCTGCAAAGTTCAGTAAAATATATGATAAAATAGAAAACGAACAAAACAAAACTGAAAAGAGAAAACTGATTTTAAAATTTAATGAAGTTTATAAAAAATGGTTTGGTGATATTTTACTAATGATGCGTATAGATATGGATTATCCTTTTCAAGATGTTATAAAAGATCCATTTCGAGTGGCAAGGCATTTTATGGCAGTTGCACAAATGTTTAAAACTAATAGACAAAGCATGATACAGTCGCGTAAAAAATTACAGGGATTTATTGATTGGCTTGAAGTAAATACAGCAGACATTATGGCTAACCTACAATCTTATAGAACTAAAAAGTATCACATGATTTTATCTAGACATCCAGTCGATGTATTTCGCATGTCAGATCACGAAAAGATTCAATCGTGCCACGCACCGCCCTCTTCGGAATACAAAGGTGGCATGCGACAATACGATGAGTATAACATTTGTGCCCTAGCAGAAGCACATGCTAACGGTATGATTGCATATCTTGTTTTGGAGGATGAGTTCAAGCGTGCTGGTATTGAACCCACACAGGAAGAGATGGATAAATTAGAAGACAAAGAGATATTCGCAGATCCACAAAGAGGAGTTGAAGGTCTAAATCCAGTTTCTAGAACTAGGGTTAAAAATATGTCGTACAGAAACGAAGATGTTTTGTTAAACTTTGCCGTTCCACATGCAAAAGTCTACGGGGACAAAGTCCCCGGCTTTATTGACCACTTATACTCTGTTATATCCCCAGCACAAGAAGAAGATGCAAAAAGACTCCTAGAGCTCGAAGGCGATGTTTTAGATTATGATAAGTTTACAAAATATGGTGGAACCTACGAGGATTCAGGTTATGAAGCGGACATGAACATACTCGCATTTATCAATGGATTCTCAGACAAAAATATAACAGGAACTGGTTTTGTAAATCATGACGACGATATACAGCAAGCACTTAAGGACTCATTTGGAGATCCAAAAGATGCCATGAGGTTGAGACTAGATGAGATAGAAGAAGAGTATAATATGACTGATGTCACCCTTCCTCTTAAAATAATTCCTGATTTTTTCATAGACGATCTTGGTGATCACAACTATGAGATCACTATGAGAATAAGAATGTTTTGTTATGTAAATATAAACAAAAAACCCGGCCTGACTGATGGAGAGTTGGACTTTCATATTGAAGATGCATTTTACGAACTCGCCGAGATATATGAGATACCACGTCCAAACAATCTTGGCTGCATGCAGCAGGATAGATTTCCCGGATATAACTACGAGATTTATTTAGAGTGGGACCTTCACCATGGTGCTCTTAAGCTTATGGGCATGAGAGGAAGCTTGGATATTGATGAACTCGAACACATGCTTGATACCGCTTACTACCATGGCTACCCTGCTCCAAATTTGGTGAACAAGTTCTCCCCATCTGATAAGATTGAAGATTCAATACCTGCTTATGTTGAAAAGTTCTTAGAGAAAAATAACTATTCTGTTAGCACCAATTATGCAATCGACGAGTTTCACGCGTACATTGAAGATAATCGAGATGTAATGTGGGAAAGCGAAGTGAAAGATTACGACGATGACCGGTTCTTTGGAGAGATCCCGTTTGCACTAAGTGTTGTATCCGATGGTTTTATTGATATGTATCCATATAGTGGGTTTATGAAAGACGCAGGGTATGAGAATATGGAACAGGAGATACAATTCAACCCAACCCTTGCCGACTTGGCTATGAGAGTCTTAAAGTTTGAAATACAGGATCATTACAGACCACTTCAAGTTACCGTTGCTTTTGAAAGTGTGCTTAGCGCAGAAGACTTGAAAGAAGACGAAGGCGTGCCAGTTACAATATCATTCAACATTGACTCAGATGCTTCCGAGCGAGAGCTAGAAAAACTCCTAAGTATCAAGGACGATGATTACACTGAGGTGGTAGAAGCAATAAATGAAAAAGCAGTAGCAAGAATGAAACAAATGAAAGAGAAATATCAAAAAACTAAAGAAAAAGAAATAGAAAGACAGAGACAACAACAAATCAAAGAGATGAAGAAGAACAACAAGATCAAAGTAAGGTTCAGGAGATAACGCATGGCTGGTAATAAGTGGAAAAAATCTGATTCCCCTCCGCCACCAATGTTTTTTGGTGAAAAGGAAAAGGATCTTGTCAAACAAGTTAACGACGAAGTTATTGAGCGTGTCGTTGGGCAGCAGCTGTTGTACTTCCCTATTGACATTGATCACACCAACTTTCACCCTCTGTATGGTGAGGCCATAGAGAAAACGTTTCTACCACCAGTAAGAGTGTTTGCTAGGGTTGAGTATCAAGGTGTTGAGACTGCTATGCTGGAGAATATGGCGCTAGATAAAAAGACCGGACTCAAGGTCATGTTTCACAAGCGAAGACTGACAGAGGATCAAAATCTCTTTGTTAGAGAAGGAGACTTTGTAAAGTACGGAAAAATATTCTATGAAATAGTTACTTTAAACGAACCCAAGCATCTTTTTGGACAAGCCGACGTTCAGTTTGAAATTCAGGCTACCTGTATAAGAGCAAGAGATGGAGTCTTTAATGCCGAGTGACACAAAAGAAATAACATATCAACCATCGACTTTGGAAACTATTGATACAGGAATATATGAATGGGTTGACAAAGTGTTGGATCTTCATACCAAAACTAATAAGGGAATATATAAAGTTCCAGTGTTGTGGCTTGGTTCCGAGAGGGTATTCCAAGTTAAAAACGATCAAAGAATAAGGGATAAAGTTGGCAAGCTCATTCTTCCTCTCACCACAATCAACAGAACAACGGTGACAAAAGACCCTGCTTTCAAAGGCGCTCTCCAAGCCAATCTTGTAGAAACAAATGATTACAGGGGCGGTGCAATTGGTGCGGCAAAGAGGATCAATCAAGAAAAAACTAGTAATTTTCAAAGCACAATACAAAATAAGATTACTAAAGGTAATCAACAAACCGGCAAAAACCCTGACAATAGCGAGATCGTTTATGATACATTTGAGATTCCGGTGCCGGTGTATGTGGCTATTACATACTCAGTTACATTGAGAACCGAGTACCAGCAGCAAATGAATGATCTTATGTCACCCTTTATTACAAAGACAGATCAAATCAATTCTTTTGTGTTTACACAAGATGGTCACAAATATGAAGGTTTCATTCAGCAAGATTACAGTATGAATAACAACACAACAAATATCGGTGAAGAAGAGAGAATGTTTGAAACAAAAATTGACATAAAAGTTCAAGGCTACCTAATGGGCGAAGGCTACAACAGAGACAAACCAAACTTTTCTAGGCGAGAAAACAGAGCTAAACTTCGCTTTACTGGAGAAAGAGTCATGGTTGGAGATAAAATCCCATGGAAGACCAAAGACAATGATTATAAAGAGTAGTGCTTTTAAGCGTTAGAACTACTATTTATTGTGATAAGATTTATTTAAGGAGTGTTTAAATGCCTAGAAAATTTGATTTTGTATCTCCGGGGATTCTCCTCAACGAAGTTGACGAGTCAGTATTACCCGCACAGGTAACAGAAGAAGGTCCGTTAATCATCGGACGAAGCCTTAAGGGGCCGGCTGGGAAGCCTGTTAGAGTTTCAAATCTACAAAACTTTTATGACGTTTTTGGAAAGCCCGTAACGGGAAAAGGTTCATCAAACAGTGATGTCTGGAGAGACGGAAACACTGTGGGCCCTACATATGCAGTATTTGCTGCACAGGCGCACCTTGCGTCTAATACCACACCAGTTACATTTGTGCGTCTCTTGGGTCAAGAAGATCCGAACAGAACTGCCAATACCGGACAAGCAGGGTGGTACTTAGTTGGAGACGCTAACACAAATGAAGTATATGAAAGCTCAACAGCGTATGGGTTGTTTATTGTTGCATCTGGATCTCTCGCTACCACGGGACCAACTGGTTCTCTATGTGCTATTTTCTATGCTTCAGGATCTGCAATATGTTTGTCTGGTAATTTAGCAAACGATGCAGCAGGAGCCGCAGGAAGTGCAGGAGTTGCCGGTCTGTATCAATCAGTTGGTGCTGGTAAATTTAAGATTCGTATCTCAAGCTCAAGCGGCTTTGAAGATAAAACCTTTTCTTTTGACCCTGCAAATGCTGATTACATCCGTAACCAATTTAATACAAACCCACAGAAGCTTGAGGCATCAACAAACTTTGGAACATCTAACGAAAGTTATTTCTTAGGTGAAACTTTTGAACAAGCATTCAATGACAATGTCGCCTCTGGATCTGCCCAAGGCGATCAGTATGCTTTTATCGTGCCACTACAAAAAGGCACTGGTGCTAGCAACAACTTCAGTTATCACTTAGCACCTGCACGTGCTGCAAGATCTGGTTGGTTCATCAATAGAAAACAAGGTGGACAACAAGAGCGCTTATTCAGGTTGATAGCGCTGTCTGAGGGTGAAGACGTTAGTGCAAATATTCATCTTGAAGTTTGCGATCTAAGGCTTGGAAACAGAATCTCACCAAATTCTACTTTTTCAATCAAAGTAATGAGAGGAGATGTTGTACTCGAACAATTCTCTGGATGTAATTTAGATCCATCTTCTCCAGATTATATTGCTAAGAAAATCGGTGACCAGTATCTAGAGTGGGACAACACTAATAAAAAGTATAACGTAAGAGGAAACTATGGAAATGTTTCAGATTACGTATATGTAGAGGTTGACTCTGCTGTTAGCAACCAGACACTTACCGATAAGCATGCTTTACCAGTAGGGTTCTATGGACCACTTAGACACAAAGGTTTCTCCGTTGCTCACGGATCTGCTGGTCCTCAAGTAAAAGGTGATGTTATTAATACTGGAGTAAATGCTGCTATAAACATAACAGGAAATAGCATACCAACTGCTGATGATACACTGACTCTGGTTTTAGACGGCAAAACCCATACAATTACTTTCAAAGGCGATAAAGCTGTTGGAGCCTCAGATACAACTTTTACCAATCTGGCTGCCGACGTTGGTATCAGTGGTGCTGGGCAAAATGCAGTTTACGATGCAATCCTAGCACTTGTTAACTCTTTGCAAGAATATAGTGCCCCTGCAACCGGTAACAGCAGTATGGTTATTACAGCAACCTCGCCCGGAGCACATTTTGGCATCACTGTTGGTGGTCTTGCTCATTCAGGTCACATGACTACAAATAGCACTACAACAGGAACAGACACTGATGATCAGACGGCGACATTTTACCTCAAGGGTAACGCTGGTATTGCGGCTTCTCAAGCAACTAGTACTAGTTTCCTAGGTGGTATCCCAAGCCAATACTCTGCTTCATTTGAGTTCCCAACCTTAAAGCTCACATCTTTAAACAGTAATGGTGGAACAAACTATCGTGTCAATTCTGTCTTCGGTGTAAGGCACACTAAAGGAAATGATAAATTTAGAGATGCGAGTTACAAAGATATCACAAGATACAATCCCGCCCTTCCAGAAAATGATGATGGGATTAGCATAGCATCTGCTCAAGAAAGAGCATTTGTATTTACAATGGAAGATCTTGTAGAGTCTGAGGGACTTTACTACTATTCAAGTGGATCTGCGACTTATGAAGGAGCTCTTAGTACCTTGTTTGACGCAGGCGCTAAGCAATTTGCTGCTCCCATGATTGGTGGATTTGATGGTGTTGATATTAAAAAGACTGCTCCGTTCGCTGCTGTTCATGTTGGATCTACCGAGCGTGCGTCTTATGTGCGACACACACTTGAGAAAGCACTTGATGCTGTCGCTGATCCAGAAGTATTAGAATACGATCTTCTAACCATGCCCGGAATGACTCACGAAGGTGTTTCAAACCGATTGATTGAGGTTTGTGAAGTGCGTGGAGATGCTCTGGCAATCGTAGATCTAGAAGGAACTTACGAACATACATTTGAAAACAACGGATCAGTTCAGAACGGATCGGTGGACACGGTTGTTGCAACTGCTAAGAGTAGATTGCTTAATAGTTCATTTGCCGCTAGTTACTATCCATCTGTTAAGTTGAGAGACTCAGCTAATGGAAACGGAGACGTTGTAGTTGTTCCTCCATCAGTTGCTGCTGTCGGTGCTATTGCCAAGTCACAGGGTCTTTCTGAGCCTTGGTTTGCCCCTGCTGGATTTAACCGAGGTGGAATTAATGAACTTGGTGGTTCTCAAGGACCTAGAGTTGTTGGAACTACCGAACACCTCACCAAAGCAGAGCGAGATGATCTGTATGAGCAGAACATCAACCCAATCGCAAGATTCCCTGCGTCTGGAGATATTGTTATCTTCGGACAAAAGACTCTTCAGCAACTTCCTTCCGCTTTGGATAGAATCAACGTTAGAAGATTGTTGCTCTACTTAAAGAGACGAATTGGAAAAGTAGCAGAGACCATTTTGTTTGATCAGAATGTTAACGCTACTTGGAACAGATTTAAAGCACAAGCAGATAAAATATTATCAGATGTGCAGAGTAGACTTGGAATTACTGAGTACAAATTGATACTTGATGAGACCACCACAACTGCTGACTTGGTTGACAGAAACATACTTTATGCAAAAGTATTAATCAAGCCAGCACGAGCAATTGAATTTATCGTTGTTGATTTTGTTGTCACCCGCAGCGGAATTGAATTGTAAGACTAGTTATTAGGAAACATAGGAGAACATAGTTATGGCAGGATTCTGGACACAGGCAAATGCAACCCCAAAAAGAAACCATAGATTTTTGGTTGAAATCACCGAACTCGGTAAAGGAGGGGCTGGATCGGGAGGTGGTGCCCAATCAGTTATCTGGTGGGCAAAAACAGTTTCAACACCATCGTTCGGTATTACGAGCGTTACTCATTCATTTTTAGATAATGAATATTACTTCCCCGGACGTGTACAGTGGAAAGAAGTCTCCATGCAGTTGGTTGACCCAGTGTCTCCTGATGCTGTGAGCTTGACAAACCAAATGATCAATGATTTTGGATATGTTGTAAAAAATAGACGAAATCTTGATACTGCTGGACAGCCAAACCCAGTCATTCCCGGATCACCTGTTACATTTGATCGCAAAAGAACTAAATCTGCTATTGGTGACTTTATCATACAGATTCTTGATGAAGACGGAAGAACTTTAGAAAAGTGGACTCTTCACAATGCTTTTCCAACTGACATTAAGTTTGGTGACATGGATTACTCTAGTGATGAACTTAGAACAATTGACATGACTATTAAATTTGATTGGGCTACTTGTGATGTTATGGGTGATGAATCCAATCCAAAAGAAGAGTATTTCCGTCAAGCTCGAATTAATAACACCTTTACTAACAACTAGTGAACCATGGCCTTTTGGACTGAAACTGCTGCTGAACCCGTTCGACAACACAGGTTTTTAATACAGACAGGTGTTGAAGGCGGGATTTGGTGGTGGACAAAAACTATTGCTAAGCCCACCGCTACTGTGTCCGTGCTTGAAAGTCAATTAGGCAATCACAAGTTTAAGTATCCCGGTATACTTACTTGGGGATCTATCTCAATTGAGATTGTTGACATTGAAAGCAAAGCAAAAAAGTTGTATGATTATCTTGTAAATGGCGGATACGTGCCAAGGCCTGAAGTTCCTTATGTCGATGGTATGTCAAAAGTGCTTATTAGAGATAATCTAACAAGCGATGCAAACTTTCAAATACAACAAATCAACGCCGATGGTGCAATAATCGAACAGTGGACTTTGATAAATCCATTTGTTTCCGAAATTAATTTTGGCAGTTTAGATTACTCCAGTGATGAACTAGTTACTATATCAATGACTATAGAAATGGACAGAGTAGACTTTGAGAGCTTTGATCCCGGTTAAGTCGTTGCTTTTATTTAAGAGGTATAAATGAGTAGAAACAATCTTGATCGCACAGGAGCAAGCGATAAAAATATAGATGCTCCAAAACCAGATATTTTACAATTTGTCACACCAACAGAGTTTGTAGAATTGCCGTCAAAAGGGTTAGCCTATAAAGAAGGTCACCCACTACACAACAAGGAAGTCATTGAAATACGCTACATGACTGCGAAAGATGAAGACATTTTAACCAGCCAAAGTCTTTTAAAGAAAGGCTTGGCAGTTGATCGATTTCTCCAAAATATCCTAGTCGACAAAAAAATCAACGTACAAGAGTTAGTGGTTGGCGACAGAAATGCAATTATTGTTGCAGCCAGAGAGTCTGGTTATGGTAGTCAGTATGATACAAAGGTTTCCTGTCCGGCGTGTGGTGAAAAGAACAATATGTCGTTCGACTTACAGAACAAAAAAATCACCGAACCTGTTATCAGTGAAGAACTTGGAATCAGTAAAACCGAAAAGGGAACCTTTAATGTAAAGTTGCCGCTTAGTAACCACACTGTTGAACTTAAATTATTAACAGGAAAAGATGAATTTTTTCTTAGCAAGCTGTCAAATACAAAGAAAAAGAATAGAGTTGAAGAATCTGCGATGACCGATCAGTACAAGCTCATGGTTGTGGGAGTCGAGGGTCATACGGAAAAATCACTCATCAACAGATATATTGATAACATGCCAACGAGAGATTCTCGTTTTCTTAGAAAAGCCTATAAAGCGATCAGCCCTAACTTAGAAATAAAACAAGAGTTTACCTGTGGATCTTGCGGACACGAGCAAGAATTGGAGGTTCCGTTTGGCGCGGACTTTTTTTGGCCTGAACGATAAATATATGCAGGCTGTTTATGAGCAGTTCTTCTTGTTAAAATATCATGGAGGCTGGTCATTCACTGAGGCGTACAATTTACCCGTGGGTCTTAGGCAGTGGTTCTTGCAAAGACTACAAAAGCAATTTGAAGACGAAAAAGAACAATTAGAAAAAGCCAGAAAGTGATTGCTGTCTGGCTTTTGTCTTTCATTACTATTTACAACGAGGGTCCTACTATGAGTAATAAAAAAGTTTTAAATGAGTTTATCGCGACAACCACTCCATACCAGCGATATCTAGCAAGATTTAGCAAAATGTTGTTGAAACAGCTGTACGGTGATGATGTAATTTTAACTGCGGATGTTACTAATCTAAAAGAGGATGAAGACGGCGGAAAGCTGAACTTTTCAATTGCTGGTGATGAAGACGATGTTAAGTCATATGCTCGTGCAATCATGGCACAAAAAAACTATTTAGATGCTTATGTTCAATTTGGTGTAGATCACTTTCAATCGCAAAAGACTAGAGAAATATTGGATCAAGAAATTGCTGAATTTGAAAGAACAACAGGTTTACTTTGGCCTTTCTCAACTGAGGAATGATGAATGACGATAACACCAGAACAGTTAGAGCGCGAAAAAGAATATACAAAGGTTCTACAACAACAGGCTGACGCTAAAGAGAGGCAAGCAAAAGTAGATAAGACTGCTAGTGATGCTAGAAAAAACGATCTCGAAAACATTGCTGATCTTGAAAATAGAATTAGAGAAATAAAATTAGATTCAGAACTAGCGACCACAAGGTCTGATCAGGTTGAAATGAATAAACAGCTGTATGAAATCTCACAGTTAATATATGATTTACAACAAAAATCAGAGTTTGCTGTAGGAGAAGAAGCAGCAATGTATGAAAAGCAAATTGCTGATCTTCAATTGATTGGTCAACAGTTGCAAAAAAACGGGGCGATTGCAAAAAAACAAACTGAAAGTCAAGAGAAGCTCTCAAGGTCAACAAACGCAATGTTTGATGGTTTGTTACGAAAAACACAAATTTTTCAAGATCACACGACCACCGGTGTAGGTAGTCTCATACAGATGACGTCTGAGATTATGGCTGCTGATGACCCTATGGAGTCATTTGCTAATTCGTTTACAAAATATTTCAATGCTCTTAATGTTGCAACTGGTTTATTCTATACAATTAAAGAGCAAAGTATAGGATTGGCACAGGCTCTTGACCGTGCCAACGTTGCTTTTGCTGAGGGAACCGGTCTGGGAAATGAATTTCAAAGCACAATTGCACAAGCAGCAATTGAAAATAATCACCTAGGTATTGAGATGAGAGAAGCAGGAAGAGCCACTGAGGCTTTATTAACTTCAACTGCTTTGTTCTCTGAGCAATCTAAAAAATTACAAGGAGACATGGTAAAATTAGGCGCTGAATTAAGTAAGATAGGGGTTGACGGAAATACAGCCGCAGAGTCTTTAAATATATTTCAACTTAATATGGACATGTCAGGTAATGAAGCCATCAAGATGAGTAAAAAACTTGCAATGATGGGTAAAGCGATGGGTAAAACATCAGCACAGATGACAAAGGATTTTCAACAAGCCTTCTCGGTGTTAGCAGTTCATGGTGAAGAATCTATAGAAGTATTTCAAGGACTATCTGCCGCTGCCAAAACAGCCGGATTAGAAGTCGGCAAGCTTACAACACTGGCTGGGAAGTTTGATACTTTTGAATCAGCAGCAACAACTACCGGTAAACTCAATGCATTGCTTGGATCACAGTTGTCAGCAACAGAAATGCTCATGATGAAAGAAGATGAAAGGGTTGAGACGTTAATTAGACAAGTGCAAGCACAAGATGTCGCATTTAAAGACATGGATCGTTTCCAGCAAAAAGCAATCGCTTCTGCCGCTGGTATAACTGACATGAACGAAGCGCAAAGGATCTTTGGTATGAACATGGAACAGTTCAGCGATCACAGAGAGAAGATGGAAAAACAAGCAAATGTTCAGGAAAACTTCTCAAAAGCAATAGAAGCAACAATACCTATACAAGAAAAGTTCACAATATTTCTTAGAGAGTTTGCTATTGTAGTAGAACCTTTGTTAGGAATGATGGAAAGTTTTTTTGACGTTCTAATTTTTCTCACAAATGAGATTGGTGAAACTGGTATGCAAATTATATTTTTTACTTCTGTTGTCACAATTGGTTACTTTGCTTTTACAAACTTTACGGGCGCGATAACAAAAGGTAAGGCAGCGCTAAATGCACTAAAGGCGACTCAAGAAGCCTTAACAACAATAGCCAAGGCACAAAATGCTCAAACCGCTGCTGGTGAGGCTATTCAAAAAACAAAAAATGTAACGGACAGTGCTGCTGGTGTTATTTCTGGTCAACAGGCTGTCAAAGAAACTGCTGAGATGAATGCTCGAAATGCTAACACCGCTTCTAAATCAGCAGCGATTGGTCCAACCGTAGGTTTGGGTCAAGCAACTGGTGTGGCTGGTGCGGCAGCTACAAAAGGCGCTATTGGTTTCTTAGCAGTTGCTGCTGGTATTGGTCTGATTGCGGTAGGTATTGCAGCAGTAATTGCTGCTTATGCTAGATACATAGAGGCACAAGCAAGGGTTGAGGCTTCGTCTGCTAGAAGCATGGAGGCAATGTCTACATTTGGTGACGCCATGGTGGACACAAAAGCGCTTGACGCAGGACTGTCAATTATGAAGGCGAGACTTAGTGAAATAAAAACACTGTTAACAGAAGATGACGCAATTCTAGCTCATGGTTTAGAAAACCTAGCACTTGCTGCTACAGGTGTTAGTGCCAGAAAAATGTCCGGAGGGGCAGCAGAGGTCGCTACAACACTAAAAACAGCGGTTGCAGCCGCAGTTACTTCAAGACACGAAATAACATTAAAACTAAAAGACGATGCTTTGTTTAATTTGATAGACAAAGAGGGATCTAGGGCACTTACAAGTGCAAATGGTGAGATGAGAAAAGCTGTTTTGAAGATAATTAATGATTAGGAGGATCATATATGTCATTTCCAAGTGTAAACTTAGCTAGTATTGGCGCAATAGATGAGAGTTCTAATTATGCGAATAAAACCAATTCAAGGTTGATTTTTGAAAGTCAGGTGACTAAAACAAAAGTCATATTCAAAGCGTATATTAAATCTTTAAGTCATGAATTTCAGTCTACATGGAACTCAGAAAATGTATTTGGTCGTATGGATCCCATTGCAACATTTCAAGGAACGGTAAGAAAAGTAAGCGTTTCGTTTGATATTTTAGCCGGATCACTTAAAGAAGCCAAGGAGAATGTAAAAGCAATCGGCTCTTTCACATCTATGTTGTATCCCGGCTACAAAAGTAATCCCTCAGCAGTTGCCGAGGAGGGCGTTGTTAACGAACAACAAACATTAAGTGGGGATGTTACCGGAGTTACTGCTAACAGTATTTCCAGATCTCCACTTATAAAAATGAAACTTGCCAACCTAGTCCAAGATAGTGGCGGAGGTTTACTGCTTGGATGGATAGATGGATTATCATTTGATCAAACAATAGAATCTGGTGTGTTTATTCAGGATGGAATGCACTATCCAAAACAATTCTCAGTCTCAGTAACCTTAAATGTTCTACATCAACATGATCTTGGGTTTGACGAAAACAATGAATGGAATGGTGATCCACTACAAGATGGTGGATACGGTTGGCCTTTTGGTGGGAGAGATGAGTAATGGCAAGATATAGAAAAAGAAGAGTTGCTTTAAACACTTCGTTTAAAAATGAAGAGCTTTTTGAAAGTAGAGGTGTTCAGGAAGTGAAACAATACGTAACGCCAGAGTTTAAAAACCCTACAGACAAAAGTCTTGACTCTCTAGAATACATTAGCTATCTTTGGAAGGCTGGGGATCGATATTTTAAACTAGCACAAAAATACTACAACGATCACAGGTATTGGTACATCATTGCTCTTTTTAACAAGAAGCCTACTGAGGCACAAATAAATGAAGGAGACGAGATAAAGATTCCTACGAATCTTGCCATGGCAATCGAGGTTCTTGACTGATGGGATTTTTAGCAGAAGTTAAACAAAGAAAGATATACTTTCGGCGAGTTAGAATATCTGATTCATTTTATTATTCTTTGTTTATAGAAGACTGGACCTTATTTGGGACTATTGACAGTGAGTTCATAAAAATACCAGTATTTTACTGGAATAATGTGATGGAACCTAGGGGATTTGTCACTTATACTCAAAACGAAGACAAAAGATATGGGTTTAGTGAACTACCTGATTTGGTAAAGTTTATGCTCTGTTTGTACCTAGACGGTGCAGGAGCATCCGAAGCCACATTTAGTGGTGCAGTTGGCAATCGTTCACTAACCGGTTATCAGTTGGGTGAAGATGAGCTTCAAATATTAAACTCAGTTGTTTTAATATTTAGGTCAGATATAGACGACGTTCTTAGACCAGATGAAGAACAATATGGAAAAGACGCAGGGTTTGCTTTAGCTAGATATGATGTCAAAGATTCTGAGTTTAATGGCAATCCTTATAGGTACATACGATCATTACACATGGGTCTTGATTTTTTGATTAACAAAGAAGATACTTTAACAGATCAAGAAATTGACTTTGTAAAAAATTACCAACGATACATCACAGGTATAGATCTGGAATTGGTACAACTCTTAAATCTTAGAATTATTGCTGAGGAAAAACGATCAAACTTTTTATCTGAGACGTTTGGGTTTGAAGATTCATATACACTTTTAGAATTCAACGATAGAGTAGTCCAAGCTATAAGGGACGCAATTGATGACAATGATCCCGCAGGATTTCCAATTAGAACATCTCACAAGCTTCAATGGTTTGAAAATCTTGCACCCTTATATGGTACAGCCGGTCTTACCAGTGGTGTCGCAGGTGGTGCAATCGGTGGAGGTGGCTCAGCGGCGTCTGCTGCTATTGCCACTGGTGCTTCAACAGTTGGAAGTTTAGCGGTAGCAGGTGGAGCAGCTGGAGTGGTTATTGGATTGGGGTTGGCATATGCTTTAGGTTACGATGGGGGTTGGGTTTTTACTCTGGGATCGAAGGAGCCATTAGTTTTCTCAGATATAGCAGTTGGTCCCATAGATGATCCCGAAGGAAATGGTGAACTTTTACCAATAGACGTTAAACGAAGAGTCGGCTTGCAGAAAGCATTTCCAGAAAATCAAGATCAATATCAAACTCTCTATAGCACCATTTACGGTATACCTGAAGGTTTGGGGGTTCCGATTAACCCTGACAACCCACAATACTTTGCAGGAACTGGTCCCACGGGCACTCCCGCAGTTCCAACAACAGACTTACGAGATTCGGTTTTTTATGAAAGACCAACTAGTTTTGACGAAATTACAATATACAAACGAGATTTTACAGAGGCAGCATGGGAGTGGCTTTCTAGTTCTGGTGGTGCAAGAGGCGAATGGTTGGAAAAATTCAGAGCAGGACAATCTCAAGATGTCCTTAGACCTGATGATATTGTATTTGATTATTACACTCAATTTATTAGTGCAATACAAGATGATATAGAAGAAGATGGAAGACTAAATGAATTAACAGTTGGTGATAGGTTTGTTGGTTTTGCAAAAGCATGTGCGTTATATATATTACCAGAGCTCGTAGAGTATCGTGAAAGTCTTTTTAGATATAATTTGTTAAGAGTATATGCTGAAGCTGATGCTAATTTGGAAGAGGTGCCTACTTTTAAAGATGCTTTAGACAAGGCCGCAGAAGCAACTAACAAAGAATTGCGAGGGCTTGATACAACAGATCTTTTTGAAGATCCAGAAATAGACGAAGATGAAATTGAGAAAAGACAGAAAGCGTTTAAACAATGTGTGCTCCTAATGAACGCCGATATTTTGCAAAAAGAATATGCCAAAAAAACCAAAGCAGACTTTTTAGCAAAGCACGAGTGGCATCAAAATGGATTGTATAACAAAAGATTTGTTATGGGTGTTGACATGGCAGAGAATAGCAGAGAACATCAACATAGATCAATAAACAAGCTTTTAGCACCCGGTGGAGAAGAACTTAGACCATTTTTAAATATGACGTCAGATATACACGCTATGTTGCAGCCAAAAATAAGATTATTTAAAGTTTTTTACGACCAAGTAAATAAAGGATACTTAACACAAGAAATTCCGTTTCCCCAGCATCCTGATCCTATTCGAATAGACAATATGTCAAATGGTACAGTCTTTGATCGTGGAGATGGA
>CEPH01068890.1_pt1 | contig 17724 bp, 16 predicted proteins | sample 530571 | NCBI WGS metagenome assembly CEPH01 (sample SAMEA2620413, study PRJEB7988) | marine metagenome | biome: marine biome (ENVO:00000447); feature: surface water layer (ENVO:00002042); material: "saline water (ENVO:00002010), including plankton (ENVO:xxxxxxxx)" | depth 5 m | reverse complement strand
ATCGTCTTTTAAATCTATTTTAATTACTCCACTTTCACAAATTAAACTAGAAATATTTATTCCTGTAACATTTGTTTTTAAAACACTGAAATCCAGCGACCCAGCGGCTGGCATTTCAGGATACCTAAATTTAGGAACTCTAGTTCCAAGTCTTGTAACTGGGTTTCTGCCAATATCTACAGATATAGAAAAACCTTGTATGTTAAGCGTGGCTGAGTCAATCCCCTCGTCACCATCTGTTGTTGAAGTTATTTCAATATTTCGTGGCTTAAAAAAACCGTTATAAACATCATTTGATTGATCACTTGCTAATAAAGAACCAACATTTGTAAAAAATGCACCATCTCCTATATAAGATGTAGACCCTTTTGCTATATCACCAACAGAGCCATTTATAGAATAAGATGTTAATACACCACCAGATATTGTAGTAACCCCAACAGTATCTTTAGCTTTGAAATTAAATGATCCAGTTGATAAGAAACCAGACTGCATGTGCTGATAACTGTATATGGGATCTATCCCTGTGGCCCCAGTTGTTAGGTTAACTGCTATATCTATAGTTGTGGACTGATTTGAATTTAATATTCTATCAACCACATGAGATGCCCCTAATCTATTAAGATCTGTTAAATCTTTTTCCGAAGAAAAGTCTAAAGATGTTACAGAGGGTATTCGCTGATCATCTATGAAAAGCTGAATATCACTAGAGTGAACTCTTTCTGGCATACTTTACTTTACACAAAAAAGCCCCGCATCACTGCGGGGCTTTTGTATGTAAGGGTTTTTGGTTAATCCTTATGAACCAGCTCCATCATCAGAAGAGTATGGTGCTTTATCGTTTACCTTTGTATAGAAGAAACCTTGGGGGAAGTTTTTGCCAGCCCCAAAAGCTGTTGCATAGGCAGTTGGTAAGTCAATCTCTCCTCCATCAGTGCAAGCTCCTGAGTAGAAGAAGCCTTGATCAATTTGGTTGTCTCCACCGATTTGGGTAGAGAAGGTTAGATCAATAGTTTCGTTATCATCTAATCCTTGAGAGAAGGACTGATTATCCAATGTGGCTTTTTGCATGATATATCTATGCTTATCTGATCCATCTTCCCCCTTAACATTCAACGTAATGTTAGTGGTTTCGTTACCAGCATTACCAGTTAAAATCTTGTCGATTTGCCCTTCGCTAATATTCTTAAGAAGAGCGCTAACTGACATTGTGACATTGATTGGGAAGTCAAGCGGCTTGGCGACTGCTTTAGCAGAACCAAGAGCCTCGATGGGAGTCCTTGAAAGAGGAACCTCGATAGAAGCACTTTGGACATGCATGTCTGTTAAATCTGTTCCACCAAATGTGAAATCTCCATCACTAAAGGTGAGGGTCACATCCTCTGGACGAAGGACTAAAACATCCATGTTACCAGTGCTAGGAACACCAAGCATAAGCTGACCAGTATCAGCTCTGCCACCAGCTTTATTTAACGCTGGGTTGTAGATTCCAGAGTTGGCAGTATCAAAAGTGATATTCTCTGCCGTTCCCTCAATATCAACTCTTGGGATTTCTCCAACAGCGAAATTAACTGTATAGCTCTCAAAGTTACAGTTTCCAAAAGATACAACATCTTGAGCATTCATTTCTGCCGTTGTGAATACACCTGTTGGATTGTCAATAAACGAACCTTGGTTAATACCATCAAAACCTTTTGCATCACTTACAGTTGAACCAGCTGTCGCAAAAGCATCTTTACCCTCTGCGTTAGTCAATACATACAAGTTCTTTTCTCTTTTGAGCGGATCTTCTGCAAGAATACCAGAAATAAACTGGCTTTTTAGCACATTGGCGTTGGTAATTCCATTTGTTTGAAATCCTAAGTTGAACTCATTTTCACCATTACCCAAGAAGTAACCAAGTGAAAAAGAAGGGTTTAAATCACCAAGGGTGATTGTTCCGATTCGTGCTAATTGACCAAATTCTCTAATATCTTGCCGTCCACCTGCAATATCAATATCAAAAGAAAAAGTGTCAATACGATGAAGTTGAGGCGGTTTAACACCAGAGGTTGATTTATAGGCAGCACTTAAGCCCCCTATTAAACCTGTGTTTGAAACGTATACCGCTTTACTTTGTGAGATTATTCTCGTTCTAGATTGTGAAGAAGCCATTTTTGTTTAAAAGTGTAAATGTTTACACTTTCTTACACAGATTTACAATCTAGGGAAACGATAAGTGCAGAATTCAAAGTCTAAATAACCAATCGAAATATTCTTATTCAAGTTTTCTCTGATTCTCTCAGATACTATTTTTGAAGCATCTACTCGCTTTATGTGAGATTTGACAGGACTAGATTGTGCCGCTACTAAGTTATCATAATCATATGGAAAATCTTTTATAGAGAAAGAAAATCCGTATGGAAAATCCTCATACGGGATATGCGTCATGTCTTCTCGCACTGTGTCTCTGAATAAAGATAATACAGAATCTAAAGTATAATTATCAAAAGATAGGACCATAACTCTTACTGTTGTTCTAGTATCCTCTTCTCCTCCAAAAGAAAACTCAGTATTATCTGAAGATGCCAAAGATATAAAGCAAGCAGGTAAGAAGTATGTAGTTTCATCAAACTCCCCTGTTTTGCCGTATTGATATGGCAAATCTGTGGAGCTATCTTTGAAGTCTGAATGAATAATTATCTGAGCATCTGTATCATGAGTGATATAAGTGTTTACCTCTTTTACTGTGGAATTCGCGGTTAAAGCCGTGCTTCCTATGGCAGCTCCCGAAGCTTGTGGAAAGATGAGTCTACCGTTTTCATAATCAGTAAAAACTCCACCATTTTCGTCAAAGTTTCCTGTTATAAATTGACTGCCTAAAAAGAATCCAGAGTTAGGGTTATCAACGCCATATTCTCCAACCAAAGATCTGTATTTACCTTGGAAAGCAATGTGAGAGCTAGGAATATCTGGGAAAGACCCAGAGGTAAAAGCATTATCTAAATTAATTTGATATGCCTTGGATTTATCATTAAGTAAACGGTTTTCAAACCATAAGTAAAAACTCGATAAAAAATTCTGATCAAATTGCGCTTTCATCTATCTAGTCTCAAAAGTCTTTTCTTAAAATTATCAATTAACTTACCAACGTAAGGAGTTCTCCTAAAACTTACACCAGAAGATCTATTTTTGACCTGTATACCTGTCCCAGCCCTTGATCCATCAAAACTAGTTGCACTATATAAAAATTGACCAAGGTTTGTTAAGCCACCATCTTCAACAGCTCTGACCCAACTTTTCCCTGTCATCCAAGGAATTGGGGTTAACCCATATATTTCTTCAACTGATGGTATAAAAAATGTTACTTGATATTTGCCTTTGCTATTGCTTCTTCTTACCTTAAATTTAATCTTTTCATTAAATACTTGGGATACTATAGAGGTCGGATTATCTCCAGCATTAAAACCAATAAATGAAAACAGGTTTCCATACCCACCTAATGTCCCACTAGTATTTGAAGCTCTAGGACCAGCATTTAGCTCTACAGTTATGGGGTGTATATTAAATTCTTTTACAAGCTCTTTTTGTCTCTCTTGTATTTTTGGCTCTATAACTCTCCTAAGAGCCATCCCCATTCTATTGCTATTAGGGCTATCTACAGTTAGCTCCCTTAAAAGCTCTTTAGCATTAATAGTTACTACTGGCTTTGATACTGATATGAAAGCTTTGCTTGCCATTAGTTCTCACGTTTTAAGAATATAGAATAAAACTGAGTATCAAATGGACCTATAACCTTAGCATCTCCGTCAACGACAAACAATTCATCATCAACTTCTATCTTTGAACATATCTTTATTTTTTCGTAAGCATCAGATTTAACCTTAATCCTTACTTGACCTTCAGAACCAACAAGATTCATTTGAGCGTTTCCATCAATAATATCTTCTTTTTGCTCGTTTTTGTAAAATATTCGAGCACTAAAAGAATGCCTAGTTAAAGTTGTCTCTGATGATATCTTAGCGACATTTTTATTTCTACCGTATAATGGGTTGAAATTGAGTTCTGCTGGCACACTAGAGGCTTCCTCTACATAAACGTATATCGTCCTTGCAAACGTGTCATGAACGTCACTGAGGGCTGAATTGACAGCAGACTTCTCTGCGTCTGTAAGCAGGGAAGCCATTAGTTACACAAGTTTTCCAGATAGGTTAAATGTTCCATCAGCGCCAGCTACTTGAATTGGAGAAGATTTTTGATAGTTGTATTGATATAAAAGATCTTTTAATCTTTCATTTGTCTCAACAGATAGATCTCTATACGTTTTTGCTACAGAATTTTTATTCTGTCTTTGTATAGTTGTATCACCTTCTTTTAAGGTAACCCAATCAACGGAGTCAGAATAAGTAAACGATCTTAAAGACTCTCTCGCTGATTTGTTATAATACCAAAGCTCGTATAATGTCCCAAAAATATTAACTTCTACATCGGCTAATCCAGTGCCATCCATTCTAATAGCCCCAGTGGAATTTACTTCAAATTCCTCATGTATAAGTCCATTTAGTTCTCCAATATTAGTTTCCAGCCAACCAGAAACAAATCCCATATTGTATGAACCAGTATCATTAGGAAAATCGAACGTAACGATTCCACTAGCTATTACCCCAAGATCATTCATTAATTAAAAACCTTCTTTAAATAACTTTACAGTAGATTCGTAATCTGGGGAACTTGGATCTAAAATTGGTTTAGCAGAGCCTTGAACAGTGACGTTGTGTTTTTGCACATAAAAGTCAAAAGACTTCATTAAGGACTTCCTAAGTAGGTGCATGTTTCTTTCTCTTGGAATACCTACCCTTGCAGCCAAATCTGTGAGATCTGAAGCTGCCATGCTTTCAAGTTTTGTTTTAAATATATCTCTATGTAATGTTCCATATGGGTTCATTCTAGGCATTCCCAAAAGATCTTCTAGCTCTTTAACTTTTTCAATTTCCTCTTCTTTTTTACTGCGGTCCTTACCATCAGTAACATCAAATTCTTCTAAATGCTTTTTCTCAACACCTTTTGACACTGGCATTTCAGGAGCCGCTTTTTTCTTTGATGGTTTCTTCTTACTCATATTAGATAATATGCAAAAGTGTTAAAATATCAATAAAAAAGAGCCGCCCCTTTCGAGGCGGCTCTCTTTATGAGTAGCGTAAGCTGATTACACAGCCAAGCCAACCAGAGCCTTATTGTTGATACAAATACGACCCTCTTCGACTTTACCATAGTAACCAATCTTGTTCTGACGAACAGAAAACTGATCATCGACAAGAACTTGCAGCTCCGAAGGAGATCCTTCTCCAACAACCACAGGACGGATAAGAGCCTCCTTAGCGCGATCAACACCGATGAGAATCTCATCTGAGCCTTGAGCGAAGGTTCCACCACCACCACCGACAACGGTAGCTCCCTCAGAAGCAACAACTGCTGCGAACAGCTTGTTGAACCTCTGGTCAACTCCCATTTCATTAACCTCGGTGATGTTAATTCCATAGAAGCTTGGAAGACCAGCAGCACTGAAAAGCTCTTGACGAAGAGCGTCTGGTGCCATCTGTCCCTCGGCAGGTGTTCCACCCACAGGGGCAGCAGCCGTGCTGATTGGGTTGTAAGCCATTGCACGAAGCTCTTCAGTCATCTCTGGAGAGACCAGAAGGTCAGTAATTCCAGACTTGATGCCACCAACAGGGGTGCCACCGCTGAACGAGCTGTTCATGCGCTTACTAAGCGTGATTAAGTTATTGAAGTCTGCAAGGACGAAACGATTCTCCGTGTCAGAAGCGATGATGCTTCCACCAGCGGTAGTTCCAGTTCCAGTTCCTTTAACCAGAGCGGTCGCAAGGACGTTGAAAGCGGTAGTCGTTTGCTTAAGTAAAACTTCTTGAGCCATCCGAGTAAAGGTCTTGCTAACAACGTCAAGACGAGCCTTACGGACATACTTGCGATCAAACGCAAGAGCACTGTCCAAGTTGTAAGTCGTGAACTTAAGTTCGTTGTGAGCAGGAAACACTTGACTGTAAGGAAGGCCACCAGCAACCTGCTGAGAATACACCTCAATGTAGTCCTCATCAGTAATGTCGTGGAAAAGATCCAAAGGCAAGGATGGGTTATCATCTTCCCCATAAGAAATTGTGGTATACAGATTTCCAATGGTAGGAGCGTTGTTGATAACTTCAGACACTACAGGTCCAAGCAGTTCTGCAACTGCTGCCTGTGCCTCATAAGCCTCTTCACGATTATTAGATCCCATAGCTCTGATAAGAGCCAACTGATCTTCAGTTCTTTTAATTGTGATTTTCATGATCGTAAAATATTAGCAGCGGAGTTTAAGAATTGCGTAAGCACCAGCAAATGCATCGGTGGTGCCTCCTTGTGATTCCCTCAAGCCAGTAGCAATGAAGGTTCCGATATGGTGACCGTGGTGCTCTGCATGTTTGGCAGGAGTAGCACTTGCGATACCAGTGACAGTTCCGTTAAGAGAAGGTAAAGCGAAATCATTCACAGAAGGAACAACCCCGTTTGCAAGTCCTTTACTATTAATGGTGAAAAGACCCCGAGTCGCCACGGGAACAGCCTCACCAGAAACAACGCACTGGAGTTCTTCTTTTTTCTGCGGATAGTAAAGAAGATTCTCACCATTTTCATCCTTGTTGCGAACATCGCGCAACATGATTCCCAACGCCTTAACGCCAGCACCTGTATCATCACATTTGGTAACCTTATAGGGAACCTCTGGATACAGCGAAAGCGCTTTGGCTTGCACGTTAAGGAAGGAATCGGAATCCCCTCGCTCAACATACTTGACAGGATCATCGCTCAGATTAGCAGCGCTAATCTTAACAACAGAACCCGCCTCGCCCGTTTCAGCATCGAGAGAATAGAAGTTGATAACATCATTCTCGTCGTATTGACGAAACGGCAATAAACGTGTAATTTCGTTAGCCATAATTTGTTTTAGTTAGTTAGTTAGTAACTTCTACAGAGAAGTTCTTCTTGAGTCTCTCGACAAAAGAAATCTGTTCGCTTGCGTCAGCATTGTTGTTGGGGATAGAAGCGTCTGCTTCCTCCGCTTCAACTTCAAGCTCCTCTTCGCAACACTCTTCTGCTTCAGCAGTCACTTCTTCGACACCCTCTTCGGGATCGCGACTAGCTACAGCTTCATCAATACGAGCTTTAATCTCAGCCTCTTGAGCTTCGATATTGCTTTTGAGCTTGTGTGCAAAAATAACCTCAAGCTTTTCCTTATAGGAATTAAAATCTTCTTCAGAAGAACCGAGTCCTTTAACTTCAGCAGTAACCAGAGCGAGTTCTTTCTCGTTCAGGTCGTAGTCGCTGTCGATGAAGTTCATGCGATCATTAAAGAGATCAACCGCAGCTTTAGCTTCGACTTCATTCTTAAGAGCATCTAGTTCTTCTTTTGTTTCCTTGAAAGAGTTTTTAAGCTCTTCAAGCTCTGCCTCGGCATTAGCCTTGGCTTCCTGCTCAACTTTAATCTTGGAGGTCCAAGACTCGTTGTGCTGGACGAGAGTATCACGAATGCTCTCGCCCACCGATTTAGCCTCAGAGTCCTCCTTCACAGCGGAAGCAACACTCTTAGTTAACTTAGTAATAAGTTCTTCGAATTGTTCGTTATCCATATTAAAAATGTTTTTTAATTTGTCTGACTTTACATTAATATTAGCGTTTCGGGAAATTTTTTCTAATTTTTTATTATTAGATTCATCTTCCTCGACATATATACCCTTCACAGCAGCAGCAGGGTTTCTAGTTAACGCTGCTCCTAGAGGGAATGTTTTGCCTACAATTAATCTGTTAACAGGGTTGCCTTCGGGGTCTACGCCCTTGCCACCTAAACCCCTGATATATTGTTTCAGGTCTTCTTTTTCTGCACCCGTTGCAATGGTTGAATCTTCTAAAAATTTTGATCCAACCGCGACCTCAAATTCCTTGAACGCTAACTCCCAACTTGTAGATATGCTTTGATATGATTGATCGTCTTCTTCTGAAGCTGCAATAATCGCATCAGCAAGTTTGGGGTAAACAGATTTATAGATTAAACCTGCTGCATTCATAAAGAATGGCTCTTTCTTGTCGGCAAAGGATTCAATATCGTTATTTTTAAAGTCAAACTCTCGTTCTGAGAAGGACGCATTAATCATGTGGCCGACGATCTTATCTTTTTTATGCTCAATATTAATTGGCTTATTGATAAATCTTTTTATAGCAGCTATAGCAGTCTTTGCATCAATGCCATCGCCATTTTTGTTGAACTCATTAACTTTTGCTAAGTTAAAAACAACTGGCAACACATCAATATTCTGATCTGGATCAAAATCATCTGGAAGCAAGTTAGCTGCCGTCTCTTGAATATTGCCTTGAGACAGGCCAAATGATTCAAACTCCTCGTCTTTTATCTTTCTTACCGAGGCTTCAAATTGGCAAATTTTAAAATCATCCAATGGCATACTTTTTCTTACACAGAAATTTGAGTTGAATGATATAAAATTGCAGAAGATAAATCATCTAACTGATGTTGACAACCTAATTCAAGAACTTTGGAGTGAACTCCAAGCTCAGTAATTTTATCTAAATCACCTACAATCTCTGCTAAAGCTGGTTCCCATTCATCTTTTTCTTTCGCTATAACAATTGATTCGCAAACTTTTGTGACCATCTCTTTTTTCTGCTTAGACATTCTTTTAAGTCCAAACTTAGAGGCAAATTCTCTAAATGCTAAAAGCTCAAATTCACCTAGCATTTTGGTGGCCTCTACAATATTTTTCTTAGAGTAGGATGAGTTAGAGACTCCTATTGGTCTACCACCAGATGGCGATACAGGCTGATCTTGTTTTGGCTCTGGCGCATCATCATTTTGTTCATTGTAAAGGTTGATAGTATTAACTAAGGGCATGTAATGACCTTTTTCTCTATCATCTACAAATTTTGTTTGCGCTTCATCCATGTCTTTAGGCTCTGGGAAGACACCTGTATGAACGACATGCATACCCTGCTCTGGAGTCAGCACCCCAAGCTCCATTAGCCTTGTAGCAAGCTTAGAAAGGTTGTTGTCATCCATAGTGTCGGTTTTAGCAAACCTAGCTTCAGGGAAGTTTCTAAGACCTGCGGCTTTGCAAACTCTTCTTATCTCTGGGTTGATAAAGTCATTTAAGAACGCTCTACGAGATTCCTCTAAACGCTGAAAGAAAACTTTCATTTTAATTTGCGTATCAGAATACTTAGAGTCTCCAATAAGAACATTCTGCAAGCCCTCTTCGATATCTTTGTTAATTACAGCATACTTTTCAGGTCCAACAACCTTACGGATATCTGGAATGATGAAATCAGCTTTTGTTGTGTAATCAGATACAAGAACTCGACCCACACTTTGATTTTTAAATATTTGCTGCATCGCAGCCAAATTCCTGTGATTCACTCCACCCTTGTCTGGTTCGTTGCCCATAGTCACAAGCAACACAACATTTTCAATGGATCTGCTAATAGCCTGATCAATATTTTTAAGTTCTATCTTTCTGTTAAGGTCATCAAGAACAGAGTAGCCAACTGGTATTGCTAAAGGCTCATAGTCTTGTTTCTTAGAGAATATTACATGAAGTAACTGTGGATCTAATTTTATTTGAATCCTAGTCATAGAATAGGAGTTCTTTCCTGATTGCAGGGCCACTTGAATGTCTGGGGGCAATGACTCAAACATTTCTTGCTCATGCTCTGTCTCTGGCTTCTGGAGCCTAGAGATCTCAAATGGAGTTAAGACCTTAAAATATTCATAACCACTAAACGATACAGACCCTTTTGTAGCAATGTCGGTAGGATTAATCAGTAGATATCTGATTGGTATTTCTTTTCTAACACTAGCCCCGTAAGCCTCTAACATTTTTTGTGAGTTCTTTAATGGGATCTTCCCATCCATCCTGTAAAAGAAAACATTGCCAGATCTGTAATACTCTCTGAAATATTGTTCTTTTAAGTTGTGCATTCTAATTCTTTTGAACCAAGCATCAATGAACCTCCTCGATTTTTCATTACCGCCCTCAAGATAAATTTCAGAATCTGCAAACTCAGAGAGGAGATCTACAGTCCCTCTAAAAGATGAAATATTAAAGTAAGCTTTCTGACAAAGTTCTACTGCTTCTTTCGCATCAGCAGAATCTTTCTCATAATTAAATGGTAGAATTCCATTTTTAATATTTTCAAATTTATTGCCTAATCCATTAATAGCTACTGTATTTGTTCTGGCATTAGTTCTTGCGGTAGGTGAATCTAGCCTAGAGGCAGTGCTGGAACTAAATATAGGTTCTCCTATTAGTTCTGGTATAAATTCATCTTCTTGGCTTAAAAGCCCCTGAATCGGAGATTCTTTCTTTTTGAACTTTTCCCAGTATTCTGATCTTTTGGTATATTTGCGAGCCATATCAAAGTTTACACCAAAGTTATAAAAGTGACTTTTAAACTTTTCAAATCGCAAATGGAATAAATGTTCCTTGGGGTTTTTCTTCTATAGAGGCATTTTCTGAATCAAAAAATACTTTTGCATACCAATTACCTAAAACCAAAGCAGAATAAGAGTCTTTTCTAGCTCTGTTAGGCCCCTTCTGTCTTCTGAGATTTTGAGGTAAGTTAAATGATTGAGAGCCTTGTGGGTTAGCTATGACCTCAATGTTAGCGCATTCTGACTTTGTAAGTTCAACCACATACTTTTGATGATCAAGCAGATCTATCATCATTGCACCTTTAGAAGCTTTGGGTGCCTTTACATCCCATTTTAATTTATCAATAGGTATATTCTTTTTTCTCTGCTCATCAAAGTGAGAGTCTATCGCTCTAGAGGCAAATAATATTCTTCTATGATCTATTGCTGCTTGTAACATCTCATTAGCGTTTCTAATCCAGTTGGATGTAGGTTTTCTAAGTATGCAGTAATTTTTTTCTCTTACGTTATATTGATTCTTAAATGAGATAATATCTGAGTTCCAGTTTTCTGGTTTCTCTAAATCAACTTCTATAACCCCTATATTAACATTTTTGGATTTGAATAGTGCGCTTTCGTTACAGGAGTTTATAAACTGGACTCCTCCATTATAGTCACCGCATATACCCACAATATTAAAATGTTCTATTAGATACAGAAAATACTCCATGTGATGCTTTAGAGAAACACCAGCTATAGCATAGCTATGAACTAAGCAGATCTTTTGAGTATCTCTGTCTAATTTAAAAACGTGCATCGCAAAATGATCAGCGCTTGTGTTACCCGCCCAGTTGGGGTCAAACGATAACAAATATTCATCACTAGGATTACCCACCACCTCCACTGCTGGAAGTTCCCCATCAGGTATCGTGCAAGCCGCCATCTTTGATAATCTAAAGTAGCCATCACTCTCATCAATAAATTGTGCTCCGAACTCACGCTTGAACTGCATCTCGCTCATTGTAGCCTTCGCCTGTTTAAGCAGGTTTTGATCATACAATCTTGGTGGGGCGCAGTCGTAACTAAGCTGCATTATTAGTCTATAAGCATCATCTTTAAATGACTCCTCCTCTTCACCCTCTTTTACAGATAATCCATTAATTAAGTCCTCATATTTTTTATATAGCTTATACATATACTCAAACTTAAATGATGGAGATGAAAGAATAATTAATTTGTTGTTAGGCCAAATATGCCGATCATCTTCTGTCATCTCGCCTTTGTCGATTAATTTGGATTCTAAATTATACAACTCTTCCCTTTCGATAGGATTCTCTACCACACCAAGGAAAGGTATGATAACTTCATTGAAAATCTTTTCAGGGATTGTCAAAAACTCATCCAAGACAATTCTGTTAAATCGAAATCCACGCAACCTCTCACCGTTAGCTAACGGCAGAGCTATCGCTCTAGCTTTGCCTAAAGTTAATGTCCATTGGTCAGTTCCCTTCTGTATTTTAAATCCACACTCTTTAATTAGGCTGGCTTCGGGCTTACTAACAATATCCTCCATCTTTTGGAAGATTTGCTTTGATTGCCTAAAGCTACCTGCAATAACACCTATATTTGAATTAGGATTGAGTAGACACTCTAGTAGGACATAGATCGCGGTAGAGAACGTCTTAGACATACCACGCGAGAAAACGAACATGGAATAGTCTGATACCATCATACCCTTGATAGCCATCGCTTGAAAAGGGAATAGCTTAACTCCTAAGAATAGCTCAGAAGTAAATGCGATGTTGTTGCGTAAGAATTTGTATAGCAAATACTTCGCTTCTTCTTCTTTGATAGCGCCATCAATCTCTTTCAGAAAATCGTTAAGCTCTTGAGAAGAATGCTCAAGACGATATCCTTGTTTTCCTTTTGTCCAAGACATTTATTCTATCGTTTATAAAAAATTGTAAATCAACATCCCATAGCTTATCGCCATGATATAAGATTCGCGGTATAATCTTCTTCGCACCCGATCTGTTGTGTGCAAATATGATTTGTATGTTTTTGGGGTAATCTATAATTAAAGTTCTTATGTTGTGCCATAGATAACTAAGATTAGACTTAAACTTGGAAGTCTTATTGTCTGTTTCTAGTTTGTCTATAGTTGTCTCTACTACAACAAACATATATGACCCAAATTGAACACAACGGTCCATCTCTCTCCTAAACCTCTCAATGTCCTTGCCAAAGGTTTGCCTGAAGTCATCCTGTGACTTGCGGTCAACAAATGTTTTTGTATATAGGTCACCTCTGGCTGTATAATCGCCAAAGTCTAATTTATTGGTAACAGAGTCCTTGAACTTCAGAGGAGCCTTCTCTCTGGTGTCTGTAAACAGAGGAATGGTAGAATAATCATACTTCCAGAAATCTTTTGGTAGATTCGACTTAAAGTAATTCTCTACTCCAATGTCATCCAAGAAACTAGAATAAGAACCCCAAATCTTCTTGTAGTCGGCGATATTCGCCATATTGCACAAATCATAATAAAGGTTCGGGGGCGATACCTTTATTTCTTTTAGCTCAAACTTTTCTTGCGCTTTGGCTTGTATGTATGTTTTGACATCCTCTCTTGGAGACTCGTCAATCCAGAGCTTAAAATTACGGTGACTATTAAAGTCATCCCTAAAATACCTATCATAAGATTTGAAAGCAAGTTTTTCACCAGTATATAAATCCTTCTTGTTATAATGTTTAACATAGTAATCACCTATCGTAAGCGCGTGTGCTTTTAGGTGAGCGTGGAAACTACGCTTGTTATCAAACTGTTTACCACATTCTAAACAAGTAAACTCCATTACAGCACTTCCTTTTTAGATATTCCCAAAATACGAGCTTTGTATTCGTCCATAGACTCAAGACGGTCAGCTTCTTCCTCAATGAGCTTGTTCTGCATTTCTGCCATCATTATCATGCGATCACGCTCTTCCTTTTCTTGGAATGCTTCAACTAACGCAGCGATACTCCCGTTCTGCTCTCCTCTTGCCTTTAAACGCGCCTGACGGCTTCCGTTGAGGTCTTTAGTCAAAGATTCGATTCTCTTCTCACATTGGTTCAGCTCCTCGCTGGTGACCTTTATAAGCTCAGTAAGACGCAATGTCATATCACGCTCATTATCAGTGTCGTTGAGCATTGTGTTGAGCCTGTCTATTCTTTGTTGAATATGTTTCTGTCTAACGTAGTTTGTGCAGACAGTAATATACAAATTTAACTCATCATTAGTCAAATCAGGCTTGTCCCAGATTGTTCTAACAAACTCACTCTCAAATAAATCTCTGTCAGCTATAATTGAGTATTGATTTATAAAATGCACGAACCTCGGACTCTTCAGGTAGAAGAGCAACTTCTCACACATCTTTTTTTGTTTTGTCTGAATTGTTATTTCATCAAAGGTTTGACCAGCCCAGTCATTTACCTTCTTAATGGCTCTAGAAAGCGATTTGGGAGGCGACCACTTGTCGTTGGTTATCATTTCATTGTCATCAACTATCTCGGGCCTGTATCGACGTAGGAACTCCATTACGGTCCTATGCTGTTGAGTAAGGGGTTGTATATCTCTGTCTTTAAATGTTAGCCTCGTAATCTCTAGAGCGTTCATGCCACGCTCTACGTTGTTGCCCATCAAAAATTGTTTCTGCTCGGGTGTTAGATCAATTTCTTCGACTCTTGTCGCTAAAGTAGTAGTAAAATCTAAATTATTTTTAATTAAAAATGCTCTAACAGCTCTTCCTTCTTTAGATCTGCCGTCTAACGACGAATTTTTAAACACAGTTTGCGTAATGTGCTTCAAATCTGGATTTTTATCGAACTCATCGGCAATTTCTTGCTTTTGATCCTCTGTTAACTCAAAATCACTCATAATATATCGTTATCCCTAATTATCTTAAGGGCAATTGTATAAAATTTCTTTTTTAAATTTGCCATTTGTTTGTATCTCGGTTTTTTTCTCTTGGAGGAGTCAGGTTTAAACCCAAATTTCTTTGCAATATCATTTTCATCAATGTTTTCGATGTATAACATAAAATATATCTTCTTGTGCTTCTCGTTTAACTGATTCATCACCAGATTATGTAACTTCATTGAAGAATCCTTATAATCTACAAAATCCTTTATTGTCGCAGTTCCCGTCGATACTCCCTCCTCTAAAGCAAGTGGTAACTTTAAATTGTAAGCTTTTTCTTTTTTCTTCTTCCACTTGGCAAATTCTTCACAAGTTTCATCTTGTTCTTCACTTTTTGTATAATCACAAAATGTCGCCCCCATATTATGAGGACATCTCAAACAAGGCTTGGCAAAACTAGAATAATTATTACGAATCAGATTCTTTATCTGATTTGATATAATCATCGAAGCCCAAGGCTTAAATGGTCGAGACTGATCCCAAAGATGCCACTTCTTAAATATATGTAAGCGTATTATTTGACAGACATCATCATAGTCCATCCACGCCAAGGCACTTAATTGCCACTTAGGTCTATATTTTTTTAGAAGTTCTTCTAGATCATCACGTTGACTGTCAAAATTATGACTCATCAATATCTCTCATACGAGATGAAGCACAATCCTGAATAGTTTTGTCTAACAGAGCTTGACCATCTGGATCTTTAGATGCTGGCCGCTTATAATCATCTCTAGGCATATTTGCCTCTGAAGAAGTAACGGAACTCCAAAGTTGTCCTAAATTAGTTTTCTGATTGGACACTTCTGCCACAATCCCCCTCTTCAACTTATTTAAGTCTATACTCAATTCACTTTCCTCTTCAGGCTCTTGTTTTTGAGAAGAGGTAGATATCGAAGCCACACTTTGCCCACAACTTGGGCAAAATTTTGGCTTCGTCACCTCATACAAGATTTTAAATCCACATGATACACAAAAAAGTTTGTTCATGGCTAATTTTATTAATTTATATCGCTTTTTTCAATTTTATCTACTAAGTAACTTATGATCTTATCTCTCATAACGTCATCTTTAGTAAACTTAAGATGATGAATGCCATATGAACGACTTTCCTCATCATCGAACACCTTGCAGAATTTACTAAACCCAGTAGAGTATATATCACTCTGCATTGTATCCCCGCATACAAACAACGTAGTATTCGTGCTGATTCGCGTTAATACTGTTGTTAGTTCTCTTACTGTCATATTTTGTGCCTCATCAACTATAACAACCTTGTCTTTCCAAGTCGCACCCCTTAGAAAGTTAATCGGGGCCGCATCTACCGCATCCCGCTGGTCTAATTGATGTCTCTCATGGCTACTTAAAAGTTCACTCAACTTATCTTCCAATGGACCAATATAAGGATTAAATTTATCATCCATGCTGCCTTTCAGAAAACCCATCCCCTTCTCCGCACTCTCAACTAAACTCCTCAAATACAGAATCTTAAGCAGAGTGTCTTGATTGTGTTTATATATTGCTGTATACACTGACAAAAATGTCTTAGCCGTCCCAGCTGGTCCACTAATAAATACTACCCTCGTATCGGGGTTCCTCATTATCTTATGGAATTGACTCTGTTTTTCTGTAAGTTCTATATGACCCAACAAAAAAGAGTTTTTATATTTATATGACATATATGTTCTTTTTTACACGAATAACTGAATGAGTGCCTACTTGTTTATAGAATTCACCACCCCCCTGCGCTGTGCGCGTCAAGTCAAAAAGTCAATATTCTAAAAAAACCCTACCCTGCCTGCCCTGCAAAAAAAAATCACTTTTTATGCGATTAGGGCTTGCGCCCACCGTAATCTGTGATATACTACACGCATGACAGTTAAGAAAGGCCAGCGCCCCTACTATGTAATCCTCACAGGTGAGATCGGAAATCCCGTTGTTTTTGGCGGTAGCCACAACCTCCGCAAGTCCGAGCGCATCATGCGTAACCCACTCGCCTTCCGCAAGGGAGCGTGGAAGACGCTCATCACTTTCCCTAGTGAGCGAGCCGCCTACGAATCACAGTATGGCCCTTCCCTTGAGATCGCCAACGGTCGCTTTGACTGGAACCCGCTGACCACGGGCTAAAAAAAGAGAAAAAAATGCGATTAGGGCTTGCGCCCACAACAGAATCAACTATACTACCGACATGACAGCAGACGATATCATGACCCGCCCGACAGACAACTACTACGTAATCACTGCGTCTCGCCGCAATGACACGATGACTCGCTTTGTCGTGGGCGGGACTCCCAACAAGACTCTTGCCATTGACTTCGCAGAGCACCACGTAGCTGGAATGGTCTTCGGCTTCACCTCCCGCGAAGAAGCCCTTGAGACATACCCTGTAATCACCAACAAATAATCAAATGAAACTTACACTACAATACCTTAAACAGTTCACCATCACCGCCATCGTGTTCACTCAAGCCATCTCCCTCATCATACTTGGGTTCATCTGGTGGTTCAGTGGTTCAGCAGCAGCAGTCAACTACATCAAGACGCAATACGTGGGCGACTACATGAATCAGGAGGGTCTAGTTCTCTGGTTGACGGTGTTCGCTCTGATGGGGTCTACGATATGCGCCCCCATCGCTGCCTTTTTTCACTGGCGTTCTGATCTAGCGCCGATCCCTACCAGCAAAAAAAAAGTGCGTGGCTAGGTAAAAAAAATCTTGACATCCGTCTGTAGGGTGTTGCTGTCATGGGAGGCCCCGTTCCCCGCTTGGGGGGCGGGGCTAACCCGTTGCCTCAAGATCACAAGTCGTAACTCGTTGATACTCAAGGACTTACGAGGGCGCGGCCCCCGCAAGCTCGTAACTCGTTGACGCTCAGTCAGTTACGAGGGTAAAAAAAAGAAATAAAAAACGCATTTAGGGCTTGCGGTTAGGCGCAGCTGTGCTACTATACCCACATGACAGTAACTGATACCACCCCTCGCCCCCGTCCGTTTTTCTTGGTGATGCGCCCTAGTCGCGTTCACGCTGGCTACTGCCTTGTGTGGTGTGGCGAGGACCGCCGTGATGCCCCTTACGGTCACCCGATGGCTTTCGCTTCCCGCGAGGAGGCGGTCGAGGCGTATCCCGATTGGGAATTCGAGATCATGGCCTCCTAACTCACTAAGCCTCAAGGGGTTATGAGGCGCGGCCCCCCGCTGCCTCGTAACTCGTTGATACTCAAAGGGTTATGACTTAAGATGTAAAACCGCATCTTTTACTATAGGCTGTCAAGTCAAATATTTGGCTATTTGGTATTTGTTGTTCTAACCTGCAATGTTGATTAAAAA